>Ga0208244_100258_pt1 | contig 61576 bp, 62 predicted proteins | sample SubbioCR12Aug_5A_FD_184828 | JGI IMG/M metagenome (GOLD analysis project Ga0208244, IMG submission 184828) | Serpentinite rock and fluid subsurface biosphere microbial communities from McLaughlin Reserve, California, USA - CR12Aug_5A (SPAdes) | ecosystem: Environmental > Terrestrial > Deep... | reverse complement strand
CCAACATATTTGCTATACTGGTACATAACCTGTCCTCCTTAATTGTGGCTCTGAGCCTTTGGTTTTCTTCACCTTTAGCTTAACCCACGTCCCTTATGGTAGGACAGGTTTAATACATTATGTCTTGTTTCGCTATTCCCATCTATTCGACAACACGAAAAAAGCAATGAGTGCAGGCAAATAAATCAAAAGAGGAAATAAGGCTTATATAAAATTGCGTCGTACTCACAGTAGTTTATTTTCCCAGCAGCGGTAGAAATGCATTTGTTTTCTCAGGAAATCAACACATCCATGATACCAATAGGGTGCGCCTGACACCTACTTAGAAACACCCTATGGCAGAGAAAGCTTGTGATCAATACCAGTCGGAATATACAACAATAAAGGGCGAGATAATAAACCTCGCCCTCTGTAATCGTTTCATTAAATCTGTCTTAGCTTTTTGCTTTTTTCTGTCTCCTCAGATAATAAACAGCCCCAGATCCAGCAAACAAAATGAATAGAATCCTGCCCCATTCGTTCATTGTGGGGACATTAGTAGAGGAGCGCGGGAATATTACCCATGTATATGTTCCTGCATTGTTGTACCATGCCACAAGGTAATTCCCTCTGTTGGTATTTGCCACTGCATGGGAAATATCATAACTGGCGGCAATAAAAAAATCGTCCCCCATTAATCCACCTGAGGTATCAAGATACCGTCCGTAAATTGCAGAAGCGCTCCTAGTATCAGTCCAGACAACGAGGTATTGGTTCGTGCTGCTGTTATAGACCACAGAAGGGTCATAACCGTTTGCGGCAGTAGATATAGGGAAATTACTCCCTGACAATGTTCCGATGGCATTCACAAGCTGGCCATAGATGTGGGAATTTGTGCCGCTTCTAGTATCATGCCAGACAACGAGGTATTGGTTCGTGCTGCTGTTATAAGTAACCGAAGGCATAATTTGATTGTTTGCGGCAGTGGAGACAGCTATCTCCGAACCAACTAGATTGCCAACACTGTCAACCAGCTGGCCATAGATGTCGAGATTTGAGATGCCGTTTCTATGATCATGCCAGACAACGAGGTATTGGTTCGTGCTGCTGTTATAGGCAACCGAAGGGTTTTCTTGCCCGTTTGCGGCAGTAGAGATAGGGAAATTACTCCCTGCCAATGTTCCATTAGCGTTAACCAGCTGGCCATAGATGTCACTATTATCATTCCAGACAACGAGATATTGGTTCGCGATGGTATTAAAGGCTACCGAGGGATTGAATTGGTTGCCAATAGCATTGGATATAGTTATCTCCGCACCAACTGGATTGCCAACACTATTAACAATCTGGCCATTTATATCTCCTATCGTATAAACAACAAGATAATTATTCGATGATGGATTGAATGCACCGCCTGGAGGAGCGGCTGTGCCGTATGCTGCAAAGGCGAGCGTTATCTCATCTGCCGTCCCGGCATCCGTTATGCCAATTTCCTTTAAAGGTATTACAAAATCATACACCTTGTGCTGATAATTAACCTTGTCTGTGTAAGTAAAAGTCGGAGTCCCCCATGTCATGTCTTTCATGGAAACCCTGAACTCTTTAACGCCACCTTCTGTTTTTACATATACGGACGCGTAGTCTTTGTCTCCATCCATGGTATTGTCCGGAGTAAAGTCTATCTTTACATACACATTTTCTTTATCGTTACTGACCCAGCCATATGTATATCCGGAAGGATGTCCCGATCCTGTCAGGGAATATTGCTGAAACAAGGGAGAATCAGTTTTTCTTGTCCCCATCTCATAGGTATAAAACTTTGATGCAGGACTCATTTCCCTATATAAATTTACAATGGGAAACTGAAAGGGAACTTTGCTGATTATGGTGCTTTCTACTCTGGCTGTAAGTTTCAGTATTTTGTTTTCTCTACTGACAGGAAATGTCATCTCGATGCTTTTGTTAAAAGCATCGATAACGTCAAAATCTTTCCCGGAGAGTTTTTTTAGTCCATTTTCAATATCTCTGACCTCTATAGGTGATTTATCCCCCAAGGTCACAGAATCTATGTGAGCTGCGCCACCACCCTCCTGCACAATACGAACCTCAATAGTCCCATTATCCGATTTGTGGTCTGTGAGATCAATCTGTCTTTCACGAAAGTACATGTCAAAGCTAATGCTGCCGACCTCCTGCCATGCACCTTCTTTTTTAACATATACTACATATTTGCCATTTGGCTGCATTTTCTCTATTGGCGTTATGTTCGGATGTTATGTTCGGATACTGATGAATCGTATAAGAAGCACCTGCTACTAATGGCATGAAAAGCACTGCAAAAAGTACTGTCAGAAAAACTTCCTTTAATTCTTTCATACATTACCCCCCTTTGGCATTTCCTATCATTATGATTAAGATGAGCAATTATACGTGAAACGCAATGTTTTTCCAAGATTATTTTGCTGATATTGGTTAGAAACTACCGTTTTTTTATTTATTTTATTCTTGTGCATTCCAGGAAGAAAGAGCGAGGAATAGGATGTGCGATAAATACTGGAAAGGATTCATAGAGAACAAAAAAGCCACTTGGAAAGAATCTTGATAATTTATGCTTCATGTCTCCAAAGGAGGCTTGCGATGAATCTTTTCAGTCTTATCTTTCCATCTTCCGTGAGATTGTAAAACTCGATACCTGTGTCAAAGCTTGACCCCCTTCCGGGAAGTTGAAATTGTGATACTATTCTCCCATTGAACTTCACTGGATGGCCTTCATTTGGCAGGAAGAGGGCCATGGGATACTTCTGTTCGACATCAAGTTTGTAATTCGCCTCAACAAGCATTCCACCCAGGCTTATTTTTTTTACGGTATATGATGTTGGGTAATTCAAAATCGCTCCCTCCTCCCTGGTAACGACATAACGGAGAGCACTCGGTTTGTCAGTCTCGACATAAGGTTTTTCCTCAGGTACTCCAGCAATTCTCATGAAATCTTTCAACTGAACAAGAGTTCCGGTAGTAACTCCTTTGAACTGAATACCAGCCTTGTAAAGAGGAAGATCCATACCGTCCCTACAGAATACGCCGCCACTCGGGCTTTCCCATATAACAGCCCCAAGGAGTGGATGCTGTATTCTGTTGCGGTTAATTCTGATGAGAACTTTATTGCCAGAGTTTAAAGACATTCTGGTAATGATGCAAGCACCTCCCACACTAATATTTGAGAGCTGTATCGGTTCAGCACAAATAATTTTCGATTGGATATCCATACCTTTAACCACAAATCTTGGATATCTTCTTTTTTGTGAGTAAGGGGTGAAGTTTTCTTTTTCCGAAGGAATCACGCTACCCTGAATTGCTTTGCTACTGCTTCTGTCCAGTTTTCGGCCAAAGAGAGATGATAACCATTTCATAATATCCATGTTATCAAGAAATCAATTTTTGTTCCATAGTTCATAGGAGTATGGTGCAAGCAGATTAGGAATGATAACCTCTTGAGACAAGAGGATTTACTACTTTGAATCGCATAGCAGCAAGAAATTTTCCATTGAATGAGAACCAAATTGCATATATTCTGTAAAAAAATATATGGTAAAAATTAGCTGTTTCAGGTGAAGGCGATATGCGGTGATCTTCAGCTTCAATCTTGCGCAGCATTGAGGAAACGTGTTAGTACTGATTGAAACAGATGCAATTACTGGATTTGTGCCTCAGTCCATTCATTTACAGAAGAAACAAACACGGGTCTTCAGTTTAATGCTATTTATTTCGATTCGAAGGGCTCTTTATACACAAATCCCGGCGTATTTAGTACCGGATGTACTCTTCAATAATTTTGATTTTTGCCCGGCGTTTCTTAGCAGGGGTATCAAATTGATAGTCATCGTATTTTTAAGCACCTGTGAATATCTCCTGCTTCTCTCTCAAGACGTTCACCAAGTGCATCGGCAGTAACATGAAGATCATACGGTGCAGGTCTTAGGGCCGTATCAGCAGTAATCTTTCTCTTTTCAAGAACTATTTCGTTTATTCTCCGTGCGGGGACCGCAGTCCTTTAGCAACCTGCGGCAGTTCGCCAATTGCAAAAAAGCAGGTCATCACGCATTCCTTTTAGTGCCGGCATAGGTGAACGCACGGTCGATCATTTTATAGTAACCGCCTTTATCAATACCGATGCTGTTGCCGCATAAGCAATATATTTTGTTGCCATCTGTCGAAGAATTGCCGTAATCCCTCACAATCCTCTCCTTGTGGCATCTCAACACTTCTCCCCGCCCGATTTTGTCATATCGCCAAAGCTTTTTCCGGCAGGCAGCACAACGTACTACAAGCATATCAAAATACTCCTTTTGTATTCATCGTTTTTTTTCGAATTTATCACCCATGGTTTCATCGGAAATCCTGTTAAAATTCATAAAACCCTATATAAAATGATATTATAATCTGTAATACTGGAAAGAATAATTATGAATGAAAACGAACAGGAATTAAAAACCAAGGTCGCCGAACTTAAACGACGTTTAAATCAGATATACGCTCAGTATTTTACTGATACCAGCAGGAGTAAAGTTTTTGAAACTGAGTTTTCTCTGTATTTAAAGGCCTGCGAGAATCCAAGGAGACAAATAGCCGAGAGTCTGAAACTTCAGTATGGCGTCACAAAAACAGGATTGTTTATTCTTATTGGTGCATCTGCATTAACTTTTTATTTATTTAAAGTATATATTCTTTTTGGCATGCTGATTCTTCTGGGATTGGGATTTTGTGTATGCGGTTTAATGTATTCTCTTTTGGCCGCTGAAATAAGAATAGCGCGGGCATCTGATTTTTGTGCAGAACTTGAAACATATTTTCAGCGTCACCGATGGTCTACCGAACTGAAAGAGAATTTAAATTTACCTGACATCCCGTTATGGGGTGACTACATCCGGAAATGGAATAAAGATTTATTTGATGAGGTTCACTTTGAAAAAACAGCCCTTTATGCTCCTTTTCGTATCATAATGACCATTGTGGATTTCCTGGCTCTGGTCTATGTAATTCAGTCATTTATAGTTAAAGAACACAATATAAATTTAGAGATTTTTATAGCATGCATCATCCTGTGGGTCGTAGCAGTTATTCTGCAGATTCTCATCGTGAATTCATTGCTGAATAAAATCGACACAAGATTGAGTTGGACCGAAAAAAAGCGACCGAAGGAGATTAAAAAGCAGGAAATAAACTGGAATCCCCGTACATGGACAAATATACTCAGGCTTTTTTTGCTTCTGGATTTAATATTTCCACAAACAACGGTCGAAGACGATTAACGGTTCCGGTGATAATAATCCTTATAGAAACTGTAATGATTTTTAATTATCGATGAGAAAGGCATTCTGAATGTGAAGAAAATAGTCATTTTATGCATATCGGCGTCATTAATTGTGGCAGCTTCACTGTCCGCGCAGAAAAAAGCAGATCTTCTTCTTAAATTCAGCCAGCAGGGGAAAAATATGCGCATTGTATTCGAGGCGGCAGCGCCTTTTATTGCAATGACAAAGGTCTCTGTCGGCCCTGATCACATACAAATAGATTTCCCCGAGGCGTTTAATCTGCCTGACCAGAAGGACCCGCCTTTCGAGTTGATACCCGCTGATAAATCTTTAACAATACGCCTCAGGGAAAGAATTGAGGTTAAATCATTTGTTCTTTCAGCACCCGCAAGGCTTGTTCTGGATATATATGGAAAAGAGGGGATGGAAGAAAAACAGCCGGAAAAACAGCCTGCGCCACAGGTATCCTTTCGGGGAGTTATTATTGATGCAGGACATGGCGGCTTTGATTTCGGCATAACCCACGGGAATTTAAGTGAAAAGGAGATCAGCCTCGCTCTCGCAAAAGAGTTAAGTGCTGCTCTTTCCAGGAAAGGGCAGAAGACTTTCCTGACACGCAGGGCAGATCACTATAGCTCCCTCTCTGAAAGAATCGCCTTCGTTAATCAAAAAAGTCCTGAAGCCTTCATAAGCATACATTTGTCTGCATCCGGAAATTTTTTTATATATAGCCCCAGAGAGATAGAAGAAAGCGCGATTGAAAATTCCGCATCTTCAGCCTTTTCATCGAGGCAGGAAAAATTTCTTATCAGAAGCAGGGTGCTGTCAGTCAGCATCCGGAAGGCGCTTGAGAATGAATTCAATACAGATATCAGGCAGAGGGAACTGCCCTTGCCGATTCTTGATTCTGTAGGCGCCCCTGCCGTATTAATCGAATTGCCTTCCCCGCAATTCACGGGTTACGATCAGCAGATGAGAACAAGACTGGTAAATGCTATTGTTAAAGGTATCACAGCTTATGGACAATAAATTGGTCGCAAGCCGGCAAGCTTCAAAAGGGAAAAAAATTGCGGGTATTGCCATGCTGGCACTGCTTTTTTTCGGCGGCCTTACAGGAGGATTTTTCTATTTCTCAACCATGGCGCCGAAAGAAAAACCGGCCTCAGAAGGCATAAACGGGGCATCATCCCAAACAGAAGATTACTTTGTTCTGAGAGTTTACTACCCGATCGGGAATCAGCTGCAGATCGAAGAAAGGAAAACCATTAAGAAAAGAGGGTTGATGGCAATTGCAGAGGCAACACTTGAGGAATACTTCAAAGGCCCTCTGAGCCCTGCAAAGTCTATAATCCCCCGAAATACAAAATTCCTTGGGATATACAAAGGCGCTGACAGAATACTCTACGTTGATCTGTCCGATGACTTCAGAAGAAATTTCCAGGGCGATGCCCTTACAGAGTTTCTGCTTCTTAAGAGTCTGCATGAAAGCCTTGTTTCAAATGTGGAGGATATTCAGGATGTGAAGATATTGATTGAAGGAAAGGAAGTCGAAACCCTCGGAGGACATCTCTATCTTCTGCATCCCCTGAAGGACATGGTTTCATATGGTTCTTAATCAAAGACCTATCGGTATTTTTGACTCGGGTATAGGAGGCCTTACCGTCTTGAAGGAGATCATAAGAGAACTCCCCGGAGAGTCCACCATCTACCTTGGCGACACTGCACGTGTGCCTTACGGGATAAGGTCCCCTGAGACTGTAATCCGGTATTCTTTCGAAAACACCCGTTTTCTCTGCTCAAGGGATATCAAACTACTTGTTATAGCATGCAACACGGCCTCATCCATAGGACTCGATGATATCAGGGCAAGCGTATCGATTCCTGTTATAGGCGTTATCGAACCCGGGGCCAAGGCTGCCGTAAAGGCCACAGAAAACGGTAAGATAGGGGTCATCGGCACCGAGGCAACAATAAAAAGCAGCGCTTATACAAAAGCAATCAAGTCAATTGATGACGGTGTTGAAGTTTTCGGTTGCGCCTGCCCGATGTTTGTTCCGCTTGTTGAAGAAGGTTGGATAGAAGGAGAAATCGCCGCAATTATTGCCGGACGATATCTTGAAGGCCTGAAGGACCGGGGGATTGATACTATTGTGCTCGGATGTACCCATTACCCTTTATTGAAAGGGGTAATAGCCGGGGTCATGGGCAAAGGAGTCATGCTTATAGACTCGGCAGTCGAGACCTCTGTTGAGATAAAGAATGTGCTTTCGACTCTCGGGATTAATAACGAACAAAAATCTCCCGCTGAAAGGGAATTCTTCGTAACCGATTCTCCGGAAAGGTTTTTAAAAGTCGGGGAGAATTTTCTGGGCCGGAAGATAGAAAAAATAAAAAAAATTGTGGTAGGAGGATAGATGAGATCAGACAGCAGGAAAAACCACCAGATGAGGGATGTCAAGGTCCAGAGAAACTTCATGGAGAATGCAGAAGGGTCGGTTCTTATCTCCATGGGTAAAACGCGGGTAATCTGTTCCGCTTCCATAGAGGAGAGGGTCCCGCCTTTTTTAAAAGATCAGAAAAAGGGATGGGTGACAGCGGAGTACTCAATGCTGCCCCGTTCTACACAGACGAGATCTGTTAGAGAATCCAGCACGGGGAGGGTAAGCGGAAGGACGCATGAGATCCAGAGGCTTATCGGCAGGGCGCTCCGGTCTGTTGTAGACCTGACAGCGCTCGGCGAAAGGACGATCTGGATTGACTGTGATGTGCTTCAGGCGGATGGGGGCACCAGAACCGCTGCGATTACAGGGGCTTTCATCTGTCTTGCGGATGCACTGAAATATGCCCTGCGAAACGGGATGATCGACAAGACGCCCATCAGGGACTACCTGGCCGCAATAAGCGTCGGCGTCGTTCATGGTAAGCCGATGATCGATTTATGCTACTCGGAGGATTCCGCCGCAGAAGTCGATATGAACGTCGTCATGACCGGCAGCGGGAAATATGTCGAGATACAGGGGACTGCAGAGGGGATACCTTTTTCCAGGGACACATTAGAACTTCTGCTGAAACTCGCCGGTGATGGAATAAATCAATTGGTCGATATCCAGAAAAAGCTGCTGGAAGGGGACTCGATCAGTTTCTAAAAAAGGAGCTTTGATATGCTACAATAAATATGCAGCTACATTATATATCCCGCTTTTCTTCGCGTTTTTGTCTGCAAAAGGCCGGGACTGGAAAGAAAATTAAAAAAGGACGACCTTAATAAGTGAATAAATTAACCGCCTACAGAAGTCTGTTGATCTGGCTGCTTATCGGAGTCATGATGATCCTTCTTTTTAATCTTATGAACAGCCCGGGGAAAACAGAGACAGAATTGATTTTTTCCGACTTTATGACGAAACTGGATTCAGGGGAAGTCCAGGAAGTTACGATTAAGGGAAATGTAGTTACAGGGCAGACGAAGGACGGCAAAGACTTCAAGACTTATGCAGCGGAAGACCCAGAGTTGATAAAGACCTTAAGGGGCAAGAACGTAAGAATTACCGTTAAACCAGAAGACCAGAATCCCTGGTACTGGAGCCTTTTCTTCTCCTACGGTCCTATAATCCTGCTCGTCGCTCTCTGGATATTTTTCATGCGGCAGATGCAGACCGGCGGCAATAAGGCATTGTCCTTTGGTAAGGCAAAGGTTAAGCTGATATCCGAAAAATCCGTCAAGATCACCTTTGCAGACGTAGCAGGGATTGAAGAGGCAAAGGCAGAGGTCCAGGAGATAATCGATTTTCTGAAGGACCCTCAGAAGTTCCAGAAACTGGGAGGGAAAATACCCAAGGGTGTGCTCCTGGTCGGCGCGCCCGGCACCGGGAAAACGCTTCTTGCAAGGGCAATCGCAGGGGAGGCCGGAGTTCCGTTCTTTTCCATCTCCGGCTCTGATTTTGTTGAGATGTTTGTCGGTGTAGGAGCATCGAGGGTGCGGGACCTTTTTGACCAGGCGAAGAAACATTCTCCCTGCATCATCTTCATCGATGAGATAGACGCCGTTGGACGCCACAGGGGAGCAGGCCTCGGCGGAGGTCATGATGAACGTGAACAGACCCTGAACCAGTTGCTTGTTGAGATGGACGGCTTCGAAGCAAATCAGGGCGTTATTATTATCGCCGCAACGAACAGGCCGGATGTACTTGACCCGGCGCTTCTGCGTCCCGGAAGGTTTGACAGGCAGGTAATCGTTCCGCCTCCTGACGTAAAGGGAAGGCTTGAGATACTCAAGGTGCATACTAAAAACATACCGGTCGACGAAAATATTAATCTCGAGGAGATCGCCCGGGGGACACCCGGGTTTTCCGGCGCAGACCTCGAAAATCTGGTCAATGAAGCAGCCCTGCTTGCAGCGAGAAAAGCAAAGACGAAAGTTGAGAAGTCCGACTTCGAGTCTGCTAAAGACAAGGTACTTATGGGTGTCGAGAGAAAGAGCATGATCATCAGCGAAGAGGAAAAGAAGAATACAGCTTACCATGAGGCAGGACATGCACTTGTCGCTAAAATGACGCCGGGCACCGACCCACTTCACAAGGTCAGTATCATACCCAGAGGCAGGGCTCTTGGCGTGACACAGCAATTGCCTATAGATGATAAATATACATATTCAAAAGACTATCTTTTAAAAGCCCTTACAGTTCTTCTCGGAGGAAGGGCTGCCGAGGAGATAGCATTGCATCACACTACTACAGGCGCCGGCAATGATCTTGAGCGGGCAACGGATCTTGCAAGAAAAATGGTTACGGAATGGGGCATGTCGGACAGGCTGGGTCCTCTCACTTTCGGGAAGAAAGAGGAACAGATTTTTCTGGGCAGGGAGATAGCTAGACATAAGGATTACAGTGAAAAAACAGCAATAGATATAGATGAAGAAGTAAAGAAAATAGTTATCGAGGCTTATCATACAGCCAGGAGCCTCCTAACCGCAAACCAGGACATACTTGAAATATTTGCAAAGACACTGCTTGAAAAAGAGACCATGGACAGTGATGAGATAGACGCGCTTATCCGGGGAGCAGAGTCAAGAAGGGCTGTTGGGGTTTGAGGCTTTCCTGGGGAGCCTTCTCCTTAGAATTTTCAAAAAAAACCAGTATAATGGGAATCCTGAATATCACTCCGGATTCCTTTTCAGACGGAGGCCTTTTTTTCGATAAATCCGCAGCCGTCAAAAGGGCCTTTCAGATAGAAGAAGAAGGGGCTGACATCATAGACATAGGTGGGGAATCAACCAGGCCCGGCTCCGAACCCCTGCCTCTTGAAGAAGAACTCAGGAGAACCATTCCCGTCATCGAAACCATTGCAAAAGAACTCACCATCCCCATATCCGTTGATACCTACAAGGCGCCGGTAGCAAGAAGAGCACTCGATGCAGGCGCCTCGATGGTAAACGACATAAGCGGTCTGAGATTCGACCCTGAGATGCCGGGGGTTGTCTCGGAATTCAAAGTCCCTGTTGTAATCATGCATATCAAAGGCAGTCCGCAGAATATGCAGAAAAATCCGGTTTATGAAGCCCTCATACCTGAGATACTTGATTATCTGCGGGAAGGGATTGCCATAGCTGAAAGCGCCGGGGTCGCGCGCGACAGGATCATCATCGATCCCGGCATAGGGTTCGGCAAAACATTCGCGCAGAATTTAGAGATCATTAACCATCTCAATATGTTTACTCTCCTCGAAATGCCTATCCTGATCGGGCCTTCACGCAAGGCGTTTATCGGCAGGATACTCGAAGACGCACCTGCGGGAGAAAGGTTTGAGGGCACCGCAGCAGCTCTTGCAATTGCTATAATCAACGGGGCAAATATCCTGCGTGTCCACGATGTAAAAGAGATGAGGAAGGCTGCAAAAGTTGCGGATGCCGTTAAGAGGATGACGATTTGAAACTCCTTCTTTTTTACGCTCACAACTGGTGGTTCAAGACCGCTGCAAAAAGCCTTCACCATGTAGATGATGTTGATATGGAAAAGTCCGTTGATAATTCAGCAGTGGTTTTTTTACATGCTGAAAAAGAGGATGAAGAAAAAGGCAAAAGTCTGCTTGATAAACTGGCTAAAAACATCAAGTGGCTTGCCGGAAAGTTCGGGACAAAAAATGTTGTGATCCATTCATTCAACCACCTTTCCTCAAGCAAGGCGTCGCCCGAATATTCAGAGCAGATAATAAAGCAGGCTGCTGAAAGACTTCAGAATGCCGGATATACAGTCATATGCACGCCTTTCGGATATTTTAATGAGTTCAGAATACACGTCGGAGGCGAGAGCCTCGCAAAGGTCTTTAAGGAATTGTAATTTTATTTATCGGCGATAGTTATGCTGCTTTACGGTATGTCCCCTTGCTATCTGCCTTTAACAAATATTAAAGCTGCTGAATTGATGCAGTAGCGTAGGCCGGTCGGAGCCGGACCGTCTCTGAAAACATGCCCCAGATGGGCCCCGCACCTTGCGCACAGGACGTCTGTTCTCTGCAGGAAAAAAGAATCGTCGCGCTTTGTTACGACGTTGTATTTTGAGACGGGCTCCCAGAAACATGGCCAGCCCTTTCCTGAATCAAACTTTTTTTCAGAGCAAAAGAGGTCGGTGCCGCAACAAACGCAACGATAAATCCCTTTTTCTTTAAGATTGTAGTATTTTCCGGTAAATGCCCTTTCCGTACCCTTCTGCCGCGTAATCTTGAACTGCTCGGGCGTAAGTACCCTTTTCCATTCCTCGTCGGTTTTAACTACTTTTTCAGCCTCGTTGAGAATTTTCCTGCCTGCGTCAAAAATAGTTATTTTCTGATCACCCATGAAGCATTTCCTCCAACCCTTAATACCTTGCTATGTCTCTTTATTAGCGAAAAAGCAATCGCATAAAATACGCCATGCCTGCTATCACTGTAATAATGATTAGTCCCCATGCGGCATACAGCAACACATTATTTTTTCCCCCCTTTTCAGACGGCATATTTTGCTGCAATTCTCTTTCCTGGTATTTACCTGATGGAACAGGATCTCCTGTAATGACTTCTAATGGCAAAGGTTCAGAGGCCCCCTTTTCAGGTAACTGCTGATGGGCCTTGCGTATCTCGAGAAATTCGGATATCCTGAACTCCTTGTATTCAACCTCGATATCCGGCTGAGCCGACTTGATTTCCCTGCCGCAACTGCTGCAGATATCCTTATCTTTTAATTCACAGCCGCAGTAAGGACAATTCATCCCGTTTATTACCTTTTCTTCTTTCATATTCAGCTATTGAATTTTAATACTGATATTTTTAAATTGCAACATATCCTGGCCGCTGCAAACAAATATTGAAAACTTATCATCTTAAGGGTAAAGTTAAAGTAGTCAAATGGAAAAAAAGGACACGATAAAAATCAGATCGAGCCTTCATAAGGAATTCGGCACTACTCTGGTTATCGACGGCAGCAAGTATCTGATCCTGACGGAAGATATCGAGCCTGAAAAGAAAATAATTACAACAACCGTATATCATAAAGGGAAAATACTCTCTACTAAGTCGCTGGACTGCAGACAAATAATGGACAAACCGGACTTTCAGAAGAGAATCTCTGGACTCCTTCTCAGGCAACATGAAACTATAGCGTCAGGGCTCAGGCAAGAGAACATCGCAGCGATTAGAACTCCTTCAAATTTTTTAAACGAAGTAAAAAACCTGATTCAGAAAAAAAACAAGAAGAGTGCTTTGGAACTTCTCACAAAAGCCCTGAAACGGTATCCTGATGAACCTTTCCTGCTCTCTTATTACGGATGCCTCGAAGCTGTCATAAACAAGAACTATTCTTACGGAATAGATGTCTGCCTTAGGTCAATAGAAATAATCGAAGAAAAATTGCCGATAGGGAAGGAGTTCTTTTATCCCGCCTTCTACCTTAACCTGGGAAGGGCGTATCTGGCATCGGGCGATAAAAAAAATGCCGTGGAAGCATTCAGGAAAGGCCTGTCATTCGATATGGAAAACCCGGACCTAATCTGGGAGATAAAAAAACTTGGGGGCAGAAGAAAAACTTTGGTTCCATATCTGAAAAGATCCCACCCCATAAATAAATATATCGGCATGCTCCTCCATAAAATGACAAAAATCCCGCTTCCAAAATAAAGACTGCCGACCGGAGCAGAGTAGTAGCGTGCATTTTTGATTAAAAAATTGTTGTAAGTCTTTCTGTGGCTTTACGAAGGCGCAGGGATAGTATCCGGATCAACCCCTTCATCAGCTTAATGCCCGTATACGGGTGCTTCTGAATCAGCAATTCGACTGCCTTATTTTTCAGCACAAGCATCAGGGTATCTTCGACGGCTTCGACAGTAGCAGACCTCTTATGCTGATCGAAAATTGACAATTCACCCACAAGAGCCCCTGAACTTAATAAAGCAATTATTACCTGATTACCCTTGAACTCAGTCTGCTTTTTTACTTCGAGTTTCCCGGCTACAACAAAACCGAGGAAATCACCATCATCGCCTTCATTGAATATAACAGCTTCTGCAGGATATTTCACCAGATCAAAGTAAGAAGAGATGTTCTCAAGGTCCTCGTCATCAAAAAGCGAAAATATCATCTCATTCCTGAGTTTGTGAAGGTGTTCCTTCATGCGGATATTTTCCATAATTATTCCTTGCTCAAATCTGTCTTTATTTCTTTTCAAAAATATATTTGCTTATCAGCTCTTCTATATCGACGGTTGACTCTGTTTCGGAAATAACACCATTGGGGTTGATGTAATCTTCCGCCCCGCCCGGAGAGATCTTTACATACTTGTCGCCTATAATTCCCTGTGTCCTGATGCTCGCGATCGAGTCGTCCTGAAGCTTCACATCCGGGTTCATTAAAAGCTCGACCATTGCGTTATATTCATCAAGCGATATCTTTGATACCTTACCAACCTTGACGCCGGCAATCTGCACATCTGAACCCTCCTTGAGCCCTGAAACATTGGTGAACTTTGCTTTTACAGGATACTGCTTTGTACCAAACAATTCAATATCTCCAAGCTTGACGGAAATATAGGCGAGACTCAGGAGTCCGATAATAAGAAAAAAACCGACTGCAGTTTCGATGCTTAGTTTGTTCATTCGTTAACCCTCCACTTCCTGGCTTTCATATATTAGCCCCATTGTTTTTTCCACAAATTCCCTGATGAAAGGATTTTCAGAAGTCTGAAAGTCCTCGGGAGGCAGACAGTCCTGAATTATCCCTTCGTGAAGCAATGCCACATAATCCGCAAGCTTGAAAATCTTGGGGACGTCGTGGCTTACGATAACCGCGGTATAACCCAGCTTCGTCTGTGTCCTGAAAAAAACACGGTATATTTCGTTGCTTTTCGCGACATCCAGTCCTGTCGTGGGTTCGTCAAAAAAGACGATCCTCGGATTTAGTACCAGCGCTCTGGCCAGCCCGACTCTCTTTCGCATTCCGCCGCTCAGTTGCGCGGGAAACTTATTATTGCTGCCCTCAAGATCCATGAGTTTTAATTTCTCGTTAACAATACCCGCAATTTCTGTTTCGGATGCCTTGGTCCGCTCCCGCAGGGGAAGCGCCACATTGTCAAAAACCGTCATGGAATCAAACAGTGCCGCATTCTGGAAGAGGACACCGAAATAAGACCTGATATCCTTCAACTCTTTGACTGACATTTTATTCAAATCTTTACCGAATACAAATACCTTGCCGCTGTCAGGTTTTATTAGCCCGAGAATATGTTTTATGATGAGACTCTTCCCTTTTCCGCTTTCCCCTACTATAACGGTTGTTTTTCCTTCATATATAGAGAGATTGATCCCTTTTAACACCAGCTGGGATCCGAACCCCTTTTTTATGTCGACAAGTTTTATAAGCGGTTCTTGGTTCATATGAGTAACGATGTAATAAAGTAGTCAAAAACAAGGATCGAAACCGACGTCAAAACCACCGCATAAGTCGTGACCCTGCTCACTCCCTCGGCGCCGAATCCGCCAGACCTCTCATAATGCACATAATAGCCTTTGGCAGCGCATATCCATACTATCAAAAGGCCGAAACAGAGCGATTTAACAATGCCCATATACACATCCTGAAATTCCACATCCTTATACATGCTTGAGAAATAAGCCCCCTGGTTGGATCCAAGGAGTTTTACCCCTACAAGATACCCGCCTAAAATGCCCACCACATTAAAGATTGCGGTCAGCAGCGGCATAGAAACAATCGTGGCGATAAATTTGGGAGCCATAATATATTTGTGCGGGTCTATAGCCATACATTCCAGTGCATCAATCTGCTCAGAGTTTCTCATGATGCCGATTTCCGCGCAAATTGCGGAACCGGCCCTCCCTGTAACCATCAGGGCAGACAGTACAGGACCCAATTCCCTGATCAGGCTGAGGGCAACAGCGGAACCGAGAAGGCCCTCTGAACCGAACTTCCTCAGAGTGTTATATCCCTGCAGACCGAGGACCATGCCGGTAAAAGCTCCTGTGAAGACAATCACGAAGATTGACAGCGCACCTATTACATAAATCTGCTTGGTAATATTTGAAACCTTGTAATAGGGCAATCTGAAGATACTGATGATGACATTGAACAGAAAAATACCCATTCTACCAGCCTGATTTATGTAATACAGGCCTAAATCGCCGAACTTTTCGATCAATTTTAATACGATCATGTGGTGATTAGCTGATCTAAAAACTACCTCAATACTATACAATATACAGCAAAAGCATGCCATCGTTAATTTTTGGGTTAATTGAGTTTTCGAAGACCAATATTGTAATATTTTGTATGTATTCCAAAAAAATGTTGCCTGCTGCATATCCTTCTGGTTCTATAAATAATGAAAGACAAGATTAAGGAAGCGATCAAAAGAAGGGCTGTTAATGACAGGCTTCCATGCCCGGTTGCCAGGGCAATTGCAGACGAGTTATCTGTTTCTTTAAGAGAGGTTGGGGAGACTGCCGATGACCTGCATATAAAGATTACTGACTGCGAGCTTGGTTGTTTCTGATGGGGATACTTTTATTCGAACTTGCCCTGACATTTTATTTCGCCGCGACGATTATAAGCATTACCGAGCTTTTCAAAGGTTCAAAAATTACTTCAAAGCTGATGTTCTTGTCGGTGGTTTTAGGTTTTGCCCTGCACTCTTTGAGCATCATTTACCGCTATTTTACGGCTGGTCATTTACCAATAACAAACCCTCATGAGGCAACATCCTTTTTCGCATGGTGCATAGTTCTAATTTTCTTCGTTCTGCATTTCAGATATAAAATCGGCCTGCTGTCTTCTTTTGTTATGCCGATAATTTTTTTGATGATGCTTGTAGCTTCATTCCTTTCACGGGATATAAAGCCATTAAGCCCTGTCCTGCAGAGCTACTGGCTCGGGATCCATACGGTTTTCGCTTTTATCGGGAATGCCGCCTTTGCCATGGCGTTCGGGATAGGCATCATGTACCTTATTCAGGAGCATTATGTCAAATCAAAGCGCCTCGGGGGTTTGTACGAGAGGTTGCCGAGTCTTCAGACCCTCGATGACATAAACTACAGGCTGATAACCCTGGGGTTTCCATTGCTCACCCTTGCGATAATAACCGGGGCATTGTGGGCAGAGAACGCCTGGGGGCGTTTGTGGAATTGGGATCCCCGCGAGACCTGGTCATTAATCACCTGGTTGATTTATGCCATAGTGCTTCATGCCCGCCTCGTTGCCGGCTGGAGGGGAAGGAGAGCTGCAATTCTGTCAATAATCGGGTTTCTGACGATTATTATCGCTTTTTTCGGGATTAAACTGATCGGGAAAGGGCTGCATGTTTTCCTATGAATGTTTTAGTTGTAGGACTGAACCATAAGATTGCGGACGTCGAAGTACGCGAAAAATTAGCCTTCAGCGGCTCAAAACTCGAAGAGGGTCTGCTCCGTTTCAGAGAGCTCCCTGAAGTCGAAGAGGCCATTATTTTGTCTACCTGCAACAGGGTGGAGCTGTATGCAAACGTAAGAGATGTAAAAAAAGCCTCAGAGGCCATCAGACAATTCCTGTCGGATTTCCATAATATCAGGAGAGAAGCTCTTGGCGGAGCACTTTATATTTATGATGACGTTGAAGCAGTCCGGCATATTTTAAGGGTTGCATCCAGTCTTGACTCCATGGTAGTTGGTGAACCCCAGATTCTCGGTCAGCTGAAGGATGCATTTGAGCTTGGCCTTTCGAAAAAGACCACCGGGTTCCTTCTGAACAAGCTTATGAAAAAGTCTATTTCGGCTGCCAAACGGGTGAGAACAGAAACAAAAATAGCAGAAAATGCTGTCTCGATAAGCTTCGCTGCCGTAGAACTCGCAAAAAAAATATTCAGCGAACTATCGACGAGGGTTTTTATGCTTCTGGGCGCCGGCGAGATGGCTGAACTGGCGGCCAGGCATCTGATCGGCAACGGAGTGAGAGACGTCCTCGTCGCAAACAGGACATATGAACGGGCATGTGACCTTGCAAAGGAATTTAACGGTCGCGCACTCAATTTTGATGATTTCATTCAGGAGATGGTTCACGCTGATATCGTTATATGTTCGACCGGCGCTCCGTCTTATATTCTGCAAAAAACCCAGATGCAAAAAGTGATGAAGGAAAGGAAGCAGAAACAGGTCTTTATCATAGACATATCCGTACCCAGAAACATCGATCCTGAAATAAATGAACTTGAAAATGTGTATCTCTATAATGTTGATGACCTCCAGGGGATTGTCGATACAAACGTGTTTGAAAGGCAGAAAGAAGCTGAGAAGGCAGAAAGAATAATCGAGGAAGAGGTTGAAACATTCCTGAAGTGGCAATCTTCACTTGATTCTGTTCCGACTATTAAGGCTCTAAGGGAAAAAGCTGAAGAGATCAAAAATGAAGAACTTGAAAAGCTGCTTAACAAGCTTCAGGATGTCGGGGAAAAAGAACGGGAGGCAATAGAATATATGGCAGCAGCTATTGTCAATAAACTCATACATCCGCCTACGGCGGCACTCAAGGAAGACAACGAAAACAAGGATCTTCTGGTTGCGGCAATCAGAAGGCTATACGGCATAAATGGTGAAAAAAGTGAAGACTAAAAGGATTATTATCGGAACCCGCGGCAGCAAACTTGCCGTATGGCAGGCCGAATGGATCAAATCCAGGATCGAGGAGATGAATTCCGGGGTGGAGGTATTACTGAACAGGATTAAAACAACGGGTGACAAAATCCTTGATGTGCCTCTTGCACAGGTCGGCGGGAAGGGACTTTTTGTCAAGGAGATAGAAGAGGCTCTTTTGAAGCACGAAGCGGACATAGCGGTACACAGCATGAAGGATGTGCCTACAGAGTTTCCCGATGGACTCCATCTTGCTGCTATCTGCGAAAGGGAAGACCCCAGGGACGCCTTTCTTTCCCGGATTCAGAACGGGGGCTTCAGTATTCAGTTTTTTAAAGATTTGCCCAGAGGTGCAACGATCGGTACAAGCAGTCTCAGACGATCATGTCAATTGCTCAATATCAGACCTGATATTAAGATTGCCCAGTTGCGCGGAAACCTTGATACCAGGCTGAGAAAACTGGACGAAGGCATGTTTCACGCAGTCATTCTGGCAGCCGCTGGGATTAAACGGCTCGGATTGGAGAAAAGGATCGCCGAGATATTGTCTTTTGAAATAAGTCTTCCGGCAATCGGGCAGGGAGCAATAGGCATAGAATGCAGAGACGACGATGAATACATCAATAGGCTTATCGCGCCGATGAATCATATGGAAACATCCATATGCGTAAAGGCTGAAAGGGCATTTTTAAAAAAATTGGAAGGTGGTTGCCAGGTCCCTATCGCAGCTCATGCAAAATTTGTTAGCCAATCGCTTATTGTTCTGGACGGGCTTGTCGGGAGCATATCGGGAGAAAAGCTTATAAAGGCACATGGGACAGGAAGTCCTGCTGATGCGGAAGTTCTCGGTATAAAAGTGGCTGAGGATATCCTTGAACAAGGGGCTAAAGAAATACTCGATGACGTATACAATAAAGAATTCCGGGATGTTAACGGGGAAATCGGAAGTTAGCCCTAAAGACCTTCTTTTCTCTCAATCGCCTCAAAAAGTTCTCTTTTTTCCTGGCAATCGACGCAGTAAATTGCAAACGGCATCACTTTAAGCCTCTCCTCGCTTATCTCTTCGCCGCAATCTTCGCATTTACCGTAAGTGCCTTCTTTTATTTTACGCAACGACTCATCTATCTTGCGTATATCTTCCCTGTGAGCACTGAGATGCCTGAGACTTATATCTTCCGAGAGATCAACCGTTGCCCAGTCTCCATCATCAAGGGCAGTGTCAACAAGCTGTCTTGTTTCGCCTTTGATGTACTTTGAAATTTCGGTTCTTACCTCTTTTATTATCTCCGCCCTTTTCTGTAAAAGAGTCTTTCTCAGTTTAGATGTTCTTTCCTCTTCGGTTTCTTTCTCATAACGCTCCCCGGGCATTGCTTTTTTAGAAACAGCCTGCTTTTTACGGTAAGCTGTTGCCTTTGCTTTTATCGGAGGCTTGCCGGAATCAGATTTTTTGGAGAAGGCCTTCTTCGGGGAAGGTTTAGGCTTTGTCTTGGGAGCGGTTTTTTTTGCAGCCTTCTTTAAAGTTGCCGTCTTCTTATCTGCAGTCTTCGGCTTTGTTTTAACGGAAGCCGCACTTATATTTTTTAAAGCCTTTTTAACAGATTTCTTATTGCCCTTTTTTCTGTCTGCCATTATTGTGTTTCCTTGTCTTCTTCCTTTGGTCTGTCTTCTTCCCTGAAAACCTCAATAATGCTTCGCACCTTTATCCCTGCATTCTGCAAAGCCTTTTGTATATCCGTCAGCTTCGCATCCGTAACTTTCAGAACAAAATTGCTGTTCGTCATTCTAAACTTCCATTATTTCTTTTTCCTTGTTGCCGAGTACTCCGTCCACTTTGGCTATATGGGAATCCGTGATCTTCTGAATCTCATCCTGTGACTTTTTTACCAAATCTTCGCTCACATGTTTATCTTTTTCCAGCTTCTTGAGTTCCTCGTTTGCATCCCGTCTGATATTTCTGATCGAAACCTTTGCCTCTTCAGCTTTTTTCCTTACCGTTTTTACAAGCTGCTTCCTTCTTTCTTCGGTAAGCGGTGGGATATTGATCCTGATCATCTTGCCGTCGTTTATCGGCGTAAGTCCGAGGTCTGACTTTAAAACCGCTTTTTCGATATCGGGTATGACTTTTGGGTCCCACGGCTGTATTGCCATCTGGCGGCTGTCCGGAATGCTCAGGCTTGCAAGCTGCTGGAGAGGAGTAGGTGTGTCATAATACGTAACCGTGAGTCCGTCGAGTAGCGCCAGGGAAGCCCTGCCGGTCCTTATTGAGGCAAATTCCTTCTTAAGTACCTCAATGGTACGTTCCATCCGTTCAACGGTCTTTCTTTTTAGCTCTTGTTCCATCGTTCCCCCTTACGAGAGTTCCGATCCTTTTACCTTCCAATATTTTTTTAATATTACCTTTACCCCTCAGATTAAATACCACAATCGGCATATCATTGTCCATACATAAAGATATTGCGGTTGAATCCATTATGCTGAGTCCTTTTTTCAGCACATCTATATATGTAACGGTCTTGTATTTCCTGGCAGAAGAGTCTTTCATGGGATCGGAGGAATATACCCCGTCAACTTTTGTCGCCTTAAGTATGACGTCAGCCCCTATTTCCATTGCCCTGAGTGAGGATGCAGTATCAGTAGTAAAATAAGGATTCCCTGTTCCGGCCGCAAAGATTACGACCCTGCCTTTTTCGAGATGCCGCATCGCCTTGCGCCGTATATATGGTTCGGCAATCTCCTTCATCTCAATGGCGGACTGCACCCGTGTCGGCAAGCCGTATTTTTCGAGGTAGTTCTGAAGGGCAAGGGCATTTATTACCGTTGCAAGCATGCCCATATAATCCGCCGAGGCCCTTCCAATGCCTTTAACGCTTGCCTCTACGCCCCTGAATATATTTCCCCCGCCGATAACGACAGCCAACTCAGTACCCATGGAGACCGCCTGCTTTATCTCCTTTGCGATGAAATCCACAGTGGCCGGATCAACTCCGTAGGCCGATTCTCCCATCATGGCTTCACCGCTGATCTTGAGAAGTATCCTCTTGTATTTCAAGCTATTATCCTGCTGCTGCTTCTCCAAGCTGAAACCTGGCGAAACGCCGTATAATTATATTTTCGCCAAACTTGGCAATTTTTTCGGTAAGAAGATCCTTTATCTTCTTTTTCTGGTCAGGGTCCTTGATAAATATCTGATCCAGAAGGCAGGTATCGGTAAAAAACTTTTCGAGTTTCCCTTCTACAATCTTTTCAAGAACCTGCGGAGGTTTATCCGAAACCTGTGCCCTGTAAATCTCCTTTTCGTGCTCCAGGACCGGTTGCGGCACATCTTCCCTTGACAAATAGATGGGGCATGCAGCAGCGATATGCATGGCGACATCCCTCACAAACTCCCTGAAATCGTCTGTTCTTGCCACAAAGTCCGTCTCGCAGTTTATCTCAATCATGGTTCCGATCTTTCCCATGTGTATATAAGACTCTATAAGTCCTTCGGAAGCAGCTCTGCCCGCCTTTTTCAATGCCGACGCCAACCCCTTCTGTCTCAGCAAGTCTATAGCTTTCTCAAAATCGCCGTTGCTCTCGGTCAGCGCCTTCTTGCACTCCATCATTCCGGCGCCTGTCTTTTCTCTAAGACTCTTTACGGATTCTGCCGAAATTGTATTCATTCAGACACCTCTGCTTCTTCCTGCTGTATCTTCCCCTCTACCTCGGTCTTCTCAGCCTCTTCCGCCCTGGCCTTGGCAAGGGTCTCTTTGCCCTCCATTATTGCATCGGCAATTTTTGAAGTAATCAGTTTTATTGCCCTGATTGCATCGTCATTTCCGGGGATGACATAATCGATTTCATCCGGATCACAATTTGTATCGACTATAGCTACTATAGGAACGGATAACTTTTTAGCCTCGGCAACAGCTATCCTTTCCTTCTTGGGATCAACAATAAAAAGGGCCCCCGGAAAACTCGTCATGTTCTTTATCCCCGATAGATTCCTTTCGAGTTTTATTCTCTCTTTTTCAATGGCTGCCCTCTCTTTTTTAGGAAGCAACTCCATAGTGCCGTCTTCTTTCATTGACTCGATCTTTTTGAGCTTTTCTATGCTCTTTTTTATGGTCGAGAAATTTGTCAGCATTCCTCCCAGCCAGCGCTGGTTTACAAAAAAAGTGTCAGACCTTTCCGCTTCTTCCTTGATTGCATCCTGCGACTGTTTCTTTGTGCCCACAAAAAGCACCGGGGCACCGGCTATCGTGACATTCCTGATGAAATGATAGGCCTCCTCAAGGCCCTTGACCGTTTTCTGAAGGTCTATGATATATATACCGTTCCTCTCGCCGAAGATATATTTTTTCATCTTCGGATGCCACCTTTTCACCTGATGGCCAAAGTGCACTCCCGCTTCAAGCAGTTCTTTCATTGCCGCTACCATATTTTTTGTCTCCTCCTGAACTTCCCCCTGTTTCCTCGAAATTTCGCCACATAGGGCGCACAGAGGCAAATTGATGTATTTTCTGAAAGGAAAAACAAACTTTCAGGAACAAAAGATTAACACAAAAATATCTTTTTTTGCAAGGGGATAGGGTGTTACAATGGTAAATCCGGAATTCGAAATTCTAAATCCTGACAGGTCGAAAATTCAAGGATTTAAATGACCGAAATTAAGCGTCCATCAGGTTTAAATATTTTGATTTAGGATTTATTTGGACTTTAGTATTTGAATTTTGAATTTGTTTGCTATTAAGGGGGTAATATGATTGCACGCTATACCGAACCGGAGATGGGACAACTTTGGGATATTGAAAATAAGTACCGGAAATGGCTGGACGTGGAGATCGCCGTTTGCGAGGCATGGTCGGAACTCGGGGAAATACCGAAAAAGGACCTGAACTTCATTAAAAAGAACGCCGGTTTCGACATAAAAAAGATCGATGAAATAGAGAAGGTTGTAAAACATGACGTCATAGCATTCCTTACCTCAGTGGCACAGAGTCTGGGTCCGGAATCCCGCTTCATACATAAAGGACTAACATCCTCGGACATACTGGATACTGCGACAGCGCTTCTTCTCCGGGAAGCCTCTGCTCTTATTGTTAGAGATATAAGGCAACTGATGGATGTAATAAAAAAACGGGCATTCCAATATAAGGACACACCGGTTATCGGCAGGAGCCACGGCGTTCATGCCGAACCCATGACCTTCGGACTGAAGTTCGCCCTGTGGTATGAGGATATGAAAAGAAACCTGGCCAGGATGAGGAATGCCAACGATGCGGTAAGCATAGGAAAGCTATCGGGCGCGGTCGGCACCTTCTCGAATATCCCTCCCGTAATCGAGGAGAAGGTATGCAGGAAACTCGGACTTAAGCCCGAACCTGTTGCAACCCAGATTGTCCAGCGTGACAGGCATGCAGAGTACCTGTTAACTATGGCACTGATTGCTGCTTCTGTGGAGAAAATAGCGGTTGAGATACGCCACCTCCAGAGGTCAGAGGTGCTGGAAGCCGAGGAACCGTTTATGGCAGGGCAGAAGGGCTCTTCTGCAATGCCCCACAAGCGGAACCCCATAGGCTGCGAAAACCTCTCGGGACTGGCCCGGCTCGTGCGGTCAAACGCAATGGCAGCGCTCGAAAATATAGCTCTATGGCACGAGAGGGATATTTCCCATTCATCAGTCGAACGCATAATAATCCCTGACACCTGCATACTCGTCGATTATATGCTGCGCAGGATCAAAGTGATCCTTGAAAAATTGCACGTATATCCGAAGAAGATGAAAGATAACATGACCGGCAGCTACGGCCTCTATAACTCGCAGAGGGTTATGCTTGCGCTTATTGAAAAGGGCATCAGCCGCGATCAGGCATACGATATCGTGCAGAGGACTGCCATGAAGAGCTGGAAAACAGGTACTCTTTTCAGGAAACTGCTGAAAAAAGACAAGGAAGTCAGACGGTATCTGACAAGCGGCGATATAGAGAATATATTCGACCTTACTTACTACCTGAAAAACGTAGATTATATTTACGGAAGAGTTTTCGGTAAATCCCCTAAAAAATAGATTTATTGTTTTTATTGGATAAGATTTCATGAGAGTATTGCATTATTATCGAAGACCTGCTGTTTCTCCTTCCAAAAAAAAGGAGTTGCTCGAAGTTGCAGGGCAGAGTTCTCCCGGTCTATCCGGACTGGAAACCGAGTACTGCTTCAACATAGAGATAAACTCAAGGCTTACGGATGAGGAATCAGCTTTACTGCAATGGCTTCTTGCCGAGACATTCGAGCCTGAAAATTTTTCTGAAAAAAGTTTCTTGACTCAACATTCCTCACCCGGCACTCAGCACATACTTATGGAAGTCGGACCCCGGTTGAACTTTACGACGGCATGGTCAACCAATGCGGTATCGGTCTGCCGTGCCTGCGGTTTGACAAAGATTACCCGCATCGAACGGTCGAGGAGGTACCAACTGTTTTTTGATGACCGGGACGGGAATGGAGAATCAGGCGGAGAAGCGATAAAAAAACGGCCACTTGAATACCTCAGGTCCCAAATCCTTGAATCCTTTCTGTCACTTGTCCACGACCGGATGACCGAATGCGTCTATCCGGAGAAGTTAACTTCTTTTGAGACGGGCATGACAGCTGAACCTGTACATATTGTACCTCTGATTGAAGAAGGCAAGGAGGCTTTAAGAAAAATAAATACCGAAATGGGGCTCGGACTCGACGAATGGGATCTGAATTATTATTACAATCTTTTTGTCCGAGAGATCGGCCGCAATCCCACAAACGTCGAATGCTTTGACCTTGGACAATCCAATAGTGAACATTCGAGGCACTGGTTTTTTAAAGGCAGATTGGTCATTGACGGTTTGGAGATGCCTTATGCCCTGATGGATTTAATCAAACAGCCACTAATGACTAATACCGGCAACAGTATAATTGCATTTAAAGACAATTCAAGCGCAATACGCGGTTATCCAACAGCAACCATCCTGCCGGAAAATCCGCTTAACCCTTCACCTTTCCGATACGATAAAATCGATTACAACATTATTTTTACGGCGGAGACGCACAATTTCCCTACAGGCGTCGCTCCTTTCCCGGGCGCCGAGACAGGCACAGGCGGAAGGATAAGAGATGTACATGCCACGGGAAGGGGCAGCCTGGTAATAGCCGGCACAGCTGCCTATTGCGTCGGGAATCTGCATATCCCCGGATATCATCTCCCATGGGAAGATGAATCCTTTATATATCCACAAAACCTGGCATCACCCTTGCAAATTGAAATCGAGGCAAGCAACGGCGCATCCGATTACGGAAACAAGTTCGGAGAGCCCTTAATACAGGGTTTCACGAGGTCTTTCGGGTTGCGGCTGCCGGACGGCGAGAGAAGGGAGTGGGTCAAACCTATAATGTTTACCGGCGGGGTCGGGCAGATGGACAATATCCATATCAAAAAAGGCAATCCTGCAAAAGGTATGCTTGTCGTCAAGATAGGAGGTCCTGCCTACAGGATAGGCATAGGCGGCGGAGCTGCATCCAGCATGATACAGGGAGAGAATATTGCAGAGCTTGACTTCAGCGCTGTCCAGCGCGGTGACGCGGAGATGGAACAGAAGGTGAACCGGGTTATCAGGGCATGTGTTGAACTGGGGGACTACAATCCTATAATCAGCATACACGACCAGGGTGCAGGCGGCAATTGCAATGTGGTCAAGGAGATTATATATCCCGCTGGAGCAAGAATTGAAATCAGGGCCATACAGGTTGGTGACGATACCTTATCGGTGCTTGAGATTTGGGGCGCAGAGTATCAGGAACAGGATGCGCTTCTCCTGGAACCTGATAACGCTGAGAAATTCCTGTCTCTCTGCAGACGGGAAAAGGTCCCATCTTCCATTATCGGAAAGATAACCGGCAACGGGTACATTGTTCTTTATGATGAAAATGACGGAAGCACACCCGTAAACCTCAACATTTCCAAAGTCCTCGGAGAAATGCCTCAAAAGACCTTCCAGCTGGATCGTATACCACCAAAGCTTGAACCACTTGTTTTCCCCCGGGATATCTCTGTCAGGGAAGCGCTTGACAGGGTACTGCGTCTGGTTTCTGTAGGATCCAAGAGATTTCTTACAAATAAAGTAGACCGTTCTGTTACCGGTCTTATTGCACGGCAGCAATGTGTCGGTCCTCTGCAATTGACTTTATCGAACGTTGCGGTTATAGGACAGAGTCATTTCGGATTGACAGGTGCTGCTATTTCTATCGGCGAGCAGCCGATAAAGGGACTGATAGATGCCCGTTCCATGGCCAGAATGAGTGTAGGAGAAGCGCTCACTAATATTCTATGGGCAAAGGTAAGCAGCCTGGAGGATATCAAGTGTTCAGGCAACTGGATGTGGGCTGCAAAGCTGCACGGTGAAGGAGCGAGACTTTACGATGCCGCACTTGCCCTGTGCAATATACTCACCGAACTTGGCATCGCAATAGACGGCGGCAAAGACAGCCTTTCCATGGCCGCAAAGATTGTCGACTCATCATCGAATACAGAGATAGTCAAATCTCCGGGAAGTCTGGTTGTTTCGGCCTATGTCACCTGTCCTGATATTACAAAGATAATTACCCCGGACATAAAACATCCCGGCAGAAGCAGGCTGATTTTCATTGATTTAGGAGACGGCCGTAACAGACTCGGGGGAAGCGCACTTGCACAGGTTTACGGACAGATCGGAGACGATTCGCCTGATGTGGATAATCCGCTGCAACTCAAGCGGATATTCAATGCCCTGCAGGAACTCATCTCTGCCGGTATCATACTCGCCGGCCATGACAGAAGCGACGGTGGATTGATAGTCACCCTGCTTGAAATGGCATTCGGAGGTAATTGCGGGATAAAGATAAATATGGGCCAGCGCCTTGAATCAGGAGGATTCAGTCTGAATCCGGACTCTGGCAGGCAGAACCCGCCGCCTATAGATTATGACTCTATGCTCTCGCTTATTTTTTCAGAAGAGCTTGGTGTGGTTTTCGAATATCTGCCTGAAAATGAAGAAAAGATCTCTGCGATTCTCGGATATTCTGAAATACCCTTCCGGATAATCGGGCAGACTTTAATGGAAAAAGAGATCGATATCGTAATCAATGGTCATATTGTCATGAAAGAAGACATGAAATCACTGAAAGCTGTATGGGAAGAGACAGGTTATCAGCTGGACAGATTGCAGGCAACCCCCGACTGTGTTGAAGAAGAACAAAAGGTCAATATTGACAGTGAAGGTCCTTCATATCGCCTGACATTTATTCCGCGCAATACACCGCAGGATGTCCTTAATCAGGAAAATAAGCCTAAGATGGCAATCTTGCGGGAAGAAGGCAGCAACGGAGACAGGGAAATGGCTTCAGCCTTTTATCTTGCAGGATTTGAAACATGGGATGTTAGCATGACGGATTTACTTGAAGAAAGGATAAGTCTTGATGAGTTTGCAGGCGTTGCTTTTGTGGGCGGCTTCAGTTATGCAGATGTGCTTGACTCGGCAAAAGGCTGGGCAGGCGTCATAAGGTTCCATGAAAAGCTTTATGAAGAATTCGAAAAATTCTATCAGAGACCCGACACCTTCAGCCTCGGCGTATGCAACGGCTGCCAGCTCATGGCTCTGCTCGGTTGGATCCCCTGGAGGGGCATCCCCGATAAGTTTCAGCCGAGGTTTATTCAGAACAGGTCCGGCAGATTCGAATCGAGGTTTTCAACAGTCCGCATTTCTCCGAGCCCCTCAATTATGCTGAAAGGCATGGAAGGGTCTTCTCTGGGTGTATGGGTCGCACACGGAGAGGGAAGGCTTCATTTTCCAGATACCGGGGTGCTGGATGAAGTGCTTAAAAAAAATCTTGCTCCGGTCCGGTTTATAGATGAGCAAGGGAATTTCACTGAGACATATCCCCTGAACCCCAATGGTTCTTATCAGGGTATTACAGCCCTCTGTTCACCTGATGGCAGACATCTCGCGTTAATGCCGCACCCCGAAAGAAGTTTTCTGAAATGGCAATGGGCTTATATGCCTGAAGAATGGAAAAGAGACCTGGAGGCATCCCCGTGGCTAAGGATGTTCCAGAATGCAAGGACATGGTGCAGGCAGTAGCATGCTGCGAGGCTTTGCAGTTTTTGTTTACGACCCACCGCAACTCTTATAACTCATTTAAGTCTATCCCCGGCGCATAATTTATGGATAATCCGGAATGAATGGACTATAAGCAGCCAGGGGGGGCTGGCTGCTTATAGAAGTGAAGGAGGTACAGGCAACCTGAATATTTCAGGCTGCCTATCGGAGGTTTTCGTGAAGAAATTCTGTCTGGTCTTAAGCAACCCTTACTTAATTCTTGCTTTTATAATATCGAAACCTTATGAAGGAATGATGAAGGAAATGTGAAAAACTCATGAATAGAAGACCAAAGATTATACTGCTCTGTTTTTATAAGCATTTTTAGGGTTAATCACTGTAATTGCTGAAGATTGCATCACACTCTGAAGCGGTTTGAGTAAATGCATGTAGCACGTCCGGGTCAAAAAATGATGGCATCGTCCTGTAATCGCCCTGCGTTATAATAATAAAGGCCTTCTGATGGTCGAATGCCTCTTTATACGGCCGTCTGCTCCTCAATGCATCATAAATATCACAGATCATGACTATTCTAGCCTCAACCGGAATATCGTCGCCCTGAAGTCTTTTGGGATATCCTGTACCGTCCCAACGTTCATGATGAAAGAGTGCAATTGTAGCAGACAGCTGTATCACCGGGAATAATGAGTCTGCCAGGATCCTGGCTCCGATTGTAGTGTGGTTTTTAATGATCTCGAATTCCTCATCGGACAGATACCCCGGTTTCAGAAGTATCTGATTGGGTATTCCAATCTTGCCAATATCATGCATTGCACTGGCAAAGGTTATATTGTCGACAAAATCCTGCGGCATCTGCATTGCAACAGCAATCCTGTTTGCATAAAGTCCTATGCGTGATATGTGTTGTCCCGTATGAGCATCCTTTGATTCAGCGGCCGCTGTCAAACGCAGTATAATTTCATTATTCATATTATTTATCATTGACAATGCAAAGGATAATTCCCTGGTCTTTTCCTCGATCGTCTTTCCGAGCTTCTTCTCATATTGCTCCTCAGCCTGGAGAAGCTTCATGATTTTTAGATTTATACCTCCTGCAGAGAGGTAGCTCCTGAGTCCCTGGGGTGGTTCCAGCAGGCGGGGAAATCCTTCAATATTTCCCCCGATCAGGTTTGTAACCGACTTATATCTTATATCGAGTGTTCTGGCTGCTTCGTCGAGCATTAATATATAAATTGACAGAAAAAGAAAACTGAATGAAAAATAAAACAGTGACGGCCTTATCCATATTTCGAAAGATGAAAAAAGGTATAGCGCAGATAAAGTTGTGAGGGTTAAACTGCCAAGCCACATCAGTGCAGCTTTTTTCTCGCTCAATCGGATGGTCAGCAAACTAAAAAATATTGAAAGTATTATGACAGAAAGCCACCGGGACCATTCCTCACTGTAACGTATTGCGTTACCATCAATCAGATTGTTAAGTATGTTTGCATGTACCTCACACCCGGGCATCTTATTTCTCTTCTGACTGAAAGGCGTAGCCACCATATCCACAAGTCCGGGGGCTGTAATCCCGACTAAAACAGCCTTGCCCCTGAAAAATGACTGCGGGTATATTCCATCAATAACGTCCGACATCGAAATATACCGGAACGTGCCGGGAGTCCCGTAATAATTTATTTGCATATGATCCCTCTGGTGCACACGTTCAATATTTGCATCTATCCTTGCCGCAGAGATACTCTGGCGAACAGGTCCGTTTAGCATCAATTCATACATCACGGAAGATAATGAAGGAATACGGGCGTCTCTGTAATAAAGAGTATGAAAAACTCCCCGTACGATGCTATCGACCCCTTCTTCAATATGCACATGCCCGGTGCTGAAAGAACTAAATAAGGCCGAAGGCTTGCTGATATTTAATGTCCTGTCAATATAAATCGGCAAAACTACCCTGCCGTGCATTCTGATAGCATCAGAGAAAATGGCATCATCGTCGGTTGCTTCGGCAAAGATAACATCGAACCCAACAACTGAAGACTCATTTAACTTTTCGAGAAGGCTTGCATAATGACGTCTTTCCAGAGGCCATCTCCCCAGGCGAGCTGTTGTCTTTTCGTCGATTGCAGCTATAACTATCCTGTCGGACGGAACAAGGGAGCCGCGAATCCTGAATGAAAGGTCATAAATGTACAAATCAATGCCTTCAAAAACCCCGAGATTATCCGCAAAAAACAAGGCAAGAAGACCGAGAATTATAATAACAACAAAGCGGGTGTTTTTAAGACTGCCATATTTCAATCTATTGCCTGCTTCATAAACTTTGAGTTTAAGGAAGGGCTATGGTAAAGCTCAGAGTGTCAGACCATTCCCCCTGATAATCATCCTCTGCAATTGAACTGATCCGAAAATAATATTTCCCGCGGTCCAGATGCTGCGGCGCATAGGAAGTTGAGCGTATATCATTTTTTTCTTCTGATATGTTTCGGAAATGTTCATCTTCTGCAATCTGAAGAGAATACCGAACCGCATCCTCAACGCGCAGCCAGCTGATAAGGGGGGACATTGTGGTATATGAAGCGTTATTGACCGGTGTCTCGATCATCGGCGGGAGCGGATTGATTCTGACATTGATCCGCGAAGCTGAGGAAGGAACTCCTTCAAGCCCTATATCGTCAATGCTTAAGCTTTGAAGAAAATATGAGCCGTCTTCCAGATTATAAACCGTAAGAGTATCCGAAGGATTGAACGTTTCTTCTTTAGCAATGTCCTTAAAACCGTCGTCTTTCGCAAGTATGGCCTTGTAAAGCCGCGCTCCTTCAACTGAACCGAATTCGAAAAGAAGAGGGAGTTGTTTGTATAAAGCTTTCACATTTATCACTTGAGGAGGCCTCAGGAGTTCTCTCGGTTCCATTGGAGGCTCATCCTTTCTCACCAGTGTTCCCTCACCTTTTTTAACATTGACCTTTTCTCTCATAGCTTCCACATCTATAGTTCCACTTAGAACTTCAGACCGCGTGGTTTCTTCGGGGTCAACCGAAGTTCTGAAAACCGTGCCTCTGACAGAGCAGACAGAAGACGGGGTGTCAATCTCGAAACGCAATTCACGGCCGGTGGCCTCTTTCAACTTCGTAACCGCCCTTCCTGCCTTAAGATAAAGCTTGAAAAGCAGATAAGCGCCGGGAAGTTTTCGTGCTGCTGAAATATTTAAAGTTGTTTGTGCATGCTGAAAGAATGAATCCCCGTCTTCAAACGTAATCTCGACAGCGCTTTCTTCCTCGGTCCGGATCCAGTTGCCCTCGTAAATGCTGTCATGAAGCTGCAGTCTCGTCCATTCTCTTTCTTTTTCCGAATGCATAGCTACCGCGCCTTTTATAAAACTGACATTGCCTTTCACAGGCGACCCCTTGAGAAGACTGACAGGTATGCGCAGTATCTGATAAGGAAATATGAGATCTGTATTTTTTATCCGGTTTATTTCTGCAACTTTACGCCAGTTACCAGGAACATTCAGATAGGCTCTGCCTATGTTGATCAGGGTATCGCCTTGCCTGACTTTTATTTCAATGGTTGGATCAGTCTCTGCACGCAGACACATGGGCATTAGAATAAACAGCAGCAAAATTAGCGAACTGAACTTTCTCTCAAAAAAGGGCATCATATTGACTCTAACTTTCAATAGATTACTCCAGCAAGTATTTTGATTCAAAAAGCCTTTATTTTTTATATAATTATACCATGAGAAAGTTGTTATTGATAACCGCCCTATTTTTTTTGATCCAGTCAGCAGTGTCATGCGCTCCTGCCATAAAAGACTTGAATTATTCCTCTGAAGATAAAGAAGGGATGATAAAGATACCCGCAGGCGCTTTCACGATGGGATATGACTTCGAAGACAATGCGAAACCTGCTCATAGAGTTTTTGTCGATACATTTTTTATAGATAAATATGAGGTCTCTGCAGCAGAGTTTTCCGAGTTCTTAAACGCTGAGGGTAATCCTGATGAACAATATTTTTCTCATGACATCTATTCAACAATTATTGGTGTAAAAAGGCATAATGACAATCTCATGGAGACAAAGGAAAGGCCTGAAATGTACATCCCGAGAAAAGGACTCGAAAACCTTCCTGCAAACAATATCTCATGGTTTGGAGCTTACAGGTACTGCCAGTGGAGAGGAAAAAGATTACCCGCTGAGGCTGAATGGGAAAAAGCTGCAAGGGGATTGGATGAGAGACAATATCCATGGGGGAAAAGTCTCCCGGATGATACAAAAGCAAGATACAGTCAGAGATGGGAGGAGAAAGGATTCGATGTCATGGTTCCCGTGGATTCTCTGCCTGAAGGGGCATCTTATTACGGGGTTTTTAACATGGCGGGAAATACCTGGGAATGGGTAGATGACTGGTTTAAGCGCGATTATTGTCTTTACTGCGATGAGGACAATAACTGTTCAGCCTGCATCATTGAGGGCAAGCCCTGCAATTACTGCCCGAAAGAAAAACCCGTGTTTGGACATTTCAAGGTACTTCGGGGTGGCTCATGGTTTGAGAACCCCGGTGAATCAGTAATAAAAAGCACTTACAGGTACTGGATGGACCCTTCCCAGCGTTTTTTGAATACTGGATTTCGCTGTGTGAGATAGATTAAGGCTTATAATACCACACGTTATGCAGAGTCTCAGAATAATTAGTGTGGCACTACTATGAATGTACGAATGTCAGAAAAAGCACTTTCAATCCCTTCATTCGATAATGTACTGATTTTAAGGAAGTATGTCCCGTAATCTGCAGTTGGGACTGTTATCGAATTGTCAGAAACACCTTTATATTCTAATAATATCTCTGAAAATTGTCTGTCCTTCGCCAGAACAACATTATAACCTGCAGCCCTTGCAACCTTTTGCCATTTAAGAGTAAGACTCGTTTTTCCCCTTATTTCAGACAGTTCCCCGGGTTCTAAAATATGTGGCGGCAGGACGTCACTTTCCAATGCAAGAATTTGAGGAGGTAGGAAATAAACCTCCCCGTCATCGGGAGGTATGAACCCAACACGGACATAGTAAGTGCCGGCCCCGGTTGGCCGCATAAAAACAATTTCAGGCCGTTCAGATTTCTTTTCGTAATATACATGCTGAAACTGTCTGTCTCTTGCCATTTGAAAGAGATACGTGATTTGACTGCCATGATCTTTCCACCTGAGGGATAGCATCCCTTCTTCGGCTGCTTCCTGGCCAGTCTGCCCGGACTTTTGAACAAGGTTATCAGATGCAGATGAAGCAGGCATGAAAAGAAAGACCATGCAGCAGAATAATAAACTGATGCAGGCAGAGGGCAAGAAAATGCAATCTCCTGATTTACTGCGCATAATCATAAATTACATCACTATATATTATTTGTCAAAGAAATCAATACGCCCTTCTTCAAAGCTATATTGAATCAGACCCGTCCGGATGGGTATATTAACCTTCTCTTCATATCATCTTCATATTTTCTTCGTCACATCTTCAAATTTTTGCTTTACACTTAGATATAAATAAATCTCTAAATACAGGAGGAAGAATGAAAAGAGCGTTAATTGCTGCTGCTGCAGCACTAACAATGACGTTGGCAGTGCCGGCATTAGGTATCGAAGACAGTCAGCCAATTAAACAGACGGGCATGACATTTGAACAGATGAAGGACAATCATCTTAAAAAACTCGATCATAGGATAAAAAGCCTTCAGGAGGAAAAGACATGCGTGCAGGCGGCAAAGGACCAGACCGAGATGAAGGCCTGCAGGTCAAAACACAAGTCCTATATGAAACCACAACGTGATGAGATGAGAAAAGGCAAAGGACAAATGGGGCCGGGTGTCCAGGCTGCTCCTCCGGTCAATTAGTCCGCCTCTGATAAAGCTGCTGAGAACGGGAGATAGAACGACTAACTATCTCCCGTTCTCAGCAGTAAGGCGCTGATACAAGATTTTCGATACATTCCCTATGCCCTTTTTTAATGATGAAAGGGCACTTTTTGTATAACTTTCCTTTGCAGTATTCCTCTATCTGAAAAGGGCTTGGAAAGTAAGGCTTTTCATTCGCTTTGCAGGAATAGCTCAGCCATTTCATAAGATGCGGGCATTTCATAACTGTCTCCATTGTTTGTTTTTCTTATCCTTTCTCTTGTTTTCCTTTCATTGAACCATATGATTCTTACAGGAATATGAAAGTATTATTAATTCTTTATTAAGAAATCGTTTCTGAAAATTTTAAATGAGAAATCAATGGACTTTTTTGATATGGTGATGATTTTATATAATCAGGTGGTTATTTCAATTTGTTTTTAATCGAAGGAATACTTTTATTTAAGGAGATATGAATGAAAAAAATCATGTTTTTATGCACCGGCAACTCCTGCCGGTCACAGATTGCAGAGGGTTTTGCACGGGAGCTTGGTAAAGGCATCCTTGAAGCCCACAGCGCAGGGCTGGATCCGCAGGGCGTCAATCCGAGGGCAGTTGCTGTTATGCGGGAGGCAGGCATAGATATATCAGGGCAGCGGTCCAAACCGATTAATCAGGAACTCCTTGATGGTATGGATGTCGCCATAACTCTCTGTGACAATGCAGCGGAATCTTGCCCGGTTACGCCCTCTGGTATCAGGCGGCTTCACTGGTCGCTTAAAGACCCGGCTAAGGCTGAAGGGTCGGATGAGGAAATTATGGAGGAGTTCAGGAAAACAAGGGACGAGATCCGGGACAGGATTCAGGATTTCCTGAAGGAATTAAACTAAATTAATACGAACCAGGGGCGCTTATTTATCCAAAATATCCCTTACCTGTTTCAAGAGTTCATCCGGTGAAACGGGCTTTGAGATAAAATTCATTCCGGCATCCAGCATTCCCTTTTTATGTATTACATCCGCACTATATCCGCTGACAAAAATTACTTTTATATCGGGCTTAATCTTTTTTATCTCTTCATAGAGCTCTTTACCGTTTTTTCTGGGCATGATAACGTCAAGCATGAGAAGATTTATATTGTCTTTGTTCTTGAGAAACACCTTCAGGCCCTCATCTCCATCAACAGCCTCTGTAATATGATACCCGGCATTTAAAAGTATCTCTTTCAGAAGATTTCTCACATTGGTATCATCTTCAGCTATAAGTACTGTTTCAGTTCCACCTTCCGAGCCTGATAATGCTTCCCGGATCAGATCTTCAGTCTTTATCTGAACCAGAGGCAGCAATATCTTGAATGTCGTCCCGCTGCCGGGCTCGCTGTATACATTGATATATCCGTCATGCTGTTTGACGATTCCGTAAACCATCGCAAGTCCCAGACCAGTGCCTTTTCCAACTTCCTTTGTTGTAAAGAATGGCTCAAATATCCTCTCCCTTATCTTCTCGTCCATGCCGGCTCCTGTATCTTCAACCGACAGGACGGCATAAGAGCCCGGTTTCCCGTAACCGTATCTCCTGATATATTCACCATTGATTTCGACACGGTCAGTGCTGACAATCAGCTTCCCCCCTTTCGGCATGGCATCCTGCGCGTTTGTGGCAAGGTTCATCAGTATCTGGTCTATCTGTGTGCTGTCAGCCATTATTGTGAGGTCCGAGTCCGTCAGTAAGGTCGAAAGTTCTGTATCCTCTCCGATTACCCTCAATAAGAGCCCCTTCATATTCCTGATTATCCTGTTAAGATCAACGGGTTGAAGATTGACTATCTGTCTCCTGCTGAAGGTCAGCAGATCCTTTGTCAGAATGGAAGCCCTTTCGGCTGCGCTGAGTATCTGGCCTATGTAAAGACTGCCGGGCGAATCCCTGATAGTCTCATCTTTCAAAAGATGGCTGTATCCTATAATGGCGGTCAGAAGGTTGTTGAAGTCGTGGGCGACACCCCCTGCAAGCTGACCAATTGCTTCCATCTTCTGGGCATGCAGCAACTGTTCCTCAAGCTTTTTCTGGACATGTATATCCCTGAGAAAATTCAGCGTGGCTGGTCTGCCTTCCCAGGTTAGAAATACTACGCTCACCTCAACCCATCTGACCTCTCCTTTCTTGTTGATTATCCTGAAAGAATATACAGACGGAATGTCTTCTCCCTGAAGTCTCTTCTTATGTCTTTCTGCTATCATCTCGCTGTCGTCAGGGTGAATGAAGTTTATGAAAGGTCTCATGGACAATTCTTCGAAATCATATCCTGATAGAAGGGACAATTGAGAGTTTGGAAATTTTATCAACCCATCCTGGGCAATGAATATAGCATCTGATGCGTTTTCAAAAAGCAAACGGTATTTTTCTTCAGACTCCCTGATAGCCTCTTCCGATTTCTTCCTGTCGGTCACGTCCCTGAAACTCCAAACCCGCCCCAGTATTTTCCCTTCTATCTCCTGTGGCTGCGAGTAACGTTCAAAGTACCTGCCGTCTTTAAACTCAATGACATCAAAACTTTTTTTATCCGGATGCTCGTACAATTCCTTCACTTTTATCATAAAACTCTCAGGGTCCGTGAGTTGTTCAATAGCGAAAGACAAAGCTCGGCCTTCATCGCCGGATTTCAGAATACCCGTTTCTAAATGCCACATTTCCACAAACTTCTGATTGAAGCTGACTATTTTGCCCTTTCCGTCAACCACAAGGATTCCGTCTGCAGTTGATTCAATAGTAGATTTCTGGAGCGAAAGTGCGTAGTTAACCTCATCCTCATTTCTTTTTCGCTCAGTTATATCACTATAAATACCATGGATTACCAGCCTACCGCCATAAGCCATGAGGCTGCCAATCATATCGACATTGATGGTTGTTCCGTCCTTTCTGAGAATAACGCCCTCCCTGAAATGGGTATAACCTCTCAGGATAATCTCGTTAAATGCAGCGGTTGTACGTTCAAGTTCCTCGGGTGGATGAATCATTGAATAATGCATTGCAGCAAGTTGTCTTTTTGTATATCCGAGGAGTTCTTCAGCCTTTTTATTGGCCTCAATAATGTATCCGTCCCAATCCGCAAACAGTATCACGTCGCTAGCATTGTCCATTGCGCTGTAGTATTTTTCTTCTGAATCCCTTAATGCCTCATCTGCGCGCTTCTGTTTAATGATTTTCCACATACCGTCCATAAGGAGAGTCAATTGCTGAATATCGGATTCTTCATATGGAACCTCTTTGTTGCCGACACCAGCCACCAATACAATCCTGTCACCGTCAAAAAGGGGTATGTTCATATGTCGTTTAACATGAACGTGACCTTCGGGGTAGCCTTTTTTAAGGGGGCTGGCAGCTTCATAATCGTTTGTTACAACCGGTTTCCGCTGACGAACAGCTTCGCCCCATAAGCCCGTAGTCTCTATAGGATAGACAATAGGCTTCTCTTCAATCATGCATTCCTTCATAGCCTGTCTCGACCAGGAATACATGGTCAGCAGAGTTTCTTCTTCATTCAAAAAAGCAAGGTAGCCTATGGTACTGTGCGTCAGCTCTATAGCTTTCTCAAGGGCAAAGTCTGTAAGGACCTGATCAGGATGTTGTGTCATGCGGCTGAGTTCAAGAAGTGCTGAAATGCGGGATTCATTTGAAATTCGTGCCTGCTCTCCGAGCTTGCGTTCAGTTATATCAACCCCCATACCAAGTAAATAAGGCCTGTCACCCGATATTAAACGAACCCCTGTAAAATAATAAGGGGTTCTGATTCCGTCTTTTGAAACAAGATCTGCCTCAACATAAGCTTCACCTTTTATAAGAACTTCCTGAATTGCCTTTTCGACCAGTTTTTTATCTTCCCCTGAAAAAAAATCCAGCGGATTCATCCCTGAAATCTCCTCGGTTGAATAGCCTGATACAGTCTCCAGATTCCTGTTCCAGTTATAAAGAAATCCGTTTTCATCAAAAAGGTAGAAAATGCCCGGTAGACTCTCGATAACCGTCTCCGAGAATATCTTCACCTTGCGCATTTCCTCATCAGACTTCCTCCGCAGTGCTTCTAATTCTTCAATAAGCTGTTTTTTTGTCTTTCTCCGGTCATTCATCGAACTTTCCTTCACGAACCTGATAGCGCCTGCAAAAAGATATTTCTGCATGGAGGAAGGGGGTAGTTATATGTTAACTGTAAATCCCGCGATGATATAATTATTGCAACCATTGATATCTGTAAAAGGCACGGCATTGATTTTATATGATATCAAAAGATTGCAAAAATGTATGCACTTCCTATAAATTCTCACATTTGCAGCCGGACTGAATATCCTAAAAGGCTGATTGAAACGGAATAGTCGGATGAAAATCTTTTCCCCCCTCAAAAGATGCTCATGCGAATTAGGGGAACTTTAAATGTTAAAATACTATTTCTTATTTGGGAGAAATAAGTGAGTATTGTTTTCACAATCAGAGATTTTGGGTATCCGTTTTCAATAGTTAAATTAAAAAAGATTTTTGACAAAAATCAGTGGCTCAGTGAAGAAGCCCTCCGTGAATATCAGTCATCCAGACTAAAAGAGATCATCAGACATGCCTATCACAAGGTCCCTTATTATCAAAGGCTCTTCAACAGGAACGGCATCTTTCCGGATGATGTTCAAACTGTCAAGGACCTTAAAAAAATCCCATGTCTGACACGGGAATTGCTGAGGAACAATTTTGATGCGCTCATCTCCCGTGATGCCAAAAAATATAAACCGACACTCGTTAGAACCAGCGGCACCTCAGGAGGTAAAATTGAATTCTACGCCGATAAACCATCAAACGTTCTTGAATTCGTATATTACTGGCGTTACCTTGGATGGGCGGGCTATAAGCCCGGTAATACAATTGCTGTATTGTCATCCAGATTCTTTATTTTCAGGAAAAGAAACAGCAAAGCTATGCATCATTTTAATTTTCTTACAAAAGAATTGACAATTAACAGTCTTTTTTTCTCTCATGAATATCTTGACGAACTTGCAGGAATATTCAGAAAATTCAAGCCTCCGTTTCTGAAGGGTATACCTTTAAATCTATACCTTTTTGCTCTCCTATTTCAGAAAAGATCAAATCACGGCATATCCTTTAAAGCCATATTCTCCCAGGGTGCAAATCTCGCGCAGCATCAGAGAGAACTAATCGAGAAGGTTTTCCGCACCAGGGTCTTTGATTCTTACGGACACATGGAAAGAACAGTTGCGATTTCTCAATGTCCGCAAGGCAGTTACCATGTACACTCAGACTACGGAATTGCAGAACTCGACGAACCGTCACTTCCATTGGCGAATGAATCTGAGGGGGGTACAACCGTCAGGGAAGTCATCGGCACTTCCCTGTATAATTTCAGCATGCCCCTTATACGCTATAGGACAGGAGACTTCGTAAAAGTTAAGAGGTCTCCGGAAAAATGTCCATGCAAAAGAGGCTTCCCCACAATAATATCTGTGATCGGAAGAGAAGCGGATATCATTATTACACCTGACAGAAAGGCCGTTACAGGAAGCTTTTCGGTATTCGATTACACTCCCGGAATAATTATGGGACAGATCATTCAGGAAAAGATTGATCGGCTTTTGGTTAAAATCGTACCGGCCACTGCCGATACCGACATTACTGATAAAATACTTACATATAATTTAAGAAAATTCGTCGGAACTGCAATGAAGATAAGAATAGAGCATACAACGATCGACGGCATAACAAAAGACAAATTCGGGAAATTCAGGGCCGCCATGTCAAATATTCCTTATGAACATTACCTTAACCACACTTTAAAAACAGACACTGTTTAAGGTTCAAACCACTCATCCTTATATATATAGCTTTCGGTCCAGTAACGGATCATTTTTAACTGCCTGGCCCGCAACGAATCACGGGGAGGAATTTTCCTGTTCAAAGCCAGCAGAATACCATAATAAAACAAGCTGATCCCGGAAGCGTCATTGGCAACAATAGTCCCGGAAACCCTCGGATTGACTTCATAAACAAGAGGCATCCCCCCGGCTATTTCCGAATATTTGAACTGAATATTCACGTTCAAATGGAGGTTGAATTCCCTTATTATGCGCACTACCATAGAACGCACTTCAGGATTCGGCAGTATCTCGCATATTCGTGAAATCCCATCTACCCATTCAACCCGTCCCCTTGGGATTACAAAGATCGCTTCCCCGGATAAAGCCAATGCATCGACGCTGTAATCATCACCGGGGAGATATTGCATTATCATATAATCAGGCAGTTTTCTTCTATTATTTTTAACGTCCTGCAGCATGGAAAGGAATGATGAAAGCGTAATGCTGTTTCTGTTGGACTGCTGCATCAGATCGACATTCGGATCAAGAATCCATAGGCCGCGCCCGCTGATGGACCGGCGTGGCTTCACAACAACAGGATTATCAGGATATCCTAATCTATAAGCTGCCAGCTCTGTTTCTTCGGGCGAGGAAACTAAATCAAAATCAGGCACAGGAATATCGGTTTTCCTGAGTTCCTGAAGCAGGCTTCCCTTATCTACTGTACGTTTTATTGATTCGTGAGATCCGCACAGAGTGGCAATTCCCATCTGCCGAAAGTCAGCAGCAGCAGATGATATCCAGAAGACTTCGTCATCCGTCCAGGGCACTACAAGATCAATACTCTCCCTGACACAAATATCCTTGACAGTCTGAATGTATTCCGATGCCCCCTTGAAGTCCACATTATAGTGTTTGTCGATACAGCTGCATTCCTGGTACTTACCGGTATAATCAATCCCAACTATATAGAATTTGTCATCGGCCGTCCGCTTCAGACTTTCAATCGTACTTTGAGTTACTGGATGGCTGACATCTGTTATCAGCATACGGATCAGTTTCGGCTCAAGCTTGCTTTGTTGCATTTATTCTTTCAGTCACCTCTCATAGTAATAATAGTCGCCATGTCCGGGAACTATAATTGTTTTCCTTTTGGCGGTACCCGAACATGTATTAAATTTGATAACCAGTTTTTTAATCATATCCATTTCCCGGCGAAATAACTGACTGTCAATATTGGTGCTTGTCATCATAAACTTCGGCAGATTCAGTAATTCCCGCTCGCCGGGGCTGAGACTTTCAACAAGCAAAAGATAGTCGCCTGTAAAAATCAGCCCTGAATCCCGGTTTACAAAAAAGACCTGCCCGGGAACATGCCCTCCTTCGCTCCTGATAATTTTGTAGGACTGATCAGCCAGTTCAAACTGATCAATTACCGTAAATCCTTCCAACCATTCGTCCTGGCGGGAGGAGTAAGGTATCCATTTCGCTGGTACCCGGAATTTCGTAAACTCATTCACAAGCGCAGTAAAACAGTGATTGAGTTCCAATAGAGGCGTATCGCTTCCCCACGCCCGGTTTTCATGCTCAAGAACGCCCCTGGCTTCTTCATGCATATATACACTGCTGCCGAATTCCCCGGCAAAGTAGCCGCTCATTCCGGCATGATCCGCATCAGCGTGGCTTAGGTATATCCTGCCTACTTTCCCGGGATCAAGTCCATTTTGCCGCAGCATATTTTTAGCGTCCTCATAGTAAAGGCCATATCCGGTGTCTATCATAACAATTTCTTCATCGCTTTCCAGCAAAGTAATATTACCGCCTGTAGGCAGTTTGAACACATGTAATCTTACCTTGCCAAAGATGAGGGAAGGGAGTTTGCGGTACGAAAATTTTTTACCGGTTTTCATCAGCGAGGCGGACGCAAAGGCGAGAATATTGGTGGTAATATCGCCGGCGTCGAAATGCTTGCCGGCCTCCCGGCTGAATTTTATTAGTGAATCGGAGAGCTGCTGTGAGGAATGAACAATCTTCTTCAGATTCTCAATATCATCCGTATCCAGAAGTTTTCTGAGATGGAAGAAAAACCTTTCAACCAGGTTGAGTCCGATGATATCCTCTATCTCTCTTTGCTCCGCACCCCTGTATACAAGGCTGTAATAATAACCTTGTTCATTCATCTCCTTTAAAAGTCTGTCAACTTCGTCCGGATTTTTGGCAGCTATTGAAAAATTTGCTGAAGTCTCTGACACGTCTTCGTGATATGCCATATATATCACATTGGCATTGTGTTCAGCCAGCAGACCTGCAAAACCTCCAAGAGTGCCAGGCAGATGCTTAAGCTGAACTTCAATCTTGAGGATGTTTCGGCTATCCATGACCCCAAGTTCAAGCTGAGGGGTCGGGAATCGACCGCTGAGAAGATCAGACTCGGACAGTTTGGATGAAATGAGGTTGAGTGCATCTTCAGTATTACTCCTTACTTCAAGAAGGACGCGGTTAGGGTTCTCTGACCGATTATAGTGAAAGAAGATTATATTTATACCATATCCGGCGAACATGCCTGCCAGTTCAGATAGAGATCCGGGGCGGTCAACAAGGAAAAGGCAACCCCTGCCAAGGTAGTCACCTTTAGGTAATGCAGAACGATAAACCCGAAAATATTTTTCGCTCATCTAAAAATGTAGCCGGTAGGAATATTTGCCGTGAATAATACCATAAGTTTGCCCAAAATTGATCTAAAAGCTTTTTTTCATAAAAAGGTATTCTTATGCCCGATGTCCGCTTTCTTACTTATTATTTTTTCATGTATAATCCTGAAAAGATGGACAGACTTGATGCATATGTCAGTTCGATTGTCTCACGGGTTAGGATCGAAAAGCTCAGAGACTATGTCAGACATACAGAAGGACTGAGGCACGGATGGGAAAACTATGAGGCACTTGAGAAAAAGGCTCAATTTATAGAGCATACCTTCCGGGCTTTCGGACTCCAAACAGACAGCCAGTATTTTGATTTCCACGGAAGGACCTTCCGCAACATTGTCGCGACAAAAAGAGGTTCTGACAGAAACAGTGAATTGATACTCCTGGGTGCCCATTACGACGCTGCATGGGGAAGTCCCGGCGCCGATGACAATGCAAGCGGTGTTGCTGCATTGCTTGAGGCTGCATGCATTCTTTCAGAGTGCAACCTTGGGAGAACATTGCAATTCGTTGCATTCACCCTTGAAGAACCACAGCCTCAGACTATACATTTTTTAATAGGAAGCGATTTTTTTGCACGTCATGCAAAAAAATCGAAACAGCCTTATTCGGCTGTCTACATACTTGAATCAATCGGTTATACAGATAGCGCCGGGGGCAGCCAATTCGTTCCTTTTTTCGTGAGACTGCGTGTGCCGAAGACCGGCAATTTTCTGGGAATAATCTCAAATGCTGCCTCGAAATTCATAATGGAATCTTTCTGTGCAACAGCAAAAGACTATGTTCCCTCTCTCATAACTGTCCCCTACAAGGTGCCTCTCTCCGGCCGACTCATTCCGGAAACACGTTTCAGCGACCATGCCTCATTCTGGAATCAGGGATATCCGGCGCTGATGCTTACAGACACTGCCATGTTCAGGAACCCATTCTATCATACATCCCGTGACAGGTACGAAACGCTCGATTTCGATTTCCTGACCAACGTAACCAAGGCTGTCGTCAGCGCCATACTGATAATCGGAAATGTCCGATAAAAAAATCGAAGTGACTGCATATTCCGGTTACCGGGGTGAGGAGACGCCGAGATCTTTCTTCCTCGGCAATCGTAAAATTGAGATCATTGAGATTCTGGAAAGGCGCATCGAAGAAGATTTTCATGACAAATCCAGGAGAAGGTTTTTCCGGATAACCGGGAATGACAGTTGCAACTACCTGATATTTTTCGATTACAGAAACAGGGAATGGTTTCTGCGCACAGCGGATCATAAAGGTAATCGTTCATCCAGCTGTTTACCGGATTCTCCTTGATCAAGTTTGACACCAAACATCGGGAATATGTATGTTAGATATCATTAGGGTTTTTGTTCAGTTGTGATAAACCTTAAGGTGTTTACATGAAAGAACTTCAGTTTTTCTTGACTATTGGCATAGACGTTTAACGGCTTTATAAACTTGCATGGGGTATGACTAGAGATGAAATTGAAAATGATTTGCCTATTAGTTCCGCAGTTCATTTTCATATCCCTTCTGCCTCTCTTTGCAGGAGATTGTGACATAGTCAAAGCAGAATATTTTCAAAAAAATCAGGATGTTATTGCTTATGATTGGATTGAAGGTATACCATACAGGAGATACAAAACTGAAAGGTATTCTTGCGCAGACATCACATTCCGAAATTCTTTCTGGCAGAGTTTGTATTCATCAGATATTGAAGTGACTGCCATTTTTATCGATCAGAGCGCAAAAACAAAAAAGAGTGAATGTAATAGAAAGCTTCTTGAGCCAAATGAAGAATTTTCATGCTCATTATGCTTTGAGAGTAATTTACAGATATCAAACCTTGAATGCAGATTCAAGTAAATCAGTTAAGTTGTCATCAGTATAATAATTATGTTATCTTAATTTTTCTGCTGGGGCTGTAGCTCAGTTGGGAGAGCGCTTGAATGGCATTCAAGAGGTCGTCGGTTCGATCCCGATCAGCTCCACCATAAAAATCAAGGGGTTACGCGTATGGGTGCGACCACTTGATTGCCTAAAACGTGACAAACCGTGAAAGAATTTATACAAAACGGTAAAAATATATGCAATCATGTATAAATAAAAAAGCGGTGAAATTGATTGTTTATCAAGCGGTCATAATCCTTTTCTTAACCGTTTCAATTGGGACATGGGCTGTTTGCAGTTTCAAGAAGTGAGGACTGGCGTTTAATTCTCCCTATTACTAAACTTCCGGCTGATGTTCCCTCAGAAGCAAGCATTCACATCGGAGTCAATAAATCAAAATCTTTGGAATTGTATTGATTACCGTATGCAGAAAGTCGTACGAAAGAGCATTGCCTGCTCAACGCATATTCTTCCCTGAGTCTGATACTTTGTTCCTCCAAAAATGAATCGGATTTAATCTATTATCTCTCAGGTATAAAAGTCCTACTTCTTCTTTCTGAAAACAATCATAGGACAGTTCTTGCAGACATCTGCACCCGGAAAATTATCGCCAGGCCTTGTTATAGATGCGCTCCCAAGTTTATCAATGCGATTTAGGAGTCTCTGAACAGTTGCCTCTATATGCTCTCCCGGAATTGTCACGTTTATTTCGCCTCTCTCCATTTTACCGGAATTATACGTGCCGCCACAGGCGGTAATCATGTTCGCCGATTTTTCAAGATAAGAAAACACGTTCCCTCCGCATGCAGCGGAATTAACTGTAAGATTGTTATGAATCGGATGTATGTCCATTGCAGACATATAGTCAACCAAAAGGTGATAAGCCTGCATATTATCACAATAGAAATGGACCGTATCAGGAGCAAAATATGAGTCAGCAAGGGGAGAAACGATAAAAGCTTTAAGGGCGCCTTCGGGCAGTCTGGGTTTTGTCTTAACAAACTTCACCGCCTGATCCCAGTTCTTTGCATATTTCAAATGAGTCTTTACTTCGGCATCATCAAAGGGCTTCCATCCAAAAACAAAAGATGCATTACTGCAGCCTAACTTCTCCTTTGTCCCGAGAACTGTCTGACCTTTCATGCGGGCAGCAATCTCGAACTGACAGAATGTAAGCGGCTTCGCAGCCTCATAATACGATGCGTTTTCCATGAAATCTTCTAGATCTTCGTCTTTAAATATGAATTTTACGGCAATAGGATAATGCATGAGACGAAGCTCATCCATCAATATCTTCTGCATATCCTTAAAAGTGATTTTCTCAGTCATTTCATTTACTCCTCTCTTATAATTTATCAAAAATCATAACGCTATTTATAAGAAGTTGATTTATTCCTTGAGTTAGTAGACTCCTGAAAGATTCAATGCGAAGATAAGCAACCTGACAGCTACTCCCCTTATACCCATAGGGGACCTATACGTTTTGAATTCATACAATTTTACGGTTTCACGTAGAAGTATCCCTCTAGTTGTTTGTGAACGAGTTCACTAATGCCCGCGTTGACTACCTCAACAAAAGTGGGAAGTGCGTCCTCGTTGATACAGACTGACCCTTCAGCACAGAGTTTTTTCAGTGAATTCCTGCAAGCCTTAAAGTGTACTCCTTTATCAGCAAGCACTTCCATTGTTTCAACTATATGTGAATAGGAATAAGAACACGGGGCGTTACCATTTGCTACTATCACCACATCAGCATGGTCTTCACCCACATCCTTCAGGAAATTTATCGCATTTCCCAATGCAATTCCCCAGCGGTCATTATCACTGATATGCAACAGAAGCTTCATCTCTTTCATATACTCCTCCCTGCTTACTCGATTCTTATAAGTTTAATCTGAGCACCCTAAGATTCTCAATATTTACAAGCGAGTTCTACAATGAACTTGCTTGTAAATATAGGTCATCAGAATAATAGATTACCTGTTCAACTATACACTTTTAGAGAACTTGTAATCCGTTTGTTTGATGAAGGATTTAACGAAATTTCAGAGCTGCTGCAATTCTCTACGTGTGGCTGAACTCCGGACTTATGACTCATCTTGAAGGGAGTTAGTTTATAAAGGAAGCCTCCGAATTGGCTGGTCGTGGGAAAATGATCGTTGCACATAGTTGTGAATATCGGCCTCGTTCATTACCCTATGGAGTCTATAACATCATCCTCAAGTCAACTGAAAATCTATTAATCTATAAAACTATTGAAATCAAGCAGAAAGAAAAAGAGGATCTTTTATATGTCAATGAGAATAATTGACAAATTTATTTATCATCCTTACAATGAAAGTAAGGATGATATTCCTTACAGGAGGTGTTTATGCTGGCGGCAAAGGTTACATCCAAAGGACAGATAACAATCCCCAAGCAAGTGAGGGATAAGCTCGGAATTGAACCGGGAGAGGGGATAAGCTTTGTTGAAAAAAACGGCATTTTTTATATTAAAAAAGCAGTTCAAGAATCCCCTTTTGATAAATGGGTCGGAAAACTGAAAACACTTAAGGGTAAAAAATCTGATGCAATAACTGATGAACTGAGGGGCAGATGATAACAGCGATAGATACCAATATCTTACTTGACATACTGATCCCTGATGAAGCTCATTTGACGTCCTCGAAAGAAATACTTAATGAATACCTATCAAAGGGTCAGCTTATCATATGTGAACTTGTATATGCCGAGTTAGCCTCTCAATTTTCAGATGAGCAGGAATTGCACGATTTTTTCTCAGACACGGGAATAAGGCTGATGCCCTCTAACAAAGAAGTATTGTACCGTGCGGGAAAAGCATGGAAAGAGTATGCCAGAAACAGAAAGATTGCTTTAGAGTGCGACAATTGCGGCAAAGCTATTCCTGTTACCTGTCCTGAATGTAAATCCGCTGTCAAATTCAGGCAGCATATTATCAGTGATTTCATAATAGGTGCCCATGCTCTTGTGCATGCCAAACTTTTACTGACCAGAGACCGCGGATTCTATAGGACATACTTTAAAGACTTAAAGCTTGCCGAATGATTTATTGTTAAGGATTCTTCCCTGAAAGATTAAAACCGCATACCATTTTTTCCCCTAAATAAGTCATTTAAACCAATAATCACTAATAATCATGAAAGGAACATTTATGCCTGAAACCGATGAGCTTTTAGAGCAGATCGCAAAGCTTTTGAAATCCGGCTCAAAGAAAAGCTATGAGATAGCAGAGACAAACTTCAGAGTCGGCCAGTTGATTTCGGAAGCATGCGGAGATCAGGGAGAAGAAGTTGTAAGTATAATCGCCGCGAGGATCAGTCAGAAAGGTATTCCTGTATCAGTCAATTTCCTCTTCGATGCTTACAGGATACGAACGTGACAAAACGTGAAAGAATATATCTAAAACGGTAGAAATATATCGCACTATAAGCAAATAAAAAAGAGGCCAATCCATTGTTTAGTAAAGTTAATTCAGTATTTTAAGCACTTGTAAACTCCCTTTTTTACGAATGGCATTCAAGAGGTCGTCGGTTCGATCCCGATCAGCTCCACCATAAAATATCAATTACCTGTCTATCATCCCGTTTTTGTGATTTGCCTTCTTACTGCTATCCCTGTAACTTATATAATTTGACAAATTACTTATAGTCTGATAGCATTACGCTCGTTTAGACATTGGAGCATAAAATATTGAACGCTCCAGCATAACAAAGAGGAGAAAATAAGGATGAGCGAGAAAGGGAAGAAATTCAGTGCAGGTTGGTTCATATTTATTGGCATCTTGGCATTAGTATTGCCAGGCAATGCATTCGCCGACTTATCCGGCAGTTGGTCAGTCAATTCAAGCGCCCCTGCATCGGGGTGCCATTATAACGGCACCGTAAGTTTAATAGAAAACGATTTAACACTTGCGGCCAGCGCGACCCTTGCTTTCCAGGGAAGTGATTGTCCGTCTCCGGCCACTCTCTCTTTCGAATTAACGCGTACCACTGCAAATGGTGCAATAACAGCTCCAAATGGTGCAACATCAGACGATCTTTCCGGCAGTTGGTCAGTACAATCTACCGCGCCTGTCAATGGCTGCAGCTTCAGTGGCACCGCAAACCTGATCCAGAACAGCTCATTACTCAAGGGGCTCATTAACCTGTCTTTTAGGGGTATCGGCTGCCCGGCACCGATTACCCTTCCCATTCATTTTACGCTTTTAGGCTCCCCGGTTAGATAAGGAGGATATATGGCTATGGTTAATAAAGAAAGTCCCCGAAAGCATATTGTGCATGGAATATTTTTCCCTCTCATCCTTATTGCATTATTTGGGCTAACCGCTTGCGAGACAAAAGTATTGAACCAACCCCCCGATCGGTCCAATTCTTACCCATCGGATCCCGGATTTCCGCAAAGTATGGCGGAAGATTTTGTTCTGAACTCCACTGTAAACATAACACGATTAACAATTTGGGGCGTCTATGCCGGCACCGGTATTCCAACGCCCGTTACGGACAACTTCACCGTAATAATCCACAGAAACTCTGCGAATCTCCCCGACACTCCTATTTCGACACAGAATAACGTCCCGTTTTTTAGTCTGGCAACGGGTTCGACCGTAAACGGAAGTCCAGAGTATGTCTTCTTTTTAACGCTGGCAACTCCTGTCACCCTAACGCCCGGAAGGTATTGGGTGGAGATATATAATGATACTGCGGCAGATTCGGAGAACATCTTTGCCTGGGAAACAGGCACGCTGGATCCTGTAAACGGCATTTCTAATTGTGCATATTCTTCAATAGTGCCTGGTGATAATTGGGCTGCGCCAGCAGCAGGGCCAATAGATCTTGCCATTGAAATATGGGCAACACGAGGTACGGTACAAGCTGTGCCAACTATGAGCGGATGGGGCATAATGATATTTGCTGTGCTATCGGGAAGTGGAGTAGTCTACTTTATAAGGAAACAGAAACGAGCTAAGTCCTGAGAAAAAATTAACAGTTTCTACAAGGGGCAAGGGAAAATATATCGCCCTTCTTGTTGCATTCTGCAATTGATACAATTCATTCGTTTATCTGCTCTCATCAGTGTTCTCAGGTTCTGTTGAAAAAAATGGTGGGGGTACTTCGAGGTGAAATATAATAGCAATTCCTGACAGTTTAGAAGAGCTATAATGCCTTCCTGTGCTTCTCATCATTCTTCTTTGATATAATAGTGCATAACCTAAACAGAATTGTTTAAGCCGAACATATTTATGAAAGAAATAATAGCTTAATAATGGGTTAGAAATTTAACAAGGGGGCTATAATATGAGACATTTATCGGGAGTATTCTTGAGTCTGTTCTTTGTGTTGGCATATTTTGGTTTATCTTTTGCTGCGGATACCGACCTAAAGGGAAGCAAGGATCATCCATTAGTTTCAAGAATGCCAAATTTTCATATAACTGAATATAAAAACACCGCATTCGATTCTTATCAGTTTCTCAACCATAACAAACAAAAGTTAAGGATAGAAGGCCATTTCTATTCCATCAGATATGCATTGGACAAGACAGCGGCAGAACCGGGAGAATTGAAAATACGCAGGAATTATCAGAATGCCCTGAAGAAGATCGGTGGACAGGTTATCTTCGACGATAACTTTAACCGGGTCACGACCATCTTATTGAAGAAAGGAGACAAGGAAATATGGATTGAGGTCAGGTGCTACAGTGGGAGTACTTTCCTTCTGACTATAGTTGAAAAAGAGATTATGGAGCAGGAGATTGTTGCCAATGCCGAAGCTATGGGTAATGATATCAATACAACTGGGCACGTCTCGGTTTATGGGATATATTTTGATACTGGGAAGTCGGAAATAAAGCCAGAATCCGACGCTGCAATCACTGAAATCGCAAAGCTACTTAATAACGATCACGGACTGAAGATTTATGTTGTAGGGCATACTGACAATGTGGGATCATTTGATTCCAATATGAAGCTCTCAAAAGACCGTGCAGATGCCGTCGCTAAGGTTCTCATTAATAAACATGTCATCGCTGCTGAGAGAGTCAGGTCATACGGGGTTAGTTCTCTTAGCCCGGTAGGCTCAAACAAGACTGAAGATGGCAAAGCCCAGAATAGGCGTGTTGAACTGGTAGAGCAATAATCCCAATCCACAGGAAAAGCAATGCGAAGTTAACTTTGTAAATCATCAACATTGAATAATTAGATAGTAAATTACCACCGACCTTGTGGGTGGTAGTTTACTAAAGAAATTATGAGGACTAGCTAAAGACCCGAGGGAGACAGTATACAGAATTAGAATTCTTATCTTACTTTTTGAGTTAGGTACGCTGTCTCCTGAATTTGAATTTTGTTTATCAAGTAATTACCAAAAGAATTAATACTGATTAACTGGAAACCTTATCAAATTTTAAAGGAGAAAATACAATGAAAAAATCTTTTGCCATATTTATCATGATCTGTTTTGGAACATTTTATGCTGTAAATTTTGCTAATGCCGGAGTCTGGGATAAATGTAAGGTCTGTCATAATGGGAGCATGGCTCCCGATGAAAAGACTTTGAAAGAGAAGTATAAAACAGCTGACGAATTTATTAAAGCGGCTAAAGAATCATCAAGTATAATGATGAAAAACTACAAGGGCGATGCAGACCTGAAAGAAACATCAGAATATCTCGGTCTGAAATAAAGTTCATCCATCCGGCCTTTTGGATAAAGACTGGCAGGGACAATGATCAGATGTTTTCTCGTTTCATTACACTTTATTCTATTTGTCTGATAATCTGTGATATTTTCCTCCAAAATAGTCCCTTACTGCTGCCAGGACGTCAAACCCGTATTTAATGGGATTGAGGCATGATGATAATTCTGTATAGAACTTGATATAAATGAAAGAGCCCTCCATATCAATAAAATATGCAAGCCTGATCTTTTTGTCTTTCCTTAATGTTAAGGATGGTTTTTTTCCTTTTTGTTTATAACCATCCGGAAAGGCTTTTTGAGCCGGACTCGGCCTTATACATTAAACTTGCCGAAAGCCTGCTTTGTTCATATACCTTCCCGAACGTATTCAGACCCCCGGTATATCCATCCTTTATAGCCCTTGTTTATTGAATCTTCGGTCATTTCCCGCAGGATGTTGTGGCGGCACAGATTTTATTGGACAGTCTAACGGCTGTTTTTGTCTTCCTGATTTTTATAGAGATTTACAGACAGAAATCATATACATGTATAGCGGGGTTCTTTTATGCAGGCAGTCCGTTTTCTGTCTTTTACTCCCACATGATTCTTTCAGAGACGCTCTTTACATTTATTTTAATTGTATCGATATATTGCTTTATTCTTTTCATCAATCTTAAAAACAGACGATATCTTATATTATCATCTGTTTTTTCCGGAGTCGGAGTTCTCTGCAGGCCGATAGCATTGTTTCTTCCATATGAATTTTTTGCGACCAATAGTCGCACAAAGTCGAATTGAACTGACCCGCTTCGGTTCTGGCGTTTGGCTTAACCATTCTGATTTTTCGACCAACTTGGCAGGCGCATGGCAGGGATTGGATGGTTGGTCAAAGGCAAGATGAACAGTCGCAGCAACACTCTGCCTTGCTCTTAATTATGCGAAGCAGAACCTTTATTTTAGTATACGACACCCTTCCATAGCGGTACGCACCAGACCGGCTCCGGCCTGTTCATACATGTTGTAGGCCGCACAGACCCCGATGGCCGAGAGTTCCTCGACCTCTTCAGGATGGCGGGCAATAGCGGCCACTTGGCAGTCAAATCTGAAGTTGCGCAACTGCTTAGCGGCGTACATGTTGCCCTTGTGATTGGGCATGGCCAGGATCACCAATCCCAGGTGGATATCCTTACGCAGCTTCATCCAGAACTCCGTATCGCAGGCATCTCCGAGTATTACATTCCGGCCCTGGCCGCGGTTGAAGTCCACCCGCTCAGGAGCATGCTCAACGCCACAAACCTCCTTGCCATATATCTTGTGCAGTTCATCATAAGCCCCGGAGCCAATCCGTCCCATGCCCATGACTACAGCCTTTGCTGAACCAAAGTCGATGGGTGCATCATGTGGATGGCAAAACCCGCGCTCAAAAAGGCGCAGCCAACCGAAGATTCGGCGGTATATAGATTCTGAATTTGAGCTCAAGGGTGCTGAAATTGCAAAACTGACGCTTATGGTCATGGCCATAACCAGAAGCCAGTCTGCCGATAAAAGACCTTGGCCAACAGCAATGGCTGTCACGATCAACCCAAACTCAGAGTAGTTGGTCAGCGACAGAGAGGCAAGAAGGCTCGTACGTGCCCGAAGCCCGAATTGGTTGACAATGACTTGATAAATGCCGGTCTTGACAGGTAGCAACAGGCAGAGCAGAAACGCAGCTATGAGCATGTCCCATGTAGGCAGGCCACTCATGCCGATGGACAGAAAAAAGCCCACCAGCATCAATTCTTTGAAGCCGAACAAAGCCTTGGATAATTCCGATGCTCGCGGATGGCCAGCAATGAGAACGCCCACCACCAGTGCACCCAGGTCCGGCTTAAGACCGACCAGGGCAAAACCCTCAGCGCCCACTCCCAGGGCAATGAACAGGCCGCAGAGGATAAACAGCTCGCCGTGGCCTGCCATATTCAGCAACCGAAACAGTATTGGCCGCAGCAGCGGCAGAGTTAGAACACTCAGAGCCAGAATCCCGGGTACTTTTCCCGCCGAGGCGCTCAAAAAGAGAACGGCAAACAGGTCCTGCATTATCAGTATGCCGATGGCAATCCGTCCGTAAAACGCCGTCAGATCACCTTTTTCCTCCAGGACTTTGACCGCAAAAACCGTGCTGGAAAAGGCCAGTGCAAAGCCCAGCACCAGGATAGTATTCAAGGACATTTCCATCAGCGGAATGGGGAACATTCTCTGCCCAAGCATTAAAACGCCGCACATCAAGGCGGTTGTAATCAGCATTTGGGCCGTTGCACTGACCCAAATCTCCGCCTTGAGCAGACCACGTACGTTCAGCTTCAGGCCGATGGAGAACAACAAGAGGGTGATGCCAAGGTCCGCTACTAAATCCAGCCCTTCGGGTTTGGCCAACCCGGCCATGTTGAAGGCAAATCCGGCTACCAGAAATCCTACCATGGGAGGAAGTCCGATTCTGGTCAGGGCAAGTCCAAAACCAAATGCAAAACTTACTAAAATAACTAACATTTGGTCCTCTCGCGAAGTTGGTATTTAAATACCGAAACAAACGAATTACTCTTTTGCTAAAAGAATATAGCATACCGCGAGATTACTGAAAAGAGAAAATTACCAGTAAAAAGGTTTTCAGCGATGAGAGCATTTTTCTTCAGGGTGTGCTTACGAAGTCTAAATATCCCAAAGAACTCAGGCTTATAAAGAAAATAGCCAATTCCTGTGCCTGTACCTAAAACACAATAGATGACTGTACTGCAGTTGGTCCGCCAGTTACATGGATGGCGAGGTTAAATATTTCACCCTTTTTTATGCTTGTTTCAAAGATTATATAAAATGACCCCGATGCGCCTCTTTTAAATTTTATGCTAAATTAAAAGAAAGGCGTATATCTTTAAAAAGGGGGTTATCATGGGGAAGATAGGTGAATACGAAAAGACTATAGTCGCAGAGCCCCTGCAAGAACCGCTTCCAGCAGAAAAGCAGAGCCCGGGGGTTCCTGAACCTGTGAAAAAACAGAATTACTACCTATTGAGGTGAGCCAATTAAAGAAGCACAGATAATAGAAGCTCCTGATTACTGCACGCCAATCACTGGCTGGCGTTTCTGGAAGATTCGGATGAAGCCACATGGGGGCGGTTTGTGGCTCAAATCGGTTGTGCGCCATGATTTGTGGCCCGTGAAGGAGTGCTTTGAAGCCTGCAGCACTTCAGTCTCAGGGTTGCATAAAAAGTGTATTACGCCAGGCGTTTGCTCACAGGACGGCATCTATGCCTTCAAAACCATTGATATTGCACTTGAAAACCTTGACAGAACCTGTTACCGGGGAACATTCTTAGGGAGGGTGCAAGTCTGGGGAGTAATCCAGAAACACCAGTTCGGATACAGGGCGCAGTTTGCATATCCGCATTCTCTTACCCATGGCATCTGCTGCATCTGCAAAAGAATAGTCAGTCTCAAAGCAGAACCCTTTGCCATCGGATGGTCAGCCTATCACTTTTCCGATGATTTTTCTGTCAGCGGGTTTGTGTGTGACGTGTGCAATGAAAAATATTATCTGCTCGACACAGAAACCGGATATGCTGAACTGTCAGAACTTGCAGAACGTTACGGAATAACCATCGGATAATCCGCTACAAACCAGTTCTGCCCGCCATGCCTGCAACAGTTACCACTCATGGTAATATCTTGCTTTTTATCCGCATCTGAAAGATAGACTCTAACTGTATATAGTTCAAGCAAAAAGTGGACAAACTGGTAACATCATTCTAAATTCTTAACAACACCTGCAAAGAGAGAAAATTGAACCGGGGTAAAATTTGTTACGTATAGCTTCCTGAAGTCCACCCTCTTTAGACCTGATATAAATGTGCATAGTACAATCAGCAATGTGCAAAATATTCTTGGAAAGTAATGGTATTTCATGTAAAATTACATGCACAAACTATGCGTAAAAGGGGGAAATATATGAAAGAGGAGAAGGGAGTTTTTCTGACAGTGTTTTTAATTATGCTTTTAATTCCATTATTCTCATTTGCTTCTTATCCCGTGATGCAGTATCCCAATGTGACCCCGATGGAGAAAATGCATCCTAATGGGAAATATGTAGTATATGTTGAAAAGGGAAGCAAATGGCAGGAGGCTGGAAGCATATATTTCGATAAGTATTTTCGAGAGAAAGAGATAGATCTCACAGACTACATATCGAGTGATAACACTATTAAGGTTCGTCTTTTACAGCAAGGTGGAGGAGCTGCTCACATAGATTCAGTCTCCTTTGGAGAGAAATCACCGATAGATGTCAAAGGTATTGAAAATGGATTACAGAAATTATCTAAACAAGATTTTGATGTTGTAGACGCCTTTAATAAAAGTATGGAAATAACATTTCCTACAAATAGCGACAACAGAATACTGAAACTTACTGCAAGAGTGGAGAACACTAAAATTAGCAAGATTCCCTTTCAGTTTCCCATAGCAAATTTATATAAAGAAATGAGTCTTAAATCAAAGTTCTATACATATGAGCTTGGGACTAAAAAAACTGATTCCCCATTATTTCAGGAATATTCTCTGGCAGGGTCAGGACATCCTTCAGGATATACATATGGATGGGTCAGGCATGACAATGAAAATATATATGTAAAGATAGACTTTACCCCTGACAATACAATGGATGGGAATAAAGATTACGCAGCAGTATATGTCAAAACAGACAGAGGCATCAAAGAGTTTAAGGTATCTATGCAGGAGAAGACATGGGGAGCGCCAACTTTCACATATACAGATAAGGTGGATTATCAGCACAAGGTGTATGAATTTAAAATCCCTTTAAGCGATATTTTCTGCAGTGAGACTCCTAAAAAGGATGACATTCTTTTGGCTTTCGCAGCGTATGGCACAGCAAGTCCTAACACCTTTGAAATTTTCCTTCATGCTAATCCTGCCACTTCACAACCATTTTCATATACTTCTGATCTTGGAAATTTCAATCTCGTCGATGATAATGACACACCGGGGTTTGACGGAAAACACATAATAAATAGTGTTAGTGTTGGCGTGCATACTATTACCCAAACTAGCGGACCGGCAGGTTATGTGCTTAATACTATTGAATGCCAGATAACAGGAGGGGGGCCAGGGACAACTGATTTTAATTATGATTTCCCCAATAAAAGTGTTACGATTACTTATGCTGCAGGCGACGGGGTTTATTGTGTTTTTACCAACTCAACTGGTGCTTTGTATTTAGGGGATCCTGTAGATAGTCTTTATTCAGTAAATACCACTACAGCAGGAGTAAGCTTTATAGGAGCTGGAGAGTGTGAAGGCCTTGCTCCGAGTGGTGATTCATCCTTCTTGTACTGTGTGAATAATAATGATACTCTGTATACAATTGCGACAGCCACTGGTGTCCGTACTATTGTGGGATCAATGGGAGGAGCTAATAGCACTGGTGATAGAGGGTTAGCGTACAATACAACGACTGGTATTTTGTATGGTTCTGATTTGACCAGATTTGGTTCTATCAACACTTCAACAGGGGAATATACCGCATTAGCGACCCACCCAAGCGAATCTATAGACTGTTTAGCTGCGAATCCGAATCAGAATGTGATTTATGGGGTCGATTGGGGTGGTAGTCTATATATTTACAACGTTGGGACTAATTCTTGGGCTTTTTCTTCATTAGACACCGGATTAGACGGAGATGGTTGTGGATTAGCCTTTGATCCTAATGAAGGCATTCTCTATTTTGTCGAGTCCTCCACCGGCAACCTGTACAGTATTAATCCAAATTCACTTATTGCAACGGTGATAGGGGATACAGGATTAACTTATCCTTTCGGCCTTGCGTTTGTAGGTGAACCTCCTTCCGTTTCTATCCCCACTTTAACCCAATGGGGCATGATCGTTTTTGTAGTTCTCACGGGGCTTGGAGCAGTGTATTACCTGAGAAGAAAGAAAAGAGCAGAATAATAAGCGTTACAATATAATCTCATGGGGGCGAGATTCAATATCTCGCCCCTTTTTATTCTCGCTTTCAACTGATATTCCTTATTTTTTCTATCTATTGTCATGTGCTTCTTTGTAGGTGCTGTTGAGAAAAAAGAGATGTTTCCTTCGGGGAGAAAGCTTACAGATGTTCCAGACCGATTAGAAAAGCGATAATGCCTTCCTGTTACAAACGCCTCTGAAACCAAATACAATTGTCCTGAGTATAACCAGTAATTGATAATTCTTACTATCTTCGTCAGTTACTCATATTTTGTTCACTATTTCTTCATAAAACGTTGATATACTTTTTATAAAGTCTAATTAAAGGAGGCACAATATGAAAAAGTTAGTTGCAGTATTGGCCATTTCTTCACTTCTGGCAACTGTTGCCATTGTTTATGCACAGGGGCCCGGAATGATGGGTGGAGGAATGATGGGATCTGGCCAGAAGGGTCAGCCACAGATGGGCCGTGGAATGATGCACGGAATGGGCTGTTACGAACAAGACATAAATATACCTGATAAATTGCAGCCACCAAAAAACAATGAATGGACAAGTAAACTGAAACAGATTTTATCATTGGAAAAACTATCTCAAGTCCAATACGAGGCGGATAGTAAGAAATATCAAGCCCACATGCCCTACAGAATGGTAATCCCTCAGGAAGAAAATCATATAGAATGGATAAATAAGCTGTTTGCAGCATATGGATTGCCATCTGATGTAAAAGTTCAACCTGTTAAAGAAACAACAACATTAACACAGGCATACGAGAATGCAAGAGAATTAGAAAAGAATCTTATTCCGCTATACGAGTGGCTAACAAACAACGCAGAGGATGACACTGCAAAGGAAGTATTGGATACCATACTTCTTCAAACCCGCATGCATTATACGATGTTTGACCATGCTTTGCAGATGGGTTGGATGAGAGGCGGCGGTATGGGGCCAGGAATGGGTCGGGGAGGTATGATGCATCATAACTGATAACGTAATAGAGCGGCTTTGTCACTCATGTCCACGTCTTTATTCCGAGGACAGCTCTGCTTAACACAACTTGACAGAGGGCGAGATTAACTATCTCGCCCTTTTTTTTGATATTTCAACTGCTATTGCTCGCTTTTTCTATCTTCCTTCAGGCGGTTGTTTGTAGGTGCAGGCGCACACCGACTGGCATCATGGGGTATCTTCATTTCCTGATCAAACAAACGCATTTCTACTGTTGTGGGGAAAATGGAGTACTGTGAGTAATAAAAAGGGGCAAACTTTATAGGGGCTTTACGATGTCACTTTTGGTAAATTTATGGGAAGCATAATGTTGCCAGACGCAAAAAGAAGCATATCTCTGCCAAAACGGCAACAATATTCTTCCAGTGCCAACAGGCTGTAACTGGGAGTAATTGTTTGCCGGAAATAAGCCCAAAAACCCTATTTTTGACTACCCCAAGGTCCTCAGGGGAAGGATAAGTTTGCCGGAAGTAAAAAGTGGAAATAAAACTTTGCCGGGAGTAACAGAGGCATCGAAATTGGATATTTAATAGGTATCCTGCATTTTATCGGGAAGTTCAGCTACATCTTTCAGACAGTAAATCACCAAGTGGTGCCTCTCTTGCATCTTCGATGGAATAACCGATTGCCTTGTAACCTTTGAGCCTCTTTTCGAACATGCCTGTGAGCATCGGGACATTGACATCAACATAATCGTAAATACGGACCACTTTCTTATTGTCATGAAGACGGTGAAGACGCCCCGCATACTGTTGGAGTGTCCCCCGCCATGAAATTGGCATCGCCAGAAAAAGAGTATCCAGGCGGGCATCATCAAACCCTTCACCTATATACTTGCCCGTGGCGATAAGCACCCGTTCTTCCCCATCAGGGATAGAAGCAATCTGATCAGCCAGTGCTTTGCGTTCCTTCTTCCCCGTTCCACCTTTAAGCACGATAACGTTCTTGGCGAAGCTTTTGAGTTGATCCGCAAAGCTATCCACATGCTCAGTTCGTTCGGTAAGAAGAAGTGGAGAGCATCCCTCTTCAAGGGAGCTCAGGAGATCATCGAATATGAGATCGTTTCTTTGCTTGTCCCTCATCAGGGCTGCGTAGATCGGTTGAATGCCCTCCTCGATTCCTTCGTGCGTCCTTAAGTTTGTATGCCGTGGGATAACTACGTGTTCAAATGGCCTTTCATGGGCTTGTCTTCTCGCGTCCACCCGGAAACGTATCGGACCGCATTGCATGATGATTATCGGGTGGTGGCCGTCTTTCCTAACGGGAGTGGCTGTAAGCCCTAGGATGTATTTAGCCTTTACCTGCCTCAACACCTGTTCGAAGCTAAAAGCAAAGCTATGATGGCATTCATCGACTATGATTTGGCCATACTCAGCTAAAATGTCTTTTACGATTCCCTTCTGATTCAGGCTTTGAATCATTCCTACATCTATCATGCAGGTGAATAACCGGATCTGCTGCCGGTTATTGCTTCCCATCTCACTGGAAAGACGTCTTCTCGCCCACGGAATAGACTGCGAAAAAGAGCATCCTTATCTTTTGAGGATAGGTTTTGTGCTATTTGGGAACTGTATTTTTCATCTGAATGTCCAGAAGCGATCGGAGTCTTTTGTTTTCCTGTCTGAGGCGAGCACATTCCTCAAGAGCTGCTTTGAGTTGCTCTGCAATATCTTCAAATCCCATAACCCATTAGCTTTTTTGTTGTCATCATTATTTTACTATTTGTATGCCAATTCAACTGGATGGTCATCATGTGAATAGGGGTGTATTGCCTTGACCTCTTTATCATGCTGCCTTATAGCTTCTTCAATGTCATAGAGGGACTGCAGGTTCATCCAAAACTCAGGGCCCGTATTCAAGAAGCGCCCTATCTTAATAGCAGTTTCAGCTGTTACACCGCGACTCCCTTTTACAATCTGTCCGAGACGTGTCGGAGACAGACCTGTTTCTTTGGCAAGCCGATATACAGATATTCCCATAGGAACCAGGAACTCCTCCTGTAAAACTTCTCCCGGATGGATATTCTTTAAGTGTCTCATTTTGGCTCTCCTTTAATGATAATCGGTTATCTCAACATTACAGGCGTTTCCGCTTTTCCATTCAAAGCATATACGCCATTGGTCGTTAATACGAATGCTCCACTGGCCTTTCCTGTCCCCCTTCAAAGCTTCGAGCCGGTTGTTCGGCGGTACGTTTAAAGTTTCCAGCCTGACCGCAGCAGCAAGCATTCTCAATTTTCGCCTTGCCAGGTTGTGAAGGTTCGTGGGCAGCTTGATCTTTTTTGAAAATTTCCCGCGCCATATCAATTCAGACTCATCATCTTTGAAGGATAATATCATTATATGATAATATCACTAAACAATAATAAATGACAAGAGAAACAAATATTCGTATCGAATCTGACCATTATGGCAGTAAGGATATGGGTTATAGTTTTTGAGCCTTTAGTTCTAATCATAAAAGTTCGTAGATAATGTGTCGTTTGAATAAAAGTCCTTAAAACAACTCCTTTATGGACGCCGAATTAGTTATGCAGAGAACCCATATTCATCAAGAAAACCCTTTCTAAAATCAACCAAGGTTTTTTGGACAGTGCTTTTTTTCATTCCAAGGGTATTGGCTATTTTTCTTACGGAGAGTAAAGGATCTTTCAGGGACGCAGGTTACAAACCTATTGAATGTCTCATGCAAGCAAGCAGACCTGGAAAAGCGGAATGTCTTGTTTATGCCAGACGGCGGGCCGGTTTATTTGAAGAAAATGTTCGAGCGGATTACATAGACGATTATGGATAAGCATTTCTACCGTGCGGTCAAGGAGATAGGATTTGTAATAATTTCCAGAAGAAACGAACAGAATTGTTGGGTTATGCATAAGTGTCGAGTACTGTGAGCTATACGTAACAAAATGGATTGAATCTTAGAGCCTCTGAGGGTCATGATTAATCCTGCTTTTTCAATGAGAAAGAGGAGGAGCAATGACTCAATCAAGTGCAATTCTTAGGGCAATCATCTGTGA
>Ga0208244_100257_pt1 | contig 61811 bp, 55 predicted proteins | sample SubbioCR12Aug_5A_FD_184828 | JGI IMG/M metagenome (GOLD analysis project Ga0208244, IMG submission 184828) | Serpentinite rock and fluid subsurface biosphere microbial communities from McLaughlin Reserve, California, USA - CR12Aug_5A (SPAdes) | ecosystem: Environmental > Terrestrial > Deep... | reverse complement strand
GGGGGGGGGGGGGGCAAGACTTATAACTTCATCATTAAAATGAATTAAAAAGACAAGTAATATTTTATTATGTGCTACCATTTTCTTTATTAAAGTTACTTAAAGATAGCTCTTAACTAAATTACTGTCAACACAAATCAAGAAAGAAACATATTATTCCCTAGATCTAAGGACAATAATCCCAGTATGCCTTTTAATCTTCTTCAAATATTCGTGTAAAGGTTCCGGAGTTATTTGTACTTTCGTATCCACCTGGGGAGCGTGCATAAAATGTGTTTTACCGTCTTTCATTTTAACTGCAAAGCCAACGTGGTTAATATCCAATCCTTTTACAGAGGAAGTGATTGCTATTAAATCACCTGTTTCAATTTTGTTTTCAATAGCTTTTACTTTTGTTTTAGGAATGTAATAGTAGGATCTTTTATTTATTTCCTTTTCCTGTTTCCGGATAATAGTAATGAAGTCGGGATTTTCTTTAAGATGTTTATAGCTTTCCGGATGTGTGGACATATAGTCCACATTAAACTTAATTTCTTCCCCGCCAAGTTCTTTGGTTACATCCTTAACTATTCCTTTTTTATTGTTATTATAAATCCAATCAGAAAAGTAATGAAGACGTGAGGGATATTCATGTATTATACCATCGCGATATCTGATAAAAGTTAGTTCCTTTTTGTAATCTTCAAAGGTTGTACTGCCGGATTTTATACACCTTGCAAAGGCAAGTGAAGTTTCTAGAAAAGTTGTACAGTCAAGTCCCGTTAAATTTATTACGAGCTGTTCAGTGCCATCCTGTTCAAGAGTGTGAGCCACGTATTCTATGCCGATAAAACTTTTACCAATCTCAACTATTATGTCATTAAGAGGTTTTTCGGATAAGTTCTTATCAACAGCCAGTTTAAATTTTGAGTTACATATCTCAACATCTTTTTCTGAAAATACTTGAGCATTAAGTCCCGATACAAACAGAATAACAAAAAAAGAAACTTTTAAGTATTTGAGGGAAGATTTCTCCCCCGACAAATCGTGGTCGAAATGACATAGCTTGAAATATTTTTTTAATATTAACATTTGATTTTTAACCTTAAATAATATCTTCATCAATTGCTTCAACAGCAGAGTAATCGGCAATTTGTCTTGCGTGAGCAAGGTTTTCAAATCTTGCATAGTCTTTTAAGAAAGCTAAGCGCACATCACCGGTTGGCCCATTACGCTGTTTACCAACTATTATTTCTGCAACTCCCTCTGTTGCGCCCTCATCCGGAAATTGTTTTATCCCGTACATCTCCGGACGATTAAGAAATATAACCACATCGGCATCCTGTTCAATTGATCCGGATTCACGAAGATCTGATAACTGCGGGCGTTTATCAGTACGGGTTTCAACAGCACGGTTTAACTGAGCGAGTGCAATTACAGGAATGTTTAATTCCTTAGCAAGTGCTTTTAACGATCTTGATATATGTGATATTTCTCTTTCACGACTTTCTGCTTTTGCCGGACCCTGCATTAACTGGAGATAATCTATGATTATCATACCAACTTGCTTTTCGGCTTTAAGTCTTCTTGCTTTAGCACGAATTTCCAGAACTGTTTGGGCTGGAGAATCATCAACAAAAATCGGAGCATTTATCAGTTTGTGAGCATTCTTACTGAGCTTAACTCCCTCTTCGTGCGGAAGTTTTCCGGTTCTTACAAGGTGAGCATTAAGTCTTCCCTCAGCACAAAGCAAACGGATGATCAATTGCATTGTGGACATTTCAAGACTAAATATTCCAACAGGTACATTATGATCTACAGCCGCATTACGTGCCAGTGTTAAGGCGAAGGCAGTTTTTCCCATAGATGGCCTGGCTGCAACTATTATCAAATCAGATTTTTGAAATCCACCGAGTATTTCATCAAGTTCATAAAATCCTGTTGGAACGGAAAATTTTCTATGTGTTTGTGAATGTATGGCTTCAATATACTCAAGAGCATCTCTTACAGCGCGATCCATTCCCTGGAATGATTTCTGAAGGTGTGCTTCTGTAATTTCAAATATTTTTCTTTCTGCATCATCAAGAATATCAAAAGCATCGCTAGAACCATCGTAAGCGGCACGTGCAATTTCGTGCGAGCTGGTTATCAGTCCGCGTAATATTTGTTTTTCCAGAATTATTCTTGCGTGAAATTCAACATTAGCAGCAGAAGAGATGTTTTGTGATAGTTGACTAAGATAAACCGCTCCGCCTATTTCATCAATCTGATTTCTTTTTTTAAGTTCTTCATAAACGGTAACAGTATCAATAGCCTCGCCTGATTCAAATAGTGAAAGCATTGATTCAAATACCAACTGGTGCGCTTTCATATAGAATGCTTCCGGTTTAAGAAGCTCAATTGCCTTAGGTACGGCTTCTTTTTCTATGAGCATTGCACCCAATACAGCAGCTTCAATTTCTGGGGCGGATGGCGGTTTAACATCTGCCGGTATGATGTTGTTGACCTTGTTCTCTGTTGTTTTTCTTGTTTTAGCCATAACAGTTTTTTAGACAAAATACCCCGATCGAGTCGGGGTGTAAAAGTAGCTCAGATTTTTTAATTTTTCAATAATAAATTGCTAATCTTTTTATTTATTATCAAATAGATTCTATTTATTCTACTGAAAAACTGCTTTCATATCTCATCATATAATTTTCTGAACTTCTGCACATCTTCCCAACAGTCGCGTTTCCAGTTAGGATTTCTTAATAATGCTGCAGGATGAAATGTAACCATAACACTAATTCCCTGGTATTCAAAAACTTTACCGCGCAAATTTCCTAAAGATTCTTTCCTCTTAAGCAAGCCTTTTGCTGCTGTTAGTCCAAGGCATAAAATTAACTTTGGTTTGATTAGCTCAATCTGTTTTTTAAGATATGGAATACAAGTTTCCATTTCTTCAGGAAGTGGTGTACGGTTTGCGGGCGGGCGGCATTTAACTATGTTGGCAATATAAACTTCATCCCGCTCGAACTTAATAGCTTTTAAAATATCAGTCAGAAGCTTTCCGGCTCTTCCTACAAAAGGCAAACCCTGGGCATCTTCATCAGCACCGGGACCTTCACCTATAACCATTACATCAGCATTCGGACTGCCGCTGCCAAACACAAACTTATTCCTGTTTTTATGAAGGACGCATTTCGTGCAATCACAAATTGCCCTGTTCAATTCTTCAAGCGATTTGGCTGATTGCCAGGACTCCCCTGAATCCTGAAATAAATGTTCCTTTTCTATAGCTGGTTCTTTAACAACTATTTTTTCTGCATCAGATTTTTTTTCGGAATATATTAGTTGAGGAGTTTTAGCAAGACTTTCCTTCGGCTCAAAAAGATCATCACCAAAAATTTCCTGCTGATCTTTTAATGCGCGTACTATTTTATCTTTCGGGATTTTGGTCATTGCCTTTTCTGCTATATTATAAAAAAAGAAAAGCGGAAGCAATAAAAGTCATCACTTCCGCACCAAATAAAATAGGTATTTTTCAGCTATTGTTTGTATTCAAACTCAGTCTTACCTTCAAGCAATTCATTTAAAGCCTGGAGATGAGGTTTGTCTCTTTTTTCCAGATCAAGTGCTATTTTAAGCTGAGCCGGATTTGTAATATCTTCTGTTTCTTCGTCAGCAGTAGTTTCCGGGATTGTATTTAACAAAGCATTGAATTCAATTTTGTTCTCATCATTTACCTGACGCGCTCTTCTTGAAGAAACAATAATTGCTTCATAAACATTTGAAGCTCTTTTATCAATTTCCCTCAAATCAACTGGTGTTATATGCACGATTTTTACTCCTTAATTATTTTACTTATTAAACTTAAAACTTCAGTTGTGGCTTTTTCAAGTATTTTATTCTCCACAACATAATCAAATTTTTCTTTCAATTCTAATTCCATTTTTGCACGATCAATACGTTTCTGAAAATCTTCCGGACTTTCAGTGTTCCTGTTTCTTAATCTCTTTACAAGTTCATCCAGTGAAGGCGGATCTATAAAAATCAAATGGGATTCGGGATAAATCTTTTTGAGTGATAATGCGCCTTTTACATCAACTTCAAGAACTACAGAATTTCCCTTTTCAATATGATCAGTTATAAAACTTTTGAAAGTGCCGTAATAATAATCGTAAAATCTTTCCCATTCTACAAAGTCGTTGTTTTCTATATGTTTTTTAAATTCTTCTTCTGAAATAAAATAGTACTCAACACTGTGTTTTTCATTTTTACGTTGCGGTCTGGTAGTAGCCGAAACAGAAAAAACAAGTTCAGGAAACTCTTTTAATATTCTTTTAACAATTGTTGTTTTGCCGCCGCCGCTTGGAGAAGATACGGCAATAATTTTTCCTTTTTTGCCCAATGCTATTCGATATTTTGTATCTGTTCACGCATACGTTCAATTTCCTCTTTTATATGCACACTACTATGCGTGATTGAAGTTGATAATGTTTTGGATGATATTGTATTTGCCTCCCGGTTCATTTCCTGGCATAAGAAATTTAATTTTCTACCAGGATCATCTTCTTTGTTCAAACTGTTTAGAACCATTTTAATATGACTTCTTAACCTTACGCATTCTTCAGTAATATCAGATCGTTCAGCCAGAATTGCAAGCTCAAGTTCAAGTCTATCATTAAAATTTGAAGAGTCTTCTATCAGAGACCTTACTTTTTCTTTGTATTTAACAAAGTTCTCATCAACACTGTCGCCGGTTTCTTTTTCAATAAGATCAAGTTTCTTTTCAATACTCTTCAGTCGTTTTTTCAGATCCTTAGAAAGTTCAGTTCCCTCTTTACTTTTCATTTCAAGCAGATTTTCAAGAGCAGTTAATAAAGTTTTTTTTACTGCATCAAATTCTTCATCGGATAAGTCAACAGCACCGGTAAGAAATAAATCTCTGCTCATAAGCAGATGTTCCAGCTTAATTTTATCAGAAAGTCTGGCAGATTTTTTTACCTGCTTGATAAGAGCAAGATAATTTTTCAGTTTAACTTCATCGAAGAGTACTGCATCATCATTAACGCCGTTTCTTTTCATCTGAATGTTAACACTCAGCTTTCCCCTTTTTATTTTAGTTTTGATCAGATCACGCAGTTCATATTCTCTGCTAATCAAAGAAGATGGGAGTTTCAGGTACACTTCAAGGTAGCGGCTGTTAACGGATTTTACATCAGCATCAATAAACCAGCTGCCAAAATCGGTACTGCCCTTGCCGTAGCCTGTCATACTAAAAATCATATGGTATCCTTTAAAAAGAAACGCAAAAATAACTAATTATAGCCTCGGAACAAAGAAAAAGAAGGGATCAGAAGGCTTCGCCTATTCCGAAGTGAATTTCAAGATTCTTGAAGAATTTTTTACCAAAAATCATCTTTTGATCTTCCGGATCGTAGAATTTTGAACCAAAATCAAACCTGAAGGGAGCAATGGGAGTATAGATACGAATTCCTAAACCCGTAGTTACAGCAAACTGCTGGAAAGATAAATTTTTGTAAGTATTCCAGGTGTTGCCAAAATCTGCAAAAAAAGCAAATCCAAAACTATCAATAATTTTTTGCCTTAGTTCCAAAGAGCCTTCAAGGAGAAAATTACCGCCTCGAGGCTGATTCTGAAGATTTAATCCAAAGTAACTAACATCATCTTCCGGGACAAGTTCTCTTGATCGCCACCCTCTTACTGAGTTACTACCACCAGCAAAGAAAGTTTTATTGGGTGGAATTAATTCATCGCTACCGGAAATTGTTTGAATATACCCTGCTTTAAACTTAACTGCCAAAACTGAAAATTTATCACGGGTAAGACTTAAGTATTTAGCAATTGATGTTTGAACTCTATAAAAGTAAGCTGTCTCTGCCGATTTAATTTCATTAGTTCCAAATATAGCCTGTATTTCCTGACCACTAAGCGTGAGAGTAGTTCTGGACTGATTAATTTCAGGATTTAGCAACAAACTATAACCTTCGGTTGGAAAAAACAGATCATCTGTTTTTGTCGATCCCAATTCAACACCCAAACTTGGTGTTACACTTTCAATATCAACATTTAATCGGTCAGAATTTTCCTGAGTATCTTTAATTGTGTAATCAATAAAGTCAACGCTGATCAATGGTCTTAAAAAAGTTATAAAAGTGTATGGAGGCATTTCGAAATCAAATTTTTGGCTGCCTCCAAATTCAATTCCTGAAAGTGCTGAAATAGTTAAACCTCTATAATAAGCTTCAGTGGTTGTAAGTATAGGTCTGCCAAATAAAAATGGCTGCTCAAGTTTTAGGAGAACTTCTATATCACCCTGATATGATTCATCTCTATCTTCCTGAGATCTGAAAATATTGCTGAAATTAAAATTTGGTAAATCTATAACTCTTGTAGATAATGATAAGGTTAATCTGCGGGCATCTCCTAAAAAATTTTTTCTTATGAAGTCAATTCCTATACCTGAATTAAAAGAATTATTTTGATTATCTGCTTTAACTTCCGGTGAAATTTCATTCATAGTTCCAACTCTCGCATCTAGCTGAACCGGAACCAGGTTGTTAGCAGCTTCAGAAATAACTGGATTAATATCCAATGCTGTAAAAAGACCTGTTCTGAAAAGACGAAACTGACTTCGATCGATTTGGAACTGACTATAAAACTGTCTGCTTCTAATACCTGAAAGTTCTTCAATTAAACCATAGGATACATCTTCAGAACCGACACCAGACTTATCTATTCTAAGTTCGCTTATTGAATACCTGTTACCCAATGTAAAAAAGATTTGTATATTCGTTCTATCAAACGTTGTATCCATTAAAACAACTGTACTGTCGTAATCGCCAAACAGATATCCATTATCAGCCAGGTATCTTATCATAGCATTAATATTAGTTTGAACTTCCTCCTGAGAATAGCGATTAGTTGAATCAAGAGTAATGGATTTTGAAATCATATCATAAAAAATAAATGAGGGCATTTCTTCAAACCCAAGCAAATCCACTTTGCCATAGTTGGCGGATCTGCCTTCATTTATAAAGAAAGTAAGTGTAATTGTTCGTGCTGAAGAATCAACCTTGATCTTATGATCAGACTTAATATGAAAAAATCCGTTTGCATTATAGAAAGACTCTATTGCAAGCTTATCAACTCTAACTTTTGATGAATCAAAATATTCCCGTTCCTTTCCAAAACTTGTAAAGGAATCCAGAAACTTCCAGAACCACCAGGGAGTTTCTTTGCTTGCAATTATGGACTTAAGCTGACTTTCCGGGAAAGAGTTATTTCCTTCAAAATTAATTGTTGTAAGTTCAAAGTCACGATAAGACTGGGAGTACAGAGTTCCGGGTAAAATCAGAACCAGTAAGAAGGTAAGCAATATATTCTGTCTGATGGTTTTAAGAATCATATGATATTAAAATTAGGCACTTTTTTTCAACTGACTGAATGAAGAAGTTAGATTACTTTGATTTTAGAGCAACGGATTATTCCAGTGAAACATCCTGATCAGTTAACTTTAAGCCCGGATAATCTTTTCTGAAAATCTGTATAAAAAAGTTTTTTATATCTTTATTAGTGGTATTGGCAGAGATGAACAATGATATTGGTTTTCTTGCCTCATTAATCAGATGTGCATAATAAATTTCCTTATTACCGAAATCAACTATATATGAATAAATCTCACCACCGCCTGAACCAATAAAATATGCCTGAGAATTATAATAGAGTAATTCATATACGAATGAAGGAAATTTAATCTTGTCAAGAAAACTTTCTCTATGTGAGCCGGGTAAAATGCGAGATTGATAAATTGTTTCAAGCCTGCCTTTCTGAAGTTCAAGAAGCACGAACTTAATTCCCCAATCGATATTTTCATCTGTTTCTATTACTGCGGCAATTTTTTTTCCAGGAGTATCATCAAAGAAACCCCCGAAAGCCGATACAACATCATTTCCTATAACTTTTTTACTTAATTCCATTAACTGCAGTTTATTTTCGAAATCGATTCTTGGTAAATCATCATCTCCTTTATCGCCGCAACTAGAAACTAATACCACTATACTAACGAGCAATGAATACTTGAATATTTTATTTGATAACAACTGTAGTTCCTTTTCCAATTACTGTTAATAACTCATCAATGTTTTCATTACTGACTGCAATAGAACCATTGGTCCAATTATACACAAACGGAAGATTTTTAAATATATAATTAAGTCTGCCTATACCGTGAATACCCACCATATTACCCAGAACAGATTCAGTTTGAATACAATCATTGTAATAGAAATCGAATTTAATATCGTTGAATTGCCGTTGTGTGATGTTGCCCCTTCTCAAAGCTTCCGCTCCATCATCAAGATTAGGATAATTTAATCTTAAATATTTATAATAATAGTGTGAAGAATCGATACTGCATATTTTATAAGAGCCAACAGGCGTTGCACCATCATTCTGCATCTTTTTTTTATCTCGCAGATTTCTGCCAAAACTGGCTCTGTAAGACTTAATTAAAACTGTATCTTCATAAACGTGAAGCATATAGTTTTTTCTGTCAATAAGAATATTTACATCTTCCAGTTTTGTGAAACCTTTTTTCAGCATTGCTTCAGAAAGCGGAACATCTCTCAGGTTAAGAACAATTCCATAAACAACTGTTCCAGCCAGAAACAGAATAATTCCACTTATAGAAAAAATTATGTTTCTTGCAACAGTTTTGTTAAAGAATGGTTTAACTGCTGTTAATATTTTTTTTATCTGTTCTAATTTCATCAGGAAATAATTTTATCATGTTAAAATTAAATAAAAATGAAGTAAATAATTAGACTTTCAATTCGGCAAGACATAAAAAAACCCAACCTTTTCAGATTGGGTCAAATTCTAATCTAAAAACATCACACTTCCATAATCTCCATCTCTTTATGCTTAACAATCTCATCAATCATTTTGATATGCTCATCTGTTACTTTTTGTACTTCTAATTCAAAGGTTTTCAATTGATCTTCTGAAATTTTCTTGTCCTTTTCTTCCTTTTTCAAGTGGTCATTTGCATCGCGACGGACATTTCTAATTGCGATTTTAGATTCTTCGCCAAATTTTTTAATAAGTTTCACAAAATCTTTTCTTCTTTCTTCAGTTAAGGGAGGAACAGGTATTCTTAAATTTGTTCCGTCACTTACAGGGTTAAAGCCGATATTAGCTTCCAAAATAGCTTTATCAATCACTTGTACCATATGTTTATCCCAAGGGGTAATTGACAAAGTATGTGCATCTAGGACAGACACATTTCCAACCTGGCTAACCGGGGTCATTGTCCCGTAATAGTCTACCCTTATACCATCGAGCAATTGAGTGGTTGCTTTGCCGGTTCTAACTTTTGAAAGTTCATTTCTAAGAGCTTCGAGAGTTTTATCCATCCTCTGTTTAGCATCTTTAATAATTGGGTTCATATTTCCCTCGTACATTGTTATTAAAATCTTTTTCTAAGAAATATAAGTTCCTATTTGTTCGCCTTTAACAAGTTTTAATAAGTTGCCCGGAATATCCATATTGAATACCATCATAGGTAAATTATTTTCCTGACAAAGACTTACTGCAGTAAGATCCATTATCCTCAGGTTTTTCTTTAGAATATCTATGTAGGAAATATTCTCAAATTTTAATGCATCAGGATTTTTTTCCGGATCAGAATCATATACTCCATCTACCCGTGTTCCCTTTACTATAACATCAGCACCTATTTCAACGGCTCTTAAAGAAGCAGCAGTATCTGTGCTAAAGTAAGGATGACCGGTGCCACCTCCGAAAATAATAACTCTTCCTTTTTCAAGATGGCGAATTGCTCTGCGTCTGATATATGGTTCGGCAATTTCCTCCATCTTTAATGAGCTCATTAATCTTGTAGCTATTCCTTTTTTTTCAATAGCATTTTGAAGTGCAAGAGAATTTATAATGGTTGCAAGCATACCCATTTGATCACCGGTAACACGATGAATGCCCTGCGATGCAGCACTTAATCCCCTATAAATATTACCGCCGCCAATTACTATTCCAAGTTCAACACCTGCATCATAAACCTTTTTCACTTCATCAGAAAAAAAATCAAGCACATCGGAAGAAATTCCAAACCCCTGATTACCCATAAGGGATTCGCCGCTTAATTTAAGAAGTACTCTTTTATATTTTAAATTTGCCATAAGTTACGATTTTTTGTAAAAGCCTGATAAAAATTATTTTGTTTACTTTTTAAATATAAAAAAAAAGGTCTTAATTAAATTAAGACCTTTTCATAATTAGAATTCTAATTATTTTTTTTCATCTCCAAGATGAAAACGCTTAAAGAGAGCAATTTTGGTTTGTGAGTTATTCTTTTTATTGAATTCATTAAGCAGATCGCTTACCGTCTTTGTATTATCTTTAATAAAAGCCTGCTCGGCCAGACAACTTTCCTGATAGAATTTATTAAGTCTTCCGGTTGCGATCTTTTCAAGTATCTGTTCCGGTTTACCTTCTTTGCGGGCAAGTTCTTTGTAGATTTCCATTTCCTTTTCAACAATGTCTTTAGGAACTTCTTCGCGGTAAACACAAAGAGGGCGCATAGCTGCAACCTGCATTGCTATATCTTTACCAATCTGTAAGAGTTCATCTCTACCGTCAGATGCATTATCAAATTTTACAATCACACCAAGTTTTGAACCCATATGAATATAATCAACAAGCAAGCCATTTTCGGCAGATTCAGTTGCGATTCTTGATATTTCAACTTTTTCACCAACTTTACCCATAACCTGATCAATTTTAGCTTTGATATCAGAATCATTAGCAAGTTCGCTGACATCATTAAGTTTTTTACTGTAAACAGTTTCTAAAACGGCATTGGTAAGTGACACAAAGTCTTCACTTTTAGCAACAAAATCAGTTTCGCAATTTACCTCAACAATTGCAGCAAATTTACTATCTTCAGACACTTTTGTTGCAACCATACCTTCATTAGCAGATTTTTCAGCTCTCTTTGCAGCAACTGAGGCACCTTTCTTTCTTAAAATATCAATGGCTTTTTCAAAATCACCATCAGCTTCTGTAAGGGCTTTTTTGCAGTCCATCATACCTGCTCCGGTTTTCTGCCTTAATTCGTTTACTTGAGCAGCAGTAATAGCCATAACTTAATTTCCTTTCAAAATTTATTATTCAGAAGATTTCTCTTCGCCTTCATTTTTCTTACTATCGACAGAATCTTTTTGCTCAGCTTTAGACTCTTCAGCTTTTTTTGCTTTTTCAGCCTCAGCTTTTCGTTTTTCTTCAGCCTTCTTTTCAGCTAATTCCTTTCTTAGCTTTTCTTTTGCAGCAGCTTCTTCTGCTTTTTCTGCTTCACGCTCTTTTCTGAGTCTTTCCTTTTCGGCAGCTTCTTCAGCTTTTATTTCTTTTAATTTTGCTTCACCTTCAAGTATAGAATCTGCCATAAATCCGGTAATTATCTCAATAGTTTTAACTGCATCATCATTTGCCGGAATAACATAGTCGGCTTCATCAGGATCACAATTTGTATCAACAATTGCAAAGACCGGAATTTTAAGCCGATGTGCTTCTTTAACTGCAATATCTTCTTTCTTAATATCTACAATAAAAATAGCTCCAGGAATTTTATTCATAGATTCAACGCCTTCAAGAACTTTTTTCAGCTTGTCTTTTTCACGCGTTAAGAATAACCTTTCTTTCTTAGTAATCTTATCAAAAGTTCCGTCGGTTTCCTGCTTTTCAATATTGTTTAGTCTTTTAATACTTTTCCGGATAGTTGAAAAGTTTGTAAGCATTCCACCAAGCCATCTTTCGCTAACCCAGTTCATACCGCATCTTCTGGCTTCTGTTTCTATAATATTCTTTGCTTGTTTTTTTGTGCCGACAAAAAGTACTCGTTTACCATCAGCAACTAACTTGGAAAGTTCTTCAGCTGCTTCTGCTAAGAGACCTTGAGTCTTTTTTAGATCGATGATGTGAATACCGTTTTTCTCCATGAAAATATAGGGTTTCATTTTAGGATTCCAACGGCGGGTAAGATGACCGAAATGTGCACCACCCTCAATGAGCGCAGTAATGTCTACTTTTTTCATTATTTCTCCTGTTTAGCTTCTACCTTCTTCAACTTTACCTTCCACCCCTGTTAATCGGGGCACAGGTGGTAAATCAGAAAGTATGATTATTTATTAAGTTATGTTCAAATTTTAGTTCAAGTAAAAACCTGAACAAGAAACTGAACGGGTTATTATCTTTTAGAAAACTGAAATCTTTTTCTTGCTTTTGGTTGTCCGTATTTCTTTCTTTCAACCATTCTCGGATCTCTGGTTAAGAGTCCCAGAGCTTTAAGTGCGGGTCTGTAATCCGGATTGAGCTCAATGAGTGCTCTTGCAATACCTAATCTTACAGCCTGAGCCTGACCAGTAGTACCACCACCTTTAACGTTTACCTTAACATCAAACTTTCCTGCTGTTTCAGTAACCTTAAAAGGCAGAAGTATATCTTCACGACTTAACAATTGCGGAAAAAACTTTTCAAATTCCTGGTTGTTAACAGTAATAACACCGGAACCGTTTCTTAGTATTACTCTTGCAACGGCAGTTTTTCTTCTTCCAACATAAATTTTATCGGCCATTAATTACTTCTCCATAAAGCTAATTGGTTCAGGTTTCTGTGCAGCGTGCGGATGATTTTCACCCACATAAACTTTTAATTTTTTAATAAGTTTTTTTCCGAGACGGTTTTTAGGAAGCATTCCTTTAACAGCATTCTCAACAATGAACTCAGGTTTTTTAATAAGCATATCCTGAATGTTAGTAATCTTCTGACCACCGGGATAGCCCGAATGGCGGATATATTGTTTTAAAGTTTCTCTCTTTCCGGTTACTTTAACTTTATCGGCGTTTACAACAACAACAAAATCACCGGTATCCATATTCGGTGTAAAGATTGCCTTGTTCTTGCCTCTAATAATGCTTGCAACCTGAGATGCTAATCTTCCTAGAATCTGATCTTTCGCATCAACGAGATACCACTTTCTATCTGCGTCTTCTGTGCGTATAAATTTCGTTAATTTTTCTTGTTTCACGTATTTATCCTCCGAAACCTGAAATCATTTCAAATAAAGAGTCGAAAGATATGGCTTACCATTTGAAATGTCAAGAATCAGTAAAGCTAATAATTAGGATAAAATTATAAATTATTGCCCCGGCTCAATACCGGGGCGAATGACTGAAGGTGGAAAGTTACTTTAAATTTTGCAAATTAAACGAGGGCATTTCAAATTTTTGATAACCGGAAGGTGCTGAAAATAAAGAATTATCAAGTTTTTGCTTATTTACTTCTAATACTTCAAAGGTATTCAGGTGCTTGCCTGATTGATAAACTTTTGCAAGCATAGGGAAAAAACTTTGGGCAGAGAGCTTTGATGTCCAATCAGATCCGCCGCCAGCCATAGGGTTACCGGAAAATAGAAATCCGCCAAGCTCGGTAGTAATCCAGGTTTCCGTGGTTAATCCTTCATCTTCAATTATCCACTTTTCACACTTATACCCATTAATAGTTTTTGTTTCACCGGTTTTATTAATTTTTGCCTTTGAAGTGCTTTCATCAAAGTATGATTCGGTGTCTATTCCATCCAGAGGCATTTCCATATACATTTTTTGCTGCGGCATGACAATAGTCATCTTCATAGCTTTAGAATCGAATATCATAGCACCAGTTTCACCCATATCCTTAACGTCAAGCCGGAATTTGTCTCCTTTAACAAAATAATCTATTGTATGTTTCTTACCTTCTTCGGTAACCTGGATTTTAAGTTTACCTTCGAACTGAGACTGTGCAATAAGAAGGTATTGAAATGCAAAAGAGAAAACAAATATCAGCAGAGCGGAAAGATTTTTTTTTGTAATCATTATATCTCCTTATATTTAGAAAAAAGTTGATCCGAAATTAAAAGTTTTGATCATACCAAAGAATCTTGGCTGGAAAGATTTAAATGCCTCCTCACCAACCATCATCAGTTTTATGTTAAAGTCCTCACCTGTTTCTGTTCTAAGATAAACATTTTGAATATAATAATCCTCAATAATTTCAGGATCATTGTAATAAGCAATAAAATCTTTATACTCCAGCTGATTTTGATACTTCTGTTCATTAAAATAATATTTTTCTTTTACTTCAATATGTATGTAAGGGGGCGGATCATAAAGACCGTCGGAAGCCCAGAAAGTCACACCGTCAAGTTTATTCTTTACATTTTGATCTATAAAAGTCCAGCCTCGGGGATATTTTATGGAGACATTAAGTGTACTCTCTTTATAAATCTGATCAAGGTTTGTTGTATCTGCGTTTATATCACGAAAAGAAAAATTTTGTGTAGCAGAAACATCAGCAGGGTTTAACAGTTCCTGCGGATTATTATCTATAAGTTCTTCTTTCTCAAATATCTGTGCTGACTTAGTATATTCATTGAATTCAACAGAATAAAATCCAGGATTAACCAATGCACTTTTTACTGACATGTTTGCCAGAAAAGCAATGATGAAGAATCCCGCAATATGGAAAAAGATTGAGAGCACTGATGATCTCAACCATTTTAAGGATTCTGTTTTTTTGTCAGTTTGTAAATGCAATTGAATTTAAACTTTATGTTTCTTTTGATCTTCTTATTTTGCTTTGAAGCATTTTTCAAATTCTGTAACTTTAAATTCTAATTTTTAACAAACAAAAGAAAGTCCATGAATTTTCTAATTACAGGCGGTGCTGGATTTTTAGGCATTAATTTAGTAAGATATTTACATACCAGAGGTCATAAAGTTACTTCTCTTGATATTGTTCCATTTGATTATAAAGATATGAATGCTAAAATTGAGATAATCACTGGTGACATCCGGGATAAGGAAATAGTTGAAAATGCAGTGCAGGGGCGCGATATAATTGTGCATACAGCAGCAGCACTTCCGTTGTATAAACCGGAAGATATTTATTCAACCGACATTGACGGTACGAGAAATATGATCGAAGCCGGAAAAAAAGCCGGTGTAAAAAGATTCATACACATATCATCAACAGCGGTATATGGAATACCTGATCATCATCCGCTCTTAGAAGAGGATAAGCTTGATGGTGTTGGTCCTTATGGTGAAGCAAAAATTCTTGCTGAAGAAGAATGCCTGAAAATGCGTAAGGAAGGAATGTGTGTGCCTATTCTTAGACCTAAATCATTCATTGGGCCGGAAAGATTAGGTGTTTTTGATTTGCTTTACGACTGGGCATTGGATGGAAGAGGTTTCCCGATGATTGGTAACGGCAAGAATCGTTATCAGCTTCTGGATGTTGAAGATCTTTGCGAAGCAATTTATTTATGCACAACACTTGATGAAAAAATTGTTAATGATACATTTAACATCGGTGCAAAAGAATTCACAACAATGAGAGAAGATTATCAGGCGGTTCTTGACAAAGCCGGTTATGGTAAAAAGATAAAATCGCTTCCCGAGAAACCGATCATCTTTACATTAAGAGTACTTGAGGCGATGAAACTTTCCCCGCTTTATAAATGGGTTTATGAAACTGCATCAAAAGATTCTTTCGTTTCAATTGAAAAAGCAGAAAAGATTTTGGGATATAAACCAAAGTTCTCTAATAAAGATGCTTTGTTAAGAAATTTTCAATGGTATATTGATCATCGTGATGAATTTAAAGATACCGGTGGAGTGTCTCATCGCGTTCCGTGGAAACAAGGTATATTGAGATTAGCAAAAATTTTCTTTTAATCTTTTTACTAATTTATTTTTTATATTCTGATGAATAAAGATCTATTTAAACTGGACAAGAATTCTTTTGCGGTAACTTCCATAGCAAAGAATGAAAATGACGTTGGATACTGGCTATCTAAAACACCTGAAGAAAGAGTTCTTGCTATTGAATTTTTAAGACAAATGATGTTTGGCTATGATCCGCTTACAGAAAGACTTCAGCGAGTTTTTGAAACTGCTGAATTTAAAGCAAGTTAAATATCTTATTGTAGGAGGATGGGCTGTAGGATATTACGGACATCCCAGAGCAACAGGAGATATTGATATTTGGGTTTCCACAGAAATGGAAAATGCATTCAAACTCGTGGAAGTTTTTAAAGAGTTTGGATTCGATGTCCAGGAACTTTCGGTCGATCTGTTTACAAAAAAAAATCAGATCACAAGAATTGGTGTTCCCCCTTTGCGAATAGAAATTTTTACCTCCATCTCAGGTGTAAATTTCGAAGAATGCTATGCAAAACGAAAAACTGAAAAAATAGATGATATCGAAATGAATTTTATCGGGTTGGAAGATCTTAAAAAAAATAAAGCGGCGGCTAAACGCTACAGAGATTTGGACGATTTGGAAAGATTACAATAATAAAATTGATCATCTAAAACAATAAAATTATTTAATTAAAAATAATGAAGTAATTAAAAGGAGGTTATAAAATGGCAGCAAAAAAAGATTATTTAAAAAATGTAGTTAAGCACATCGACATTAAGGAACATAATGTTGTTCCGCTTGTTGAGGCTATGGAGAAGATGGCATTCTCAGCACGTGATCTTAACCGTGCTGCAAGAATTTATGATATGATGATCGAGGATAAGGAATGCGGAGTAATTCTTACTCTGGCTGGAAGTTTATTTAGTGCAGGATTGAAAAAAGTTGTTTATGATCTCGTTATGAATAACATGGTCGATGCTATTGTCTCTACAGGTGCAATTATTGTTGATCAGGATTTCTTTGAGGCGCTTGGTTTTAATCATTATCAGGGAACAAAGTTTGTTGATGATAATGAGCTCCGCGACTTGATGATTGATAGAATTTATGATACTTACATCGATGAAGAAGAGTTAAGAATTTGTGATGATACCACTGCCAAAATTTTCGACAGTCTTGAACCACGCCCCTATTCATCACGTGAACTTCTTTGGGAATTCGGAAAATATCTTGAAGATAATGGCGGACCGAAAGTAGATGATTCCGTTATTTGGGCTTGCTATAAAAAGAACGTTCCTATTTTTGTGCCCGCATTCTCTGATTGTTCTGCCGGATTCGGATTTGTTGTTCATCAAACCAATAATCCGGATAAACATGTTTCTTTAGACGCTGCTAAAGATTTTCTGGAATTAACGAAAATCAAACTTGCCTCTAAAGTAACCGGCATATTTATGATCGGCGGAGGTGTACCAAAAAACTTTACGCAGGATATAGTTGTAGCAGCTGATATTTTACAGGAAGAAGCAGAAATGCATAAATATGCAGTTCAGATAACAGTTGCAGATGAAAGAGATGGTGCTCTTTCCGGCTCAACATTAAAGGAGGCAAGTTCCTGGGGTAAAGTTGAAACTACTTACGAGCAAATGGTTTACAGCGAAGCTACGATCGCAATGCCCCTGGTAGCAGGATACGCTTATCATAAAGGTAATTGGAAAAACAGAAAACCAAAAGAGTATACAAAACTTTATTCAAAAGAAACTGCCTCGGTATAGATCAACTATACATTACATTTATTTAACGCCTCTTTTTCGAGGCGTTTTTTTTAATTGTGATAAATCTCATTGATCTTTTCGGAAATGATTGTTTTTATAGTTTAAATGTTTCAATTTTAATGTAGGAATTATTTTTATATAGATAAAGGATTAAATGAGAATTATAATTGCAGGTATGGGAGATGTTGGATACCATCTTGCTAAACAACTTTCCAGTGAAGCTCATGATATAATTGCTGTTGATACTGATCAACAAAGACTTTCTTACACAGATTCAATGACAGATATTCTAACAATCAATGGCTCATCTACTTCAATCAAAGTTCTTAAAGAAGCTAAAGTTGAAAAAACTGACCTGGTTGTTGCTGTTACATCGTCAGAAGAAGTTAATATAACAACAGCTCTGTTATCTAAAAGACTCGGTGCAAAACGAACAATTGCTAGGGTAAGCAATGCTGAGTATCTGGAACAGGATAACACACTAGGATTTCACGAAATGGGAATTGATTATATGATCTATCCCGAAGAACTTGCTGCAATGGAAGTAGTTAATCTGATTAACAGGACTGCCGCTACCGATGTTATTGAATTTGAAAATGGAAAAATTTCTGTTATAGGACTTAGAATCGATAAGGGAGCACCTGTTATTCATCAAAAACTTTTTGAAGTGGCAAAAGCTAATCCAACCCTCGATTACAGAATTGTTGCTATTTACAGAAATTTCAGGACCATTATTCCAACTGGTAATGATAAGTTCTTGCCAAACGACCAGATTTTTGTTGCTACAAAACCAGAGGGCATAGAAAACATCTTAAAACTTGCCGGTAAGGAGAATATTAATTTCGATCATGTAATGATTCTTGGCGGCGGTAAAATCGGGAGAAGAGTAGCAGAAGTTTTAAGCAATAAAATGACTGTTAAAATTATTGACTCCGATGAAGACAAAACTTTTGAACTTGCTGACCAGCTTCCAAACACTTTGGTCATAAGGGGTGATGGAAGAGATATTGATCTTCTTGCACAGGAAGGAATAATTGATGTTGATGCATTTGTAGCACTCACTGAAGATGCTGAAACAAATCTTATTTCCTGCTTAATGGCAAAACACCTTGGCGTAAAAAAAGCAATAGCTCTGGTTGATAAAGTCGATTACATACCACTAACACAAACAATAGGATTAGATTCACTCATCAATAAAAAATTAATTGCAGCCAATAGTATTTCCCGGTTTATCAGAAAACGTGATATGGTTGCTTATGCAACTCTTGAAGGCATAGATTCAGAAGTTATTGAATTTATTGCTCAATCGGGTTCTGAGGTAACAAAGAGACCGATTAAAGATCTCGATTTTCCTAAAGGAGCCATCATCGGCGGTATTGTCAGAGGAAATGATTCGTATATTGCTGTTGGCGACACACATATTAAATCCAATGATAGAGTTGTTGTCTTTTCACTTCCTGAGGCTGTTAAAAAAGTTGAAAAGTATTTCAAATAAAAACTCTATCCATCTGATTTATGAATTATAAAGTAATTTTTAACATCCTTAGCTTTCTTATCACTCTTACAGGAATACTGATGACAACCGGTATTCCGTTTTCTATCTACTATGGACACGATGATATAAGTGCAATTCTAATTTCGGCTGGAATAACTGTTTTTTTGGGAATAATTATATGGTTTTTTACACGTGATGCAGACAGGCAGCAGCTTGGTAAAAGAGAAGGTTTTTTAATTGTTACATTGGCTTATCTGCTTATAGTACTGTTCGGAACACTTCCATTTATTATTTACGGAGGTATCCCCAGTTTTACTGACGCATTCTTTGAAATTATGTCTGGTATAACAACTACAGGTGCCACAATTCTGACCGATATTGAAGCATTACCGTATGGTTTACTATTTTGGAGAAGTCTTACTCAATGGATTGGCGGAATGGGTATTATTGTTTTATCTCTTACATTACTTCCCCTGCTTGGTATTGGCGGTATGCAGCTATTTTCTGCAGAGGTTCCGGGAATAACAAAAGATAAACTGCACCCTCGCGTTAAGGAAACAGCTAAACGCCTCTGGGGCATCTATCTGATTCTTACTACTGCTGAAGTTTTGTTGTTATTGTTTGGAGGTTTAAATCTTTTTGAAGCTGTAACTCATGCATTTACTACACTGGCAACCGGCGGTTTTTCTCCCAAAAATGCAAGCACCGCACATTATGATTCAATATTTGTTCAGTATGTTTTTATTTTATTCATGTTCTTAGGCGGAGTTAATTTTGCTCTACACTACCATGCGCTTCATTTGAAGTTTGCACCTTTTAAGAAAAACACAGAATTCAAATTCTATTTTTCATTTGTTTTAGCAGCTGCAATAATTGTTATGATTCTTCACAGCCCGCATAAATCAAGCGGATTTGAGGAATCTTTCAGACAATCATTATTTCACGTTATATCAATAGTTACTACTACAGGTTACGTTTCTTCCGATTATGAAAACTGGGCTGTGTTTTCAGCAAAAATTTTCTTTTTATTATTTTTTGTCGGCGGTTGTGCCGGATCTACAGGTGGCGGAATTAAGTTTGCCCGGCATTATCTTTTATTAAAAAATGGTGTCCTTGAATTAAAACGTCTTATTCATCCGCGTGCAGTTATACCGGTTAGATTTAATGGAAAGGCAGTCAGTCCGGATATTATTTCTAATGTTCAGGCATTTTTTATTCTATATATGCTTTTAATAGTTATAGGTTCGTTAGCATTATCATTACTTGGTGTGGATTTTTTAACATCCATTGGTTCGGTTGCCTCCTGCATTGGTAACGTTGGTCCGGCAATTAACGGAACAGGACCAATGAGTAATTATGCTTTTTTACCTGATCCAGCAAAATGGATTCTATCATTCCTGATGCTTGTTGGCAGGCTTGAACTTTTTACAGTGCTTGTGCTATTTACTTCGGGTTTTTGGAAGAAGTAGGGTCAAGTTCTTTTATCTTACTTTCAATTTTCTCAAATGCTTTATTCGGATTGCCATCTATCTCTTCATTGGTTAAACGTAGAAAATTAATCCCAAAAGTTTCGAGGTGTTCCTGTCTTTTAAAATCATATTCTTTTTGATCAGGTTCGTTGTGTATACTTCCATCAATCTCTATTGCCAATTTTAACTTTGGACAGTAAAAATCAATTACAAAGTTATCAACTGAATATTGCCGTCTGAATTTATAACCATCCATTTGTCTGTTACGTAAATACATCCATACAATTTTTTCTGTGTAGGTTTGGTTTTTACGTAAGAGTCTTCTGGTTTCTTTGAGTTCTTTTTTGTTATAGTGTTTAGTCATATCGCCTCCTCTACCTCATCCTAAATCCTTCTCCTTAAAAAGGAGAAGGATTTTTAATCTCCCTCTCCTTACTAAGGAGAGGGATTAAGGGAGAGGTTAATTCCCCTCCACAATCTTAATCTCCTCTTCCGTCAATCCATAAAGCTGATAAACCAGCTCATCTATTTCCCTATCCAGCCTGTCGCACTTACGCTGAAGGTAGTTTTTGTCGCCTTCTGTTTTGGCTTCCTGAAGTTGCTTTTTGGTGGTGAGGATTTGATCGACTAGGCATATAATTTTTTTTACTGAAGAGTTGTCAGACATACTCAAAGTTGGGAACCTACGCAAATCCTTTATAACGACCTTAGGGAATAGTTTTCTGCTACTTTTTACAGCTCTACATTTATAATAAAAGGAAATTAGTTTTGAATTAAGTTGAGCCAATAAGAATTTTAGATTATCTATTGAATCACTAAACTCAAGAATGTTAAGAATACTTTTATTATTTAAATAAACTTCATCAATATATGTTGCCAATAAAGTATAAGGTGGCTTGCTTGTAATCTCACGCAATAGGATTCTTGGTCTGGAAAAAATATCTATAGTTCTGGGCTGAGAGAGCCATTCGCCATAACGTAAATAATTTTTTGACCAAGAGTGGGCGTATCGTTCAACATTCTTTCCAACTAAATATTTATACGTCTGATTATCGAATTTATAATTATAGTCATAGATACGTGATTTAACATCATTTTTACTTTGTTTTGGTTTACCCTTATTGTACTCATAGGCTTGTAAACCAGTTCTAACATCGTATAGCTCACCAATTATAGAACTCCTCTTTAGTATTTTGTCTAATAAAATATTAATTGCTGGTTCTGCACTCAGATAAATAGAATAATTATTTTTAGCATTGTTCCATGAATTTTGATCAAATTTTATATATGGATTGTGCATATCTTTTGTGTTGAGAAGCCGACGGTATTCTATTTTTGAGCCAATACTCTTTTTTGATAGTAATATTATTAACGGCTCTACTCCAACATTTTTAAATACGTTATAATTCAGGTCATCTAAAATTCTAATCGAATTTTTAGTTATAAAATGTTTTCGAGATAGCTTACAGGATTCAATTGTTAACCATGAATTAGGTATTATATAACTTAATAGTCCTTTGTTACTTATTAAGCTAAAAGCACGTTCTAAAAACAAATTAAATGTATTTGGTTTTTCCCAAAGCGTCATATATTGTTTAGAATAATACTCTTTTATTTGTGTATCCATAACTTCTCGACTTAAAACATAAGGCGGATTCCCCACAATAGCATCAAAGCCGCCGGACTTCATAATATCGGGGAAGACGTTTTCAAAGTCCATAGGTTTGAGTTTCAGCTCATCGACCTCACCCCTGCCCCTCTCCTTACCAAGGAGAGGGAATTGAAGGGAGAGGTTAAGAATGTCTGTACCTATGAGCGAGTTGCCGCAAATAATGTTTTTATTAAGGTCTGGTAAAATCTGTTCTTTAAACATTACCCACGTATCATTTGCAGTTGCAGTGGTTTCATCTTCAAGCAGTTTTAAGTAAAGTGAAAGCTGTGTTACTTCAACTGCCTGCTGGTCAAGATCAACTCCGTATATATTATTAAGCAGTATTTTTTGTTTCTGCTGCAGGGAAAGTCGGTAAGCGCCTTCATACAGGATGCACCCGTCTTTCTTTGCCTGTTCGGGATGCTGCTGGTACCATTGCTTGTGGTAATCAATAAGCCGTTCATAAACAGTAATAAGAAAAGAACCGCTTCCGCAGGCAATATCAGCAAAACGCATCTTTGCAATTTCTTTTGGTGTTTTACCCTCAATAAGTTTTACAACGGTATTATCAACTATGTAATTAACAATATACTGCGGTGTGTAGTAAACTCCGCCTGCTTTACGGACTTCGGGCTTTTCTTCAATAGTTACACGCTTATCCGTTGCATTAACAACCTTACCAAGGAATCTTTCATAAATAGAACCGAGAATATGTATTGGTATTGCATCAAAGTTATAAGGGGAGTTTTCGTGGGAGAGATCATCGCATATAGATGAAAATGTTTTATCATCGGGTTCAACAAGATTACGGGAATCTATTAAAGATTTCTTGAAAACTACACCGTTGTATTTTGCATCAAGAGCTCTGGAAGCACGTAAAAACTTTTCCCATGCAGAAACTGAATCAGCCTTCCCTTCAACCTCATCCTTAGTCCCTCTCCTTGATAAGGAAAGGGAATCCAAAAGCCCTTCTCCTTTATAAGGAGAAGGGTTGGGATGAGGTTTTACAAACTCGCTCACATAGTGGTGCGGTTCAATCATTTTATCTTCAAGGAATTTTATAAACACAAGCCTGTCAATAGTACGCTGTGTTGCTTCAGTAAGTTCATCGCTGGAAAGATGCGTGTTATTCTTCTTAAAGGATTTGGCAAGTCGTGTTCTTACTTCATCAAGCTCTTCAAGAAAAGCTTCATCAATATTCTGGTATTTTGCTTTTACAAGAGTTTTCTTTTTTCCTCTTGGCTTTGGTAAACCTTCCGCAAACTTTTCAATTGAATTATCCCCAACGGCTTCACGGGAAAACAGGTAATAAATCTCTTTCAGTTTTTCTTCATCAGCATAATCTGAGTAATGAAAAATTTTTATTCTATAGTTAAGAATTTCATTTATGTCAGGTCGGAAGCGGCAATCGAGAATAATGAACTCTTCAAAATCAGAAAGCACGGCAACAGGAGTGTTTGCATTCCAGCCGTAACGCACAGTCTGGAAGAAATAGTCTTTATTCTCAAGATCGTGCGAAGGTTTTTTAGCTTCAACAAAAAACTTTACATCACGGAAATTAGGGGCAAGATAAAAAGTATAATCAGCACGCTTTTGTGCTTTGGCAACAGTCACAGCTTTTTCAACCCTTACTTCCTGCTCATAGGGATTCTTCTGAATTTCGTGCCTTACATCCCATCCAAGTGCAATAAAAAATTTGTTTATAAAATCGTTGCGTACATCCGCTTCGGAATAGGAGGGGTTTAGATAGTGTTTTTCATTTTCTTTGAAGTCATTAACCAAAGAGGAAATCTGCCGGAAAGCGTCAGGGAAACCCATAAATATTATTACTCCATTGAAATAATGGTAAAATTATAGAAAAGACAGGATAAATTAAAGAAATGATAATTGCGGAACACGATGCGCCGTATATCTGTCACGAGATTTTTTGCCACAGCAAATAGGTGCAAAATATGTTATATTTGCGCCCTAATGAGAAAGTAATTGTATGAACGGTAAGGAATTATTAAAAAAATATAGAGATCCAAATAACTTCTTTAACAGGGATTTAAGCTGGGTTGAATTCAATAAGCGCGTTCTGGAGGAAGCTCTTGATCCGCAATTGCCATTGCTGGATAAAATAAAATTTATTTCAATTTATTCCTCTAATCTTGATGAATTTTATATGATAAGAGTTTCCGGTTTAAAGGAGCAGGTTGCTGCTAATATAATTGAACCGGCGATTGATGGTTTAACTCCAATGGAACAATTACAGAGAATAGACAAGTTCTTAAAACCATTAAATAAAGTTCTTTATGACTTGTGGACAACTGAAATAATTCCTGAACTAAGAAAATATGATATATTTTTATGCAATTATGATGAACTGACTGCTGAAGAAAAAACAAAACTTACCGAATACTTTAAGAAGGAAATATTTCCTGTCCTTACTCCACTGGCTTTTGATCCCGGAAGACCTTTTCCTTACATATCCAATTTGAGCCTGAGCATAGCTGTTATGGTAAAAAAACCGAACGGTGAGTCTCATTTTGCAAGGGTTAAGGTTCCCAGCATTCTGCCACGATTGGTTGAGATTGAAAAGATTTTAGTACCCCAAAAACCAACTAATAACAATGGAGAACATAAATCAAGGTTTGTATGGCTTGGTGATCTTATAAAAGCTAATCTTGATCTGCTTTTCCCTGGTATGGATATAATAGAAGCCCACCGGTTCAGAATTACCCGTGATACTGATATTGAAATTCAGGAAGACGAAGCCGATGATCTTTTAAGAGTGATAGAAGAAAATATCCGTCAGCGAAGATTTGGTAGTGTTGTTCGCCTTGAAGTAGCCAATCTTATGCCTGAATTTATGTTAGATACTCTCATGGAAAATCTTCAGATAAAACGTGAAGATGTTCACGTTCTTGGAGGTCCTCTTGGAATGAGCGATGTAATGGCATTATATAAACTTCCTTTGCATCAATTAAAAGAAAAACCTTTTTATCCGGTAATTCCAAAAGTTTTTGAAGAGGAAGAAGATATTTTTTCAATTATAAAACAAAAAGATGTTTTGCTTCATCATCCGTACGATTCATTTACTCCTGTAATTGATTTTATCAAACAGGCAACACGCGATCCGGAAGTGCTTGCAATAAAACAGACTTTATACAGAGTTGGTCCGGCTTCCCCAATTGTAAAAGCATTAATTGAGGCTGCTGAAAGAGGTAAACAAGTTGCCGTTCTGGTTGAACTTAAAGCCAGATTTGATGAAGAGAATAATATTTTCTGGGCAAGAGCACTTGAAAAAGTAGGTGTACATGTTGTGTATGGCCTTGTTGGTTTGAAAACGCATGCTAAAATGACGCTTGTTGTTCGTAAAGAATTTGAAGGTGTTAAACGATATGTTCATCTTTCTACAGGAAATTACAATGCAATCACTGCAAAACTTTATACCGATCTTGGATTCTTTACTTGCAATGAAGATATATGCAGCGATGTAGCCGACGTATTTAACTACCTTACCGGATATTCCAAACAAAAAGAATTTAAAAAACTTTTTGTGTCACCTATCAGTATGAGAGAAAAATATCTTGGTCTTATTGCCAGAGAAATTGAAAATGCAAAAGCAGGAAAAACTGGTAGGATAATCTGGAAATTAAATTCACTTGTCGATCCTGTTATTATCAGCGCTTTATACGAGGCTTCTAACAACGGAGTTGAAATAAAGCTTATTGTAAGAGGTATTTGCTGCCTTGTTCCAGGTGTGGAAAATCTTAGTGAAAATATTGAAGTGCGGAGTATTGTAGGAAGATTTTTGGAACATACCAGAATTTTTTATTTCTTTAATGACGGTAATGAAGAAATATTTCTTTCAAGTGCAGATATGATGCAAAGAAATCTTGACAGAAGGGTTGAGGTTACTTTTCCTATTGAAGACCCTTCATTAAAACAGGAATTAATTAAAACGGTAATAAAATATTCCTTACGAGATAATGTTAAAACAAGAAAGCTTAACCCTGATGGAACTTACACTCTTCTGCAGCCGCAGAATGGTGAAAAAAATATTAATTGTCAGGAGTGGCTTATGAATCACGTGACAAAATCGAAAAACAAAACAACTAAAATTAAAATTTAGCGGGGATTTGAAACTTTATTCCCTTCCAATCAGTTGAATTATGAAATTAAATTTATTCAGAAAAAAACAGGATATTACGATGAGCGAGATTACAAAAAGCGGGATTATTAATTCAATAAAAAAAATAAACCATCCTTCTTTAGATGTCAATCATATAACTTTAAACTCAGTTAGAAGTTTTGAAAATGAAAACGGCAAGTTAAAACTGGATTTATCTTTACCGGTTCCGGTAGATTCTGCAGTCCAGGTTTCTTCTTTGATTAAAGGTGCAATACTTAAAGAGTTTATGGATTTAAAAGATGTTGACTTAAAATTAGAATCAAAAGTTTCAGGCGAAATTTCAACCCATAAAGACCCCAAGAAGGATGCTGTTCTACCCGGGGTTAAAAATACAATTGCTGTTGCATCGGGTAAAGGAGGGGTTGGTAAAAGTACGGTTGCAGTTAATCTTGCCGTTGCTTTAGCTAAAGATGGTGCAAAAGTTGGATTAATTGACGCTGATGTTTACGGACCCAGCATTCCGCTAATGCTTGGATTAACTGAAAAACCAAAAGTTTATCAGGCAGAAAATTCTGTTAAAATGCTGCCTCTGGAAAAGTTTGGAGTAAAACTGATGTCTATTGGATTACTTGTAGATGAAAACTCGCCTGTGATTTGGCGTGGTCCAATGGCAAGCGGTGCAGTTAAACAATTTATGTCCGATGTTGATTGGGGTGAGCTTGATTATCTTATCTTCGATTTACCTCCTGGCACTGGTGACATTCAATTAACACTTGTTCAGACAATTCCTTTAACAGGAGCTATTGTTGTTACAACGCCGCAGGAAGTTTCGCTGATTGATGCAAGAAAAGCATTCAAAATGTTTGAAAGAGTAAATGTTCCAATACTTGGTGTGGTTGAAAATATGAGTTATTTTATTGCTCCTGATACAGGTAAAAAATACGATATTTTCGGGACCGGCGGTGGTTCTAAAATGGCAGAAGCTTATAATGCTTTCTTCCTCGGTGGAATTCCTATTGATCCTCGTGTAAGAGAAGGTGGCGATAAAGGTGTTCCTATTGTTTATGATATTCCCGATTCAGAACAAGCAAATATTATGATGCAAATATCCAACGGACTTACTGAACAGGTGAACAAACGCAATTCCGAAAAATCCGGTGAGATTGAAATTCTTCTTGGTGAAGACGATTAAAAGTATTTGTTTTAAATATTTTTTCACACGATATTTCAGATAACAAATAAGCCCGAGTTTCATCGGGCTTTCTATCATATGGAAAAAGAAATTATAATGGCACTGGAAAAGGTAAGACCTTTTCTGCAGGCAGATAACGGTGATGTTGAACTGGTTGAAGTTTCCGATGACGGAATTGTAAAAGTAAGATTGCTTGGAGCCTGTGAATTATGTCCATTATCTATACTTACTCTTAGAGCCGGAATTGAAAGATCAATTATGAATGATGTTCCCGGTGTAAAAAGAATAGAAGCTGTTTAACTAAAACTTTTATGTCTGAAACAACTTACAAATCATCTGTTAAACTTATTCTCTGGGCTTTACTAATCGCAGGAGTGGTTTATCTGTTTTATACACTCATCAACATACTGCTGATTTTAGCTGTTTCAATTCTGCTAGCATTCATCTTTGCACCATTTATGCATTTACTTGAAGAACGTGGTTTTAATCGATTATCGTCCACGTTAATTGTGTTTGCTGGATTTGGATTTATAGTATATCTGGGACTTTCATTTGTGATTCCCAAACTGATATTTCAGATGGATCAGCTCATAAAATCACTGGAAGGGTTTTCATTGAATGAAGAGCTGCGATCCATTGAAGCTGCCATTTACCATTACCTGCCTCTTTTTAATCCGGGTGATTTATCAACACGGGTTGAACACTTTATTTCAACACAGATTGTTCAGTCATTTGAAAATATTACTGCGCTTGTTTCAGGAGTTGTTACAATTGCTGCTGTACTCGTTATCGTCCCATTTATTACTTTCTTTATTCTTAAAGACAGTTCACATATTCAAAGGGCAATTATTCAGATAGTTCCTAATAAGTATTTTGAAATGTCTTACTGGATATTAAAAAGAATTTCACTGCAGCTCGGTAGATTTGTAAGAGCCTGGATATTTGATGCAACTTTTGTTGGCGTATGTATAGGTTTCGGGTTTTACCTCATCGGATTGCCAAATGCCCTTCCACTTGGAGTAATTGCAGGACTCGGTCATTTAATCCCTTATCTGGGTCCGATAATCGGTGGTGTTCCGGCTATAATAATTTCGCTAATACAATTTGGTGATTTTTCACAAACCCCACTAATTCTGTTAATAGTAGCATTAACATATACGTTTGATAATGGTTTTGTTCAGCCTTATGTGTTCGCAAAAAGCGCTGATATTCATCCAATATTTATTATTCTTTTGATAATTACAGGCGGGCAATTTTTCGGATTGTTCGGTTTGCTGCTTGCCGTACCTGTTGCATCTGTATTAAAGACTTTTGTAAAGGAAATCTATTTTGCTTTTAAGAATTACAGGATAGCACGAATCTAGTTCCTTTAAAGTTCATTGTGATAGACCAAATTTTACAGCAACAAGTCTTCAGTCCGCTATGCCGGAGTATAAAATTAATGTTGAACAGTAAAAAAATTATTTATTTATTAAGAGAATCAAGAAATGCTATTTCGTCTCTTCAACAATTTTCTGAATTACATCTATTGAGGTTATACCTTCAGCTTCAGCACCGAAGTTAGTAATAATTCTGTGTCTAAGAACAGGAAGCATTGCAAAACGGACGTCATCAATATTCGGAGTAAATCTGCCCTGCATTACTGCCTTGGTTTTAGCTGCAAGTATAAGGTATTGTGAAGCTCTCGGTCCGGCTCCCCAGGTTATCCAGTCTTTGATATATTTTGGAGATGATCCATTTATAGGACGTGTTAAATTTGAAATTTTAACAGCAAATTCAATTACATTATCAGCAACAGGAACTTTTCTAACTAATTCCTGAAATGAAATCAACTCAGCCGAATTAATTACCTTTTTAAGATCAGCTTTATATTCACTTGTTGTAGTCTGAACAACTTTAACTTCTTCATCATAGGAAGGATAATTCAGCCAAAGATTGAACATAAATCTATCAAGCTGTGCTTCGGGAAGCGGATAAGTACCTTCCTGCTCAATTGGGTTTTGAGTTGCAAGTACAAAAAACGGTTCAGGTAATTGGTATGTTATTCCTGCGGCGGTTACCTTATGTTCCTGCATGGCTTCAAGCAGTGCAGCTTGTGTTTTAGGCGGAGTCCTGTTTATTTCATCTGCAAGAATAATGTTTGCAAAAACTGGTCCGGATATAAACCTGAAATTTCTTTTCCTTGTTGAAGGGTCTTCATCAAGAATTTCTGTTCCGGTTATGTCGCTCGGCATAAGATCTGGGGTAAACTGAATTCTGCTGAATTTAAGATCCATGACCTCAGCAAGAGTTTTAATAAGAAGGGTTTTTGCCAAACCTGGCACACCTACCAATAAACAATGTCCTTTGGAAAGTAATGCAATTAATAGTTGATCGATAATTTCATCTTGCCCAACTATTACTTTAGCAATTTCGGACTTAATACTTTTAATTTTTTCTTCTAATTGATGCACAAGCTGAACATCATCAGCAGAATTTTTATTTTCTTTCAAATCAATTCCAATCTGATTTACAAACTAAATTTTTAATTCCCAAAAGATTTTTTCTTTAATTTCTGAAATCCATTTTTCATACTCTTTCTGACGTTTAAGATCATCTGCAAGTTTTTTTACTTCATTGAAATCATCTTCAAGATTTGCTTTGTGCTCCGGAATTCTTGATTTAAGATAAACTATATGATAACCATAACTTCCTGCTGCATATTCAATCCGCCTCGGGAAACTAATTTCACCCGCTTTAAGTCTGCCAACAGCATCAAGCAGATTTTTATCCAGCTGATTCAAATAGTACACTCCAAGCTCACCTCCAAACGGAGCACTGTCCTTATCCTCGCTATGTCTTTTAGCAAGGTCTTCAAACTTAGCTAATCCATTTATAACACTGTCGCGAACATCACCAAGATATTCAATTGTCCGAAGATCAGCTGCATCATCAGATTTAATTTTAATAAGTATGTGTCTTGTATTTAATGATTCACCGCGTCTTTCGAGCATTTGAATAATGTGAAATCCAACCGGTGATTCAACAACATCGGATAATTCCCCCTGCTGCAGTCTGAAAGCGGCGGCTTCAAATTCAGGATAAAACACACCGCGTTTAACAAATCCCAGATCTCCACCCTGAGCAGCACTGCCGGGATCTTCAGAATATCTTTTTGCCAACTCTGCAAAATCTGCCCCGGCCTTAATAGAGTCTAAAATCAGCTGAGCTTTATCAAAATATTCTTTTTTCGCCAGATCACTTGTTTTAGGATTCCGGTATATATGATAAATATGGACCTTTTCAGGAATCATTCCCAAACTATCCCGATAAATTGCAAAAAACTCTTCAACTTCCCGACGTGTAGATTGTAAACTTCCAAAATTTTTCTCCTGTAATCTTTGAGACATAAGAGACTTTCTGACATCATCACGCAACTCTCTTCTTATCCGGTCAATACTCATTCCATACATCTGTTCGATGTTTGCGACAGAGCCGTATTGCTGCTTAAAAAGTTCAATCTGATAGTCAATTCTCTGGTTAACTTCATCTTCAGAAACTATAATGGAATCTATGTTAGCTTGAGCATAAATTAACTTCTCTTCTATCATAGAATTTAAGATTTGATCTCTTAAGCCGGCGGTTTGAGGGTCTATTTGTCTCTGCGCTGCAAATATTGATGTTTGAAATTCAAGTTCACTTTGCAGAATAACTTCGTTATCAACAACTGCAACTACTCTGTCAAGTACCTCCTGTGAATAATTAACAGATATGCAAAAAAATAGAATTGCAAATAATTTAATTTTCATTTTTATCCTGGATTTTTATTTCAATATTACTTTTTGAGTATAACTGTTTTAAATATTCGTCTACCAATGTCTGACGGCGAATTGCTTTAACTCTGCTCACAACTTCATCCTGAATATTTTCAAATGCCGGTGTTGATCCTGTTTCAATTTTTTCTATCAGTTGAGCAACTGAATAATATCCCGGTTTTGTTGAAATTACAATACTAATCTCTTTCGGGTATAATTCTTTGACTATTCGAGCCAGGGAAGCAGGATTTATCTGATAAGAAAGAAATAATTTATTGGATATCTGATTTACAATTGCCGGATCATTTGAAAACTGGGAAAGTGCTTTTTTCCAATCACTTTCAACTGCAATATTCCTGAAGCGAATTGCTTTCTCTTCATCAAGAAAGTCAGCCAGATTAATGATAAAAGCATCTGCAACAACCCTGAACTCATTCTTATTTACATCAAAATAGCTTTTTAAATCTTTGCTATCCGGCGAATAATTGTCTTCACTTAATAGCTTTTCAATCAGCATTGCGCCGGCAAGTTCCCTGACTGACTGAGATAATATTTGATTGAATTTTTTATCGTTAAGAATTCCTTCTCTTTCTGCTCTCTGAAACAGCACTTCCCTGTGAATCCAGTCTCTTATTACATCATTTTTTTTGAGTTCACTTGCTGTTGAAGTATCAACCAGGGAAGCAAATTCCTCCCTGGTTAAAAATGAATTATTGACTTTTGCTACATATACAACTTCTTCAGACTCTTTTTGGCAGGAAGAAAAAGTAACTATAACAAATAAAATAAAAACTTTAGTTATTCGCGGTCTTAAATGCTTTTTGCAACTGATCATAATTAATTACCGGCTTATACATTGCTCTTAGTCTCTTTAAATATTCTTGTTCTAATCTTTTACTTTCAGCTTCCTGAAAAGCACCTGATACTTCTGCTCTTGCTTCTTCAAAAGTTTTAGTTCTTGAAGCTTCCTTTGAATCAAGTCTTAAAATGGAAAATCCACCACTATTCGTAATTACATCAGTAAATTCGCCAGGTTTCAGTTCGTTAACCGTTTTAGAAAACTCTGCAGAACCTACTGCCTGAAGTTCGTATCTGCCGCCTTTTTCTTTCATTCCAACTCTCTCAGTAAAATTAACTACCAGGGAATCAAAGTCAGCACCGGCTTTAATTTCTTCAAGATAATTTTGTGCTGCACCTGAATTTCTTACAAAAAGTTCTGTATAAGAAACACGGTCTGGAAAAACATAGTTGTCCTTATTCATTTGGTAAAAATCAACCAGTTTTGTGCTGTCTAATTTTACTTTATTCCAAACTTCTTCTTCCTGAAGTTTGAAAATGAAAATGCCATTTTGATAATCACGCATAAGATCGGCAAAATCAGGGTTAACCTTATCAAGCGTTAAAGCTTCTTCTTCAAGTAAAAGTTCTTCACTCATTTTATCGGCAGTAGTGGTTAATAACTCAACTGTAAATAATTTACCCATATTGGTGGGTTCAGATTTTAATTTTTCATGAAACTCAGGAAATTTCACATCATTATTTGCATAGGTGAACACAACTTCATTTTCAACTTCGGTTAATCCTGGAATTTCTGTGCCAACTTTTAATGAATCTGACAAATCAACAATTTTTTCAAGTGCGGACTGGTTAAGCTGGTAATTATACTTCTGCCTCAGGCTGCTTATTAATTTATTATGTTCATCAGGATATCTTAATCTTCTGTAAATTGTTCTAATATTTTCCTTATCTTCTTCATAAGTTGGATGATCGGCTATCTCAGTAAGTTTTATTATGTGATAACCAAATCCGGTTTGAACAACATCAGATACTTCGCCCGGTTTTAAATTAAATGCCGCTTCATCAAATTCCTGAACCATCATTCTTCGTTCAAAAAATCCCAAATCACCTCCATTTACTTTTGAGCCGGTATCATCAGAATACTCTTCAACAAGTTCAGCAAAATCAATTCCGTTTTCAATTTTTTCGGCTACAATATTAATTTTTTCTAATGCAGCAGCTGAATCAACTTCGCCGGCTTCATTAGTATAAGAGGCAAGAATGTGACTTGCACGAATTTTAGGAATTCTATCTTTCTTATCAGTAACTTTTATTATGTGAAACCCGAATCTTGTTTTTACTACATCGGGATAAACTTCACCTATTTCAGTTTTATAAGCAGCTTCTTCAAACTCAAAAGGAAGCTGAGCTGCTGTGAAATAGAAAATATCTCCGTCTTTTGGTTTGGAGAATTGGTCTTCTGAATGACGCTGAACTAACTCTTCAAAAGTCGCAAGTCCGTTTTTAATACTGTCTAACAGAGCCTGAGCAAGTTTAATTGTTTCCTGTTCATCTCTTTCAGGGGTAGCTCTTAACATAAGATGGCTGGCTCTGATCTCTGTTTTTCTAAGTTCATAAATTTCTTTTAAAGCCGGCTCTACTAAATCTTTTTCGAGAATGTAGGAAGCACCAACTTTTCTTTTATATTCATTTAATTCAGCTTTTAAAGATTCATCTTTGTCATAACCTCTGACTACAGCATCTCTCAACTTCATTCTGAAGTTCATATACAGTTCTGCGAAGTTTTTATAATCATCATAACTATCGCTTTTTGCTTTCTCCAGACTTCCTGCATTTTTCGAATAAGCTTTTTCAAAATCAGACATTGTGATTTCCGAATCGGCAAATTTTCCAACTACTATTTTGGAATGTTCAGGTGAACATGAAATAAATAATAGGGTTAAAAGGAAAATAATTAAACTGAATCGTACGAACATTATTGAATCTCCTCTAATTAAACATAATAAAAATTGAATGTTTAATATAAGTGATTATGGTAAGGAAAATCAATGGAATTTTAACTAAACCCCCGAAGACTTTCTTCGGGGGAATAGAAAAAAATTACTTCAGAAGTGTTATTTTTTGAATTTTTTGAACGTTTCCAGCAATCATTCTAATAATATAATTTCCGCTAGATAGTGATGATCCGTCAATTTCCAATTCTTTTGTGCCGGCGGTAACTTCCTCGTTATACAGAGTTCTAATTTCTCTCCCCAAAATATCGTTGAGAGTAATCTTGACAAAAGATTTTTCCGGAACTGTAAAACTAATTCTGGTTGAAGGATTGAATGGATTCGGATAATTCTGATGTAAAACATAATCGTCTAAGAAAGGAATTTCAACCAAAACCTCGCTTGAATACTGGAATGAACCGTCATAATCAATCTGTTTAAGTCTGTATGAATATCTTTTTCTATTTAATTCTGTGTCAATAAAACTATAAGTGATGCGATTAGTGGTGGTACCTTTTCCGTCAACAAAACCAATTGTTTCGAATAATGAATTATCATTTGTTCGTTGTATCTCAAATCCCCGGTTATTTGCTTCAGTAGAGGTGATCCATTCAAGTATTACGCTGCCATTTTGATATGAGCCATAAAATGCTGTTAGTTCAACAGGCACCGGACTATTGTTTAATGCATCAAGGGCATTAACAATTCCCCAGCCATATTCTCTATTCGGGCTTGAACTTTGCGATGATGTGTTTCTAATAATATCTCTTAACTCCATTGGAGTTAAACCAGGGTTGGCTTCTAATAGAAGAGCAGAAACACCGGAAACTAACGGACAACTATATGAAGTTCCACCTCCGCTCCAATATTGATTACCCGACAGTGCTGCATAATAAACACCGGAACCCATAGCCATTACATCCGGTTTTATTCTTCCGTCAACCGTAGGTCCGACACTGCTAAATGAAGTCCTTTCACCGCTTGAGTTAACTGCACCAATTGAAAAAACACTGTCGCCATCGGCTGGAGCGATTAAAGTATTGCGTGTTGAGTGAAAACCTTCATTACCTGCTGAGTTAACAACAAAGATACCTTTTGCAACTGCAAGATCTGCAGCTATTGTTATTGTAGCTGTATTTCCATCCATATCCTCCCAGGTATAACTTGTATATGGTGGATCGAAATCCAGGTATCCTAATGAAGTAGAGGTTATATCAACGCCAATACTATCTGCCCATTCAAGTGCGGCAATCCAATTATCTTCTTCAACGGGGGTTTCGCTGCGAACATCTTCAGTTCGTGCAAGAATAAAATCTGCTCCATAAGCAGGACCAATAAGCTGACCTTCTTTGAAACCTCCAAGAATTGATAATACCGCAGTACCGTGCGAGTGTGAGCCCAAAACAGAAGAACCATCAACAAAATCGTACATTGCAATTATATTCATATTCTGAAAAGCTTCGTGAGTAAGATTACCAAATCCGGCATCCATTACACAAATTGTTACTCCGCTTCCGGTGTAACCTAAACTATGTACAAGAGGTACATTTATAAGGTTATTTTGTGTAAATGAGTTTCCGTAATTAAGTGAATAAATACCTTCTGGTTGTGAACTTTTATCAACGACAGGATCAGTTTTAATAAATTCAATATCGTTTTGTCTTTTAGAATAAGTATTTACAATATCTATCTTTTTTATAAATGGTAATGATGAGATCTTATTAATACTATTTTTATCTGCATATCCGCTTGCAGCGTTAAACCATCTGGATTTATTTCTCAACTCAAATCCGGCTATAGTAAGAGATTCTATATAATTTTTATAAACAGGAATATCAGAGAAATCAATTAATGATGATTCACTAAAAACTTTTGATCTTCTCTGCAATGACTTAGAACTTACTACTGATTCAGGATTTACAAAATACTTTTGATAATCATTGCCTTTATCAGTGAAGTAAATCCAAATTAGGTGTTTATTTTTTTGCATATCAGAATTTATTTCAGCTTTAAGTCTGGAAGAGATTTTTTCAACAGGACTTTGAGCCAACAGTGGCATAACTATAAAAATCCATAAAATGACAATCAACTTTTTCATTACAATCCTTTTAATTTATTTCACTCTTGTTCCGGTTTTTATTTTTTCAGAAACATTTAAAATCTGTAATTCCCCATCTTCAGTTTCAACAGCTAAAATCATACCTTTCGATTCTAAGCCCATCAGCTTGGCAGGTTTAAGATTTGCAACTATAACAACTTTTTTACCGATAATAGTTTCCGGGGTGTAACTTTTTGCTATTCCGGCAATAACCTGTCTTTCTTCATTTTCAATTTTTACTTTAAGTTTCAGAAGTTTTTCACTCTTCTTAACCATTTCGGCTTCGATTACTTCAGCCACTTTAAGATTGACTTTCATAAAATCATCATATGTGATTAATTCCTCAGTTTCTTTTTGAAAGTTCGAATTCTGAAGTTTGTTAACCTGTGATTCTATTTTTTCATCTTCAATTTTTGGGAAGAGAATCTCTGCTTTGTTCAGCTGATGGCTTTCTTTCAAATGGGGTTTTCCGCACTCTTTCCATTCAACAGGTTTAGTATTTAACATTTTAAAAAGTTTTTTAGACGAGAATGGAAGGACTGGTGAGTATAATTCTGCCAAAGTATAAATTGCCTGTAAACAAATATTCAGAGTTTTTCCGCATCTTTCTTTATCTGTCTTTATTGTTTTCCATGGTTCAGAATCATTAAAGTATTTATTGCCTTCACGTGCAAGATTCATTATTTCATTTACGCCATCACGGATTTTATATTTTTCAAAATAATCAGAAATACGTTCCGGATATTCTGAAATCTCTTTAAGCATATCCTCATCAATTTTTTCAAGCTTCCCCGATGCAGGAACTTTGCCGTCAAAATGTTTGAATACAAAAGTAAAAGTTCTGTTGATGAAGTTGCCAAGTATGTCAGCCAGTTCGCTGTTGTTTCGAAGTTTAAACTCTTTCCAATAAAAATCTGTATCACGTGTTTCAGGAAGATTAGCAGCTAAAGCATAACGCAGTAGATCCGGTTCGAAAAGATCAAGAAATTCATCAACATCAATTCCCCAGCCGCGGCTTTTAGAGAATTTCTTTCCTTCAAAATTTAAGAACTCATTTGCAGGAACATTTTGCGGTAAGCAATATTGTTCTTTACCAGCTTGATTCCATGCCATAAGAATTGCAGGAAAAATTATAGTATGAAATACAACATTATCCTTCCCGATAAATGCTGTATACTTTGTATCAGGATCATACCAATATTTTTTCCAGAGATCAGGATCATTTTTTAGCAGCGATAATTCTTTAGTTGATGAAATATATCCGAGTACTGCTTCAAACCAAACGTAGATAACTTTTCCTACTGCGGAATCAATCGGAACTTTTATTCCCCAATCAAGATCACGAGTTATTGCACGATCTTTTAATCCATCTTTAAACCAACCGCGGCAATATTGAATAACATTATCTTTCCATCCATACTTTTCATTCATTTCATCAACATATTTTTCTAACGCCGGTTGATATTTGCCAAGCGGGAAATAATAGTGTGAGGTTTCTTTGAGTGTCGGACTTCCACCTGAAATTTTACTTTTGGGATTTTTTAATTCAGATGGATCATACAATGATCCGCAGACTTCACACTCATCACTCCGGGCTTCTTCATTACCGCATTTAGGACACGTTCCTTCAACATACCTGTCAGGTAAAAACATTTTTGCTTGATCATCATAAAACTGAAGTGATTTTTTTTCAGCAAATAAGCCGCGATTATAAAATTCTAAGAAGAATTCTTTAGCAGTTTCGTGATGAATTAGTAAACTTGTTCTGGAATAATTATCGAAACTCATTCCAAATCTTTCAAAAGCTTTTTTATTTGCTTCGTGGTAACGATCTATAATTACTTGAGGTGATACTTTTTCTTTATCTGCACTAATTGTTATTGGTACCCCGTGTTCATCGGAACCGCAAATATAAATTACATCATCACCATTTAATCTTTTGTATCTAACGTAAATATCTGCAGGAAGATATGCACCACTGAGATGACCGAGGTGAATTGGTCCATTTGCGTATGGTAAAGCAGATGTAACAATAACTTTTTCTTTAGCCAATTTATTTACCGATTCAATTGTTTAACAAAATTATGAATAGAAATATAACGAATTTGATTACTAAGTTGATTTGAAAATGGTTTAATTTTTTGATAAATGGTTCTTTTGATTTGTTAATTTTTCTTAGCTTTACTCAAAGATTTATAGGAACTAATATGAAAAAATTAAATTTCAGTTTCCTTTTATGTATAATCATCACTTCAATAACATACTCACAGGAAATACCAAAGTTTATTACCGATAGTCTTGATATTTATGTTAACCGTGCACTTGAAAATTGGAAAATTCCGGGAGTTGCAGTTTTGGTTGTTAAAGATGGAGAAATAGCTATAGCAAAAGCATATGGTGTTAAAGAAGCAGGATCAAATGACAAAATTGATGAAAATACTTTATTCCTGATTGGCTCTAATACTAAAGCGTTTACCGGAACAGCGCTTGCTCTGCTCGAACACGAAGGAAAATTAAGACTTGAAGACAAAGTTGTTGAATATCTGCCGGAATTTAAGATGAAAGATACCTGGGTTACTAAAGAAATAAATCTTACTGATATTATAACTCACCGAATGGGCTACGAAACATTCCAGGGAGATTTTATGTACTGGACTTCAGACTTTAACGAAGATGAGGTAATTGAAAAGTTTGGATTGATCACTCCAAAATATGATTTTAGGATTAAGTACGGTTATACAAATGCTGGTTACGCTGTGGCCGGAAAAGTTATTAATAAAATTTCTGGTTTAAGATGGGAAGATTATTTAAAGGAAAAAATTTTCCGGCCATTACAGATGTATAGAACTGTTGCCTTATCTGTTGATTTCGCAAAATCGGAAAATGTTGCAAAGCCACACTCAATTGTTGATGGTAATGTTGTAGTTCTACCATTTGAAGACATTGATAATATGGCTCCCTGCGGCAGTATTGCCTCTTCAATCTCGGATATGAGCCATTGGATTATTGCTCAACTTGACAGCGGCAACTATAAAGGTGAATCAATAATTCCTTATAAAGTTATTCAAAGAACCAGACAGCCGGAAACTATTCAAGGCAGAGCGCGCCATCCATTTAATAAGGTGCACTACAATCTTTATGGATTAGGATGGGGATTAATGGATTACGAGGGAACTGAAATTGTTTCTCATACCGGCGGAGTAAACGGCTTTGTTACTTCAGTAACATTGCTTCCGGAAATCAAGCTCGGAATAGTTGTATTAACAAACACAGATCAAAACGCTTTCTTCAATATGCTTAAGTGGGAGATTGTTGATGCTTATCTCGGATTACCTTACCGCAATTATGATAATTATATTTTTGAAAGAGTAAAAATGCAGAATGAACAAAGAGCTCAGCAGATAACTGCCTGGAAAGATTCTGTATCTATGAATCTTAAGCCTGAAATTAATTTATCAGAATTCGCTGGAATGTACAAACACGAAGTTTATGGTTATGCTGAACTTAAGAACATTGATGATGCGTTTGAACTTACTCTTGAACATCATTCAAAAGTTAAAGGGAAACTGGAATACATCGGTAATAACAGATTCTTATGTACTTACTCTGATCCCTTGTACGGAATAAAAGTTTTTCCATTTGAAATTGAGAATGGTAAAGTGAAATCATTTGATTTATATGTTGATGATTTTATTGATTTTCAGCCGTATAAATTCATTAAAAAATAATTTTGTAAAAATTGATCAGGAATGGGCAAATGTCCATTCCTATCCTTTCGAATATTTTTCCTAATTTTGGAATATATAATTTTTACTTAATAACTTAATTAGGGAAACATAATGAAAAATCACTCCAAAATAGATTTCCAAACAAAATGTGTCCACTCCGGCATTGATGAATATGAATACGGTTCAGTAGTTCCGCCTATATACCAGACTTCAACATTCAAATTCAAATCAGCTCAGCACGGAGCATCATTATTTGCTGGTGAAGAGAGAGGTTATATCTATACCAGAATGCTAAATCCAACAATTGAAGCAATGGAAAATGCTATTGCTGAACTTGAAGGCGGGCATAAAGCACTTGGATGCGGCAGTGGAATGGCAGCGGTCCATACAATATTTGGGGCATTAACACAAACTGGTGATCATGTTGTTTGTTCATCTGCAGTTTATGGTCCAACAACTACTTTGTTGAATACAATAATGAAAAAGTTTGGTGTTGAAACTACTTTTGTTGATACGGCCAAAACAGATGAAGTTAAAAAGGCGATTAAACCAAATACTAAAGTTGTTTACGTTGAAACACCTGGTAATCCTACTTTATGTATTTCAGACCTTAAAGAGATATCTGATATCGCACATCAACACAAAGCTATGGTAGTTGTTGATAATACTTTTATGAGTCCGGCATTACAGAATCCCATTGCCCTTGGTGCAGATGTTGTAATGCATAGCTTAACAAAGTTTCTGAATGGACACGCCGATGTTGTAGGTGGAATTATAGTAGTAAAAGACGAACAGACATATCAACATTTCAGAAAAACATTAAATCAACTTGGAGGTGTTATTGATCCTTTTAATGCTTTTCTTGTTCATCGCGGGTTAAAAACACTTGCAATAAGAATGGAAAGACATTGTGAAAGTGCGCAGGTTATTGCTGAGTGGCTGGAAAAACATCCACTAATTAAATGGATAAGATATCCCGGATTAAAATCGCATCCGCATTTTAACATAGGGCAGAAACAGCATAAGGGTCCGGGCGGTATGATTACTCTGGAATTAAAAGGCGGACTTGAAGCCGGAAGAGTTATGATGGATTCTGTTAATCTTTTTCAACTAGCAGTTAGTTTGGGTGGAGTTGAAAGCCTTATTCAGCATCCGGCCAGTATGACACATTTTTCGATGGGAAAAGAAGCCCGACTGGCAGGTGGTATTACAGAAGGTTTGGTTCGTATATCTGTCGGAATTGAAAATGTTAAAGACCTTATTGCCGATCTTGAACAAGCACTTGAAAAAGTTAAAATAGCTCAGAATAAACAGCACGAACTTCACGTTTAAATAACATTTAGCATAAAATTGCTCGAGGCTGTTTCTCAACTCTATTTTTTATGGTAGCCGCAAGCTTAAGAGTCTGTTGCAGAAGTCACATAATTGTCATTTCGACCAACGGGAGAAATCTTTTTCGTGACATATTGAAGGATTTCTCAGTCTCCCGAAGGGATGCCTATGGCAGAAGACTCCTTCGAAATGTCACTTTCAGAGTTATGCAACAGATCCTTCAGCTTGCAAAGATATAATAAATACGCAACTTGAAAGTTGCGGCTACCTTATATTTAGAACTTTTAAGACACCCTCTTTTTTATGGCATAGGAATAGTGATCATAATTTCTTTGAACTATCACATAAAGGAGTTCAAGATGTATAAACTATTCATACTTACCACAGTTTTCTTCATAGCAACTATTAGTATTTACGCACAGCGAAACGATGGTGTAAGAAATGGGAGTATCGATTCTGATAGAATTTCAAAGGTTGAAAGAGAACCTATCAGAACAAATCCTGTTGTCAGACCCAAAAACCCTCCTATAGGAAAACAGCGGGATAACAATACAATTGTTTATCAGAAGAATCCTGTTGAATCAAGACAACCGGATGAAGTATATAAAATTGAAGGAAAGTGTATAGTCGGGCAACCACCAATGTATCCCATTCGCTACATTCCGCCGGCAATTTCCAGTTATCACATAGCACTAAATCACTTTGAATTAGGTGATTATTATGAAGCATCACGCAAATTTACTGAGTGGCTTGTGAGCAATCCCAATGATATAAACGCTTTGTACCTGAGGGGTATATGTTATTATGAAATGGAGTGGTATGGATATGCTATTGAAGATTTCAATATTCTCTTAAGGTTAGATATTGAGCATGCTGAGGCATACTATTACAGAGGTTTATGCAGGTTTTTCCGAAATGAACGAGAACTGGCAGAAATGGATTTTGAAATTGCTTTTGAGCTTGGTAATAAAATAGCCGGAATAATGCTCAAAAAATATTTTTAATTTAATATTAGGGTGTTTACCGATATTTCAGGGCGATTTACCGATTTATGCTTTTCTAAAGTGAAATTAAAACATACTTTTGCACCGGAAACAATAAATTTTATTCCGGAGAAAATTATGGAAGAGCTAAAAAAACAAACTACAGACCGCAGAGTATGGCTTGGTGCAATACTCATACTTTTAGGTGGTTTATTCCTGCTGAATTCACTTGATATATTTGATTTCAGATTTTCACGAATATTTATTTCCTGGCCTTTCTTCTTTTTTGTTATCGGTTCCTACATACTAATTCAAACAGAGAAGAAAGTTCTTGGCGGTATTCTCGCCGGATTAGGCGGATTATTCCTACTCCCCAGAATATTTCCACAAATTAGTATTAATTTCTCTATAGTCATACCAATACTACTTATTGCTATCGGCTTATATATTATTCTTCACAGAAGAAAAAGTTTAGAATTTATTAAAGGCGAAGTTAAAGAGGATTCTGTTGATGATATTTCAATTTTTGGCGGCGGTGATAAAATAATAACATCAAAAAATTTCAAGGGTGGTAATATCACTGCTATTTTCGGCGGTTCGGAAATTAATATGACTCAGTGTCAGTTAGCTGAAGGTGTTAATACTATTGATGTACTTGCTATGTTCGGTGGTACAACTATAATTGTTCCTAAAAACTGGAATGTTGTTGTAAGCGTTACATCAATACTGGGAGGATTTTCTAATAAAGGAATTAAAGATCCAACTGTGGAAATTGACACCAGCAGATCTCTGGTTATAAAGGGATTAGTTATCTTTGGCGGAGGAGAAGTTAAGAATTTTTAATTAACCAAAATGACAGGACATCCATTAATAAAAAGCCCTAAGAATTTTTTACTTTATCTCTTGTTCTGGATTCTTATAGTAATTCTCTATCTGAATCTTATTGTGCTGGATAGAGAAATTGAATTTAGTAAGGCTATTCTGGATATTTCTGTTTTTAACGTGTTATTACTCGGATTAGGAATAGGCTTCTGGTTTTCAGCAAAATATCTTTCAATCGAAAATCATAAAATTTTTAGGATCATATCTAACCACCTGCTCGAAGGTATTATACTTGTCTCGCTCTGGCTTCTTATCGGATACTTTATCGTCAGCAACCTGGTCACCGATAAGGATACTTATACTAATTTCTTTTTTGACACACTTAAGTTCAGAGCAGCGCTTGGTATTTTCACTTACTTTTTAATGACTTCATTCTACTATATTGTAATTTACTACACCGGGTTCCAGGAAAGAAGGATCAAGGAAACGGAGTTAAAAAACCTTGTGACTGAGGCTGAATTAAGATCCCTAAAATTTCAGATTAATCCTCATTTTATTTTTAATAGTTTAAACTCAATGAGTGCTCTTACAGAAATAGATCCGAAAAGAGCAAAGCAAATGATAATAAAGCTTGCTGAATTCCTTCGTTATACACTTGCCACGAATGATAAGCAAATGGTTTCCTTAAATGAAGAATTAAAAAATATAAAGCTGTATCTGGAAATTGAAAAAGTAAGATTCGAGGATAAGTTTGAATATGTGGAAGAAATTGATGAGATATGCGGTAAAGCTCAAATACCGAGTATGATTCTTCAGCCGCTATTTGAAAATGCTATAAAGCATGCTGTTTATGAAACCTTGGATAATGTTATACTGAACCTCACCTGTAAAAAACAGGATTCATTTCTTAAAATTGTGCTTCAGAATAATTTTGAAGGTGAGTCACATAAAAAAGGTGCCGGTGTCGGCATAATCAATATCAAGGAAAGGTTGAGATTGATCTACCAACAGGATAATTTAATGGAAGTAAAAAAAGAAAATAATATATTCGGCGTAACTCTTTATATTCCTGCAGATGAGAAGTAAAATGAAAGATAAAATAAAAATAATTATAGTAGATGATGAAAGTCTTGCCAGGCAGATATCAAAAAATTATTTATCCAGATATGATAATGTTGAAATTGCTGCCGAATGTTCAAATGGATTTGATGCAATTAAGAAAATAAATGAACTGAAACCGGACATTATCCTGCTTGATATACAGATGCCGAAGCTTACCGGTTTTGAAATGCTTGAACTTATAGAAAATCCTCCAATCATTATTTTTACCACTGCTTATGATCATTTTGCAATTAAGGCATTTGAAGTAAGCGCTGTGGATTATCTGCTTAAACCATTTTCCGAAGAACGGTTTGAACAGGCACTGAATAAAGCAATTAAACTGCTTGACGATCAGTTCTCACAGGACAGCTCAATAAAAAAGGTAATTGCAGAACACGATAAAAAAATAGAAACTCTTGAGCGTATAGTAATTAAAGATGGCGGAAAAATTAACATAATTCCGGCTAACGAGATAAGATGGTTAGAGGCACAGGATGATTATGTGATGATACATTCTACACAGGGGAAATTCCTTAAACAGAAAACTATGAAATATTTTGAAGATCATCTTGAGGAAACACAGTTTGTTAGAATTCACAGATCTCATATAATCAACTTATCATACCTTCAGCATCTTGAACAGCAGGAAACTGACTCATATAAAATAATTCTTAAAAACGGACACGAATTGCCGGTTAGTAAATCTGGCTTAGCAAGACTAAAAGCTACGCTATAGTTAATCCACTAAAATCTATCCTATATATTAATCCTATTTTACCGGATTGTTTTTGTATCCATTATTATATTTGGACTACTAAATAAATAATTAAATGAAATCAACACAGAGATACTTTTTACTGCTCTTAGCTTCTGCTTTTATACTAAGAGTTCTTTTTTCTTTTTACCAGGTTTTCAATGAAACAATAGATACTTACGAGTATGGCGCCATTGCACAAAATTTGGTTCAAGGTAAAGGTTATTCACTTTTTTACAACGATGAAGGTCAAGTAGGATTTAAATTTAAAGCAAGCGCACATACTTATCAATCTGCCTGGATGCCCCCATTATATGTTTACTTCCTTGTTCCATTTTATTTAGTTGAATCCGACTCATTAAGATTATTTCTGATTTTTCTTACACAATCATTTTTAAGTATCCTAACCATTTTTTTTCTTTATAGGCTGACAGAAAAAACGTTTAATCAGGCATCCGCAATAATAGCTTCGTGCATTTATGCTTTTTTACCTGAATTTATTTTTGCTTCAGCCATTATAGGACCAACAATTTTTTATCATTTACTCTCAGTTCTTATTATTTATTATCTGCTTTTATTAAAAAGGAATGAAGGTTTGCTGAATGTTGCAACCATAGGATTGTTATTTGGAGCAATTCTATTGTTACGGAGTGAATTACTTTTATTCATTTTAATAATAATTTCACTGAAGGTATACAGAAAAAAATATAAGAATGCATTAATTATTTTATTATTAACTTTTTTATCAATACTTCCTTGGCAAATAAGAAATTATTTGGTTTTTGATAAAGTCATTCTCTCTACAACAAGTGCCGGCTTAAATTTTTATCGGGGTCATAATCAATTTAAAATTGGGGATTGGAAAGACCCCTATACAGAAAATGAAATAAAAAAAATAATTAAATACGATAATTATGAATTGAAAGCCAACTCATTGTATTTTAGTGAAGCAATTAAATCTATTAAACAAAACCCATTTCAAGAAATTAAAAATTCAGTAATAAAAATTTCACAATTGTGGATTTTTAATATCGATAATAAGCATTTACGAAACCCTTTATACATTTTCCCCTGGTTACTTATTCTTGTCTTTGCTTTAACCGGGTTGATAAAGTATTATGATTGGAATAGATATGAAGAGTTTTATTTATTTTTGATATCAACAACAATAGTAGCGGTTTTATTTTTCGTAATTCCCCGTTACCAAACAATGTTCAAAATTATAATACTACCCTTTGCCGCGCACTCAGTGATCTACTATTACAATAAATATAAAGATGCTGTATTTAAAGATTAACTTAATTAAAACACTTAGGAAATTTTTTCATTAGTGCTTCAGCAATCACCTCAGCAGCTTCATCATAACTAAACTTACCAGTATTTAGAATTAAATGATAAATTGAGGGGTCATCAATTTCCCTGTGAAAATGCGACCTGACATATTTTTTACGCGCCTCGGTTTCCTTTTCAAGAAGTTTAATCGCTTCTATTCTATTGATTGACCTCTTTTTTATAGTATGTTCGATACGATTTTCTAACGGCGCTACTAATCTCAATTGAAATGCGTTAGAAAGTTTGGAAGTAATCAAAACACTGCCGCGCCCTACGAGAATAACTTTTCCCATTCTTCCAAGCTGTAAAACAGTTTCAGTGGTTTTTTGAAGAATAGTCCATTCAGAGGGACGAATACCAAGAAGTTCTGAAACGGCATCATTAAAATGACTGTATTTGTCTTCAGATAAATATTCATTAACAACCTTGGGTAATTTTGAATCTTCAAGAACTTTTTCAAGTAGCATCCTGTTAAAATAAGCCCAGCTATTTTCCGGTTCCTTTGTTTTATTTTGAAGTATATCCAGAACCTTTTCACAAACAGTATTGGCACCAGCACCCGGTTCTCTCGATACGGCAATACAAGGAAAAATCATCCTTTGTTTTCTTTGTTCTGGAGTTTCTTTGGAGTGCTGTTCAATATATCTTTTACATTTTTCGTATGCACCTAAAGTTAACATATTACACCTTCCTCTCAATAGTTACTTGAGAATGAGATTTTATAAAGAGTATGATTGAGGGTACGATTAAGAGTGAGGCAGAATCAGTTGAGGGGCAGAACTTAATCTTACACCTATTCAAATATTCTTTGATTTATAATTCAAACCATTTTTTTATTTTTTTTAATTCATCCCCGTTAGATGATATATGATAAAATTCATTTTTATGTTTATCATATTTGTAATCTTTTTCCCATTCAGAAATATTAATTACAATTTCTTCAACTGCTTTTATTATCAGGTTCAATTCATAACCTGTCATTGTCGGGTGGATTGACATTCTGACCCAACCCGGTTTATCTGAAAGATCGCCCAGATCAATTTTATCTGTTATCATTTTTGATCGTGTCGGGTCAACGTGTAAGAGGTAATGCCCATAAGTTCCGGCGCAGGAGCATCCGCCTCTAACCTGAATACCATAACGATCGTTTAATAATTTTACTATCAAATTGTAATGAATATCATCAACATAAAACGAAATTGCACCTAAGCGATGATATTCATTCTGAGCAAGTATATGAACTTTTGGAATTTTATGTAGTCCATCCAAAGCAATTTTAACAAGCTCTTCTTCTCTTTTTCGTATATTATCAACACCCATTTCCTCTTTAAGCTTGATACAAAGAGCAGCTTTAATAGTCTGCAGAAAGGCCGGAGTTCCGCCGTCTTCACGAAGTTCGATATTAGAAACAAATTTGTGCTGACCCCAGGGATTTGTCCAATCAACAGTACCGCCGCCAGGCATATCTGGCACTTTATTATTATATAGATTAGAATCGAATATCAAAACTCCCGAGGTTCCAGGTCCGCCTAAAAATTTATGCGGGGAGAAAAATATTGCGTCAAGTTTTTCTTCAGGATCAACAGGATGCATGTCTATTACTACATAGGGAGCTGCACAAGCAAAGTCAACAAAACAATATCCCCCATTTTGATGCATTATTTTTGCCAGTTCATGATACGGCGGTTCAATTCCTGTAACATTTGAAGCAGCAGTAAAGGCACCTATTTTTAATTTCCTGTTCTTATAATTAGAAATCTTTTCACTCAGGTTATTAACATTAACAAGTCCATTCTCATCCGGATCAATCACAACAACATCAGCAATAGTTTCAAGCCATGTTGTCTGGTTTGAGTGATGTTCCATATGAGTTACAAAAACAACAGGTCTCGTATCATCAGAGATCTTGATAAAACCGGCGAGCTGCTCCGGAACCTTAAGACCTAAAATTCTCTGGAACTTGCAGATCAAAGAAGTCATTCCGCTGCCTGCAGTTATAATAACATCATCTTTATCAGCGTTGCAATGCTTTTTAATTATTTCCTGAGCTTCGTGATAGGATAGTGTCATTGAGGTACCGGTTAAACTGGATTCCGAATGAGTATTTCCTACAAGCGGTCCGAAAATTTCGCACATTTTTTCCTCAATAGGTTTGTATAATCTACCGCTTGCAATCCAATCCGCATAAATTAGTTTTTGTTCACCATAAGGAGTTTCAAACCTAAGCTCATTGCCGACAATATTTTCTTTGAACTTATCAAAATATTTTTCTAATTCACTCATCATTATACCTGATTATGTTAACTGTCTCAAATATAATAATTTGAAATGAGTTCTGCATTTCGCTTTTTTTAAGGCCAATGATTTAGTTAAATTAGTCAGGAATAATTCATATAGATTAAAATGATACTAAAAAGAAATATATTTTTATTTGTAATTGCATTATTCTTCCTTTCCTGTATAAATGCGCAGGAAAAGCAGGATAAATCTTTCAATTTTAGTTCAGTTGATGAGTTAGTTACTACCGCTATATCTGAAAAAGTTTTTCCGGGAGCTTCACTTCTAATCTGGCAAAATGGTAAAGTTATTCATAAAAATTCCTGCGGCAGATTTACTTATAGCTCAAATTCATCAGTAATAACTGACGAATCAATTTTTGATCTTGCGTCACTGACTAAAGTTATTGTTACAACAACCGCAGCAATGATATGCATCGATAGAAATTTATTTTCTTTGGGTGATAAAGTAGTAAAATTCATACCTGAGTTTGGAGTAAATGGAAAAGAAAATATTACCATTAGAAATTTACTTCTTCACAACAGTGGTTTAATTGCATGGAGAAAGTTCTACGGAAGAGATTTAGACGAATACGGTGTAATAAAAGAAATCTATGAATCTAGCCTTGAATTTGAAACCGGAACCAAAACAGTCTATTCAGATCTCGGAATCATTACGCTTGGAAAGATTATAGAGATAGTAACCGGCTTAAAACTTAATGAATTCAGTGAAAAAGAAATTTTTATTCCACTAAAAATGACATCAACATTTTACAATCCTCCTGATTCATTAAAAGCATTTTGCGCTCCAACAGAACAGGATATTCATTGGAGAAACAGATTACTTCAGGGTGAAGTTCATGACGAAACCGCAGCAATGCTTGGCGGTGTCGCCGGGCATGCGGGTGTTTTCTCAACTGCAAATGATCTGGTAAAATTTATGACAATGATAATGAATAAAGGAATTTTTGAAAATAAAAAAATTCTAGATAATAATATCCTGGAGATATTCACAAAAAAACAATCCAATCAAAGCTCAAGAGCTTTGGGTTGGGATACTAAATCTGAGAAGGGTTCATCTGCCGGTGATCTTTTTAGTTCAAATTCATTTGGTCATACCGGATTTACAGGTACATCTATCTGGGCTGACCCGAAAAGAAATTTGTTTGTTGTTTTTTTAACAAACAGAGTTTATCCTTCGCGTGATAATACAAAAATTATTTCATTCAGACCCAAACTCCATAATGCAGTAATAAAATCAATTTCGGAATAATATGGTCGGTAATAATCATACCTTGAAAATATTTTTTTTAATGACGGCAATACTTGCTGTTTCAATATTATCTGATGCTTCCATAATAACTAAGGATATTGCTTTTGCAGAAGAAAGTGACATTACATTGAATAATAATATAAAATTGGAAAAATCAAAAAATATATTTTCACTTAACAATGAGGTTATAAATAATATTGTACTTTCAGTTAGTGAACTTACTCTTTACCAGAAGTGTGCGCAGATGGTAATGCCCGCTGTTTATCGAGGAGCACTCAATCCGGCTTCAAAAGATTATCAAAAAATAATAGAACTTGTAAAAGATTACGGAGTAGGGGGAATTGTTTTATTTCAGGGCAACTCAACTGATCAGAAAAATTTGATATGGCGTCTTCAAAGTCTTTCCAAAATTCCGCTGTTAGTTTCGGGAGATTATGAAAACGGACTTGGAATGAGAATAGATGATGGAGTAAGTTTTCCGCATAGCATGGCTGTCGGCGCAACTTACAATGCGGATTACGCATATCAGGTCGGAAATGCAACTGCAATTGAAGGCAGGAAAATAGGAATAAACTTCAATCTTGCACCTGTTGCAGATGTGAACGATAACCCGCTGAATCCGATTATAAATATTCGTGCTTACTCACAGGATAAGAAAGTTGTTTCATCTTTTGTTAATGCTTTTGTAAGAGGTTCCGATGATGGAAAAATGTTAACAAGCATTAAACATTTTCCCGGTCATGGGAATACAATTGTAGATTCACATGACGATTTGCCCCGAATAAGCGGAAGCAAAGAATACCTAATTCAGAACGAATTGTATCCATTTATTCAGTCAATTGATAAAGGTATTAAAGCACTTATGATTGGGCATCTTGAAGTACCTTCTCTGGATAATAGCAGCAGAATTCCCGCTACATTGTCCTATCCGATTGTTACACAATTGCTAAAAGAGGAGCTCGGATTTGAAGGATTGATAATTACAGATGCAATTGATATGCGTGCTATTACAAGATACTATTCGCAGGAAGAAGCCGCTGTTAAAGCTGTACTTGCAGGTAATGACATTATACTTTCACCTCTTAAGCCAAAAGAAGTGATTGATGCAATTTATAGTGCTGTTAACGAGGGTATAATAAACGAAGCAAGAATTAATGAAAGTGTCAAAAAAATTCTATCTGCAAAATACTGGCTTGGTTTGCTTGATGGTAATTCAGTTAACGGCAATCCGGAATTTGAAAAGCAAAAAAATCTTGCTCAAAAAATTGCCGATGAGTCAATTACTTTGCTGAAAAATGATGATAATATTCTGCCATTAAAATTAAGTGAATACTCAAGTATAGCCAATATTATTGTCACTGATGGTGTGGGAGGATTAATTACCGAGTACTTCGGCGATATGCTTAAGAAAAGAATAAATGATTTAACCTCATCAAAGATAACTCGCAGAAGTAAAAAGCGTGATTATCAAAATGTAAAATCAACCGCATTAAAAAGCGATCTGATAATTATTTCCTCTTTTATACGGGTCAATGCTCAACAAGGACCCGTAGATATTTCTTCGCAGCAGCAGGAGCTAATTTCTGGTTTTATCAAATCAGGGAAAAAAGTCATTCTGATTAGTTTTAATAATCCATATCTGATATCAGAATTTCCTGATGTACAAACCTATATTAATACTTACAGCAATACAGTCTTTTCTCAGGAGGCAGCACTGAAGGCTTTACTCGGCGAAATTGAGTTTAAGGGAAAACTTCCGGTATCAATACCGGGAACTAACTTTATAATTGGTGATGGGATTATTTTTGATCTGACATTAAATAACTAAAAATATAGAACACGGATTTGACGGATTAAACGGATCAAAGCGGATTTTTACTTTGTGCAAATCAGTCTAATCCTTTTTCCCAGTATTCAATTTTCTGAGAAAATAAGTGCTAATACTATTTAATAAGCCATTCAACGTGCTCTGTCAGTTTACTGATAAAGAAGGACGAAAAACTTTATCCGATTTTATTAAAATTAAAAACGTTTATGCAGCCGGCAGACTTGACTATGACAGTGAGGGCTTAGTCCTTTTAACTGAAGATGGCAAGTTGCAAAACAAAATTTCAGATCCAAAAAATAAATTATCAAAAACTTACTGGGTTCAGGTAGAGGGACTTCCCGATGAAAAAGCGCTGGAAAAACTTAGCAAAGGAGTACTTCTAAAAGATGGCTTAACCAAACCGGCAAAAGCTAAACTGATTGATGAAGCTAATATATGGGAGAGAAATCCAGCTATAAGAAAACGAAAAAATATTCCAACAAGCTGGGTTGAGCTTACAATCATCGAAGGAAGAAACAGACAGGTAAGAAGAATGACTGCTGCTGTTGGTTATCCAACTTTACGATTAATACGTTACTCTATTGATGAGTGGAATATTAATAAACTAAAAAATGGTGAGTATAAAATTTTTTAATAAATAATGAATTCAGTGTAACTTCAATTAATCCTTAATTCAATTACCAACTCAATCTTTTATTTAATCATCAACCGGCGGAGATAAAAACTTCTTTTTAATCATGAATGAAAAGTAAACTATCATTCCGCCGACGATTAAAGCAGCAATGGCAGGAATGAAAATAGCAATGAATGATAAAGCAGTTGCACCACCCGCTTCAGCAGTTGAAACAACGGGGTTACCAAGTCCACCGGTGACTGCGGAAGATTTTAATCTTATCAGTCCTGTGGCTGCGTGCACTGTTCCAGCAACTCCGCCTCCGGCAATGAGAGCCATTGCCCACTTTATGAGAGGAGGAAAATCTGTTATTACTGCACCCGTTAAAACTATACCGGCAATTATTGCAAGAGGATGTTCAATAGTATCAAGGAAATTATCAAGCCAAGGAATATAATAAGCTAATATTTCTACTACTGTAGCGACACTAAACATAATCAAAGCTGGCAGACTGCCAATCCATACAAAATAAGTCGAAAGCTGCAGGTTCCCGGTATAAGCCATTATAGATACTATCAGGAAAGGTATAAATATCCTGAATCCAACAGCTGCAGCTAATCCGATTCCAACAAAAATGCTAAGTACTATTTCCATAAATCATTTCCCTCTCTGTGGTCTCATTGTAAACTCTGTGTTTCTTCGTACAAGAATTTCCTCACGGATAGCCACAAAAAAATAACGATGAACCACGAACATATTTAATAACTCATATTATTTAGTTTGACTTTGCCTCTGAATATCCAGTAAATACTTATAGTATAAGCTAAAACAAACGGCACTCCGATCAATGCTATTATCAGCATAATGTTTAATGTTTTTTGAGATGATGATGCATTATAAATAGTTAAACTGTACTCCGGATTAGGGTTTGAATATACAATAGTCGGAAAAAGCCCTAATGCGAAAATTAAAAGCAATGCTGCAATTGACGCACAGGAGGAAAGAAATGCAAGGAAATCTTTACCGTGATGAATCTCTCTGGGAATATTTGCAATAGCCAGCATATTTAGCAAGGCAACAATAAATAACACCGGTGCATTTTTAAAGTGCTCAACCATATGAGGGAAATAAATTAATGTTGCCATAGTAGTTGTTATATAGCAGATTACAAAAAATATAATTGTATTGTTAACCCAGCTTCTTAATTTCTTCTGGAGTTCGCCTTCAGTTTTCATTACACCGTAAATTGCACCATGCATCATAAAGAGGGCAACAGTTGTTATTCCTACTAATACTGTGTATGGATTAATTAAACCCCAAAAACTACCTGCGAACTCTTTATCAGGTCCAAGTGGAATACCTGTTATAATATTTCCCAGTGCCACGCCCATTAACAGAGCAATTAAAATTGATGAGATGCTGAATGCTGTATCCCAAAAATTTCTCCACCATTGCATTGGTCTTTTACTTCTGAACTCTATTGCAACGGCGCGAAAGATCAACATAAACAAAAGAAGCATAAATGCAGAATAAAATCCGGAAAATACAGTGGCGTAAACGTGCGGGAAAGCAGCAAACAGCGCACCTCCGCCAGTAACCAGCCATACTTCATTTCCATCCCAAACAGGTCCGATTGAATTAAGCATTAATCTTCTTTCAGTATTGCCCTTAACTAGCAGATGGAGTGCACCAACGCCAAGATCAAAACCATCTAATATTGCATAACCGGCTAGAAGCACTCCAATTAAAAAGAACCATATAGTATTTAAATCGAAAGTTATTTCCATTATTACTCCGGCATAAACTATGATTTTGGATGACCAATTTCAGAAGGAATTAAATCCGGATCTTCAGGTCCGTGTTTTATTTTTTCATTAAGTAAATAAAGGAACAAAAGGAATAAAAAAGTATAAATTATGGTAAACAATATCAAAGAAAATAAAACCTGTCCAGCTTCAACTGATTTTGATAAACCTTCAGAAGTACGCATTAATCCATAAACTATCCAGGGTTGACGTCCTACTTCGGCAGTAATCCATCCAACCTGATTGGCAATCTGAGGCAGCAGCACTGAAAAAACAAAAATCCATAATAGCCAATTCTGTTTGAATAATGTTCCTCTCCACCAGAAAAACGCACCGAGAAACGTAATTGCAATTAATGCCATTCCAATTGCAATCATCAAATGATAAGATTGAAAAACAATATTAACAGGAGGTCGCTCATCTTCAGGAAAGTCATTTAAACCGATTACCTGAGTTTTAGGATTGAAACCGATTAGATAACTAAGCAGACCCGGAACAGCAATTCCAAAACTAACTTCCTGCCTCTGTTCGTTGACCCAACCAAATAAATACAATGGAGCATTTTCCTGAGTATCAAATACTGCTTCCATAGCAGCAAGTTTGACCGGTTGATTTTTACTTACACCAACGGCACTCTGATGACCAGTTGCTAGCTGGAAAAGAGATGCAAATAATGCTATAACAAGGGCAATTTTTATTGATGACTTTGCAAAACGGATATGTCGGTCTTTTATTATATAATATGCACCAATACTCATAACTAAAAAAGCTCCGGCGAGCCAGCATCCGGAAAGAACATGAAAAAGTCTTTCCATTGATGAAGGATTAAAAACCAATTCCCAGAAATTTGTTATTTCAGCCCGTGCCTCCAAACCTTCTCCGACAATATGAAACCCGGCGGGGGTCTGCATCCACGAGTTTGCAATTACTATCCAGACAGCACTAAACATTGAGCCAAGAGAAACCATAAGTGTTGAAAAGAAATGCATTTTGGGTCCCACCTTATCCCAGCCAAATACTAACACTGCCAGAAAACCGGATTCAAGAAAGAAAGCGAAGATACCTTCTGCTGCAAGTGCACTACCAAAAACATCGCCAACATAGCGGGAATAAGTTGCCCAGTTTGTTCCAAATTCAAATTCCATTACTATTCCGGAGGCAACACCAATTGCAAATGTTAATGCAAAAACTTTAACCCAGAATTTTGTCATATTCTCGTAGAATTTATCCTTTGTTTTCAGATACATCCCTTCCATAATTACCATAATAATTCCGAGTCCAATACTTAAGGGCGGGTAGATATAATGGAAAGCAATGGTAAAGGCGAACTGAATACGGGAGAGAATTTCAACATCCATAACAAACCTGAAAATTGTTATAATCGATAATGCAAATTAGTGAAAAGTATTTATCATATAAACAGGCAGTAATTGAAGATTAACTTTAGCTTTTTTATCGAAGATAATTGCAGGGGTAAAATTAATAACAGGTTTAATAATAATTAAAAGCCGTATTTAAGCTTTAACTTTTTGAATCATCTTCAAACAGATTTAATTTATCAGCAAATTCAGCGGCAAACTTTTTAATCAAATCACTGATTTCAGTATTGTTTGTTGCTCTCAAATAAGTGTCAGCCATCTTTGAGAAAGTCTGATGAAAAAGAATATTCATATCCTGCACAATCATTTCTTTCGTCCATATATCAAATCCCAGAGTGACTTTTTCATCTTTATCCCACAGAGAGAGCATTACAGTTTTAGCTGCTTTGAAATCGGTAAATTCTGAATCATCGGCTTTCCACAGGATTTTTTCGGGCATTTTAGTATCATCTAGAGTAACAAGGATTTTTATTTCTGATGTTTTAGGCATAACTGTCTTTCTTTTTGATTAAAGCAGGTTTATTTTTCTTTATGATTTTCTGATACTGAAAAAATAAAGGTTTAAATTTGAATAAGAAAATATTTTTCGCTTTTATAATTCTGATATTACTGCCGATAGAATCTTTTGCTCAATTAGAATTTTCAATTGGAGGTTATGCCGGCGGCGGTTCGATTAAAGGTAACTCCCCTTCCGAGGGAAGTTTCGGTACATCTGTTTTTATCGAAACAAATATTCCGCTGTTTGAAGAAGTTTTTCCAAGGTTAAGTTTTATTTATGCAAGAGATTTCAGTGCATTACTTCCTGATTCACGTCAAACTTATCTTCCCTACGTTCAGGGTTTTTCATTTAAAGGTGTTACATCACAATATTTTGACAGCAAAATATTTCTTGAGGAAGCCGTTGGTGCACTTATACTTAATGACAGAACTTTCAGTGACACTGATTCTTGGGAATATGGGGTTGTTCTTTCTTTTGCCGGCGGTTTTGATCTGAGAAATTATAATCTGAAAGGTTTTAAAATTGGAGCTGGTGTAGAATATGGTTTGACTTTTACAGGCACGCTTCCACAATATTTTAATCTGCACCTGCAATTTCAATATACGCTATAAAAATATTGGAGTAGTGTTTATAATCTTCATTTAACACTACCCCAACAAAATATAAAATAAGATTTAGCTGCTGTTAAAATTTAAACGCTGGATATTTATCCGGCATTCTATCTTTCGGTCTATTACTATTAAGGTAATAATCAAACCAATCCATTGTTCTCACCAGATAATCATATCGCGAAGTATTTTTATTATTACCATGACCCTGACCCGGATACCACACTAATCTTACAGGAGCTTTGCTGTGAGTTTTAAGTGCACGGTATAATTCCAATCCTTGTGATGGATGAACTCTTGGATCTTCTTTTCCATGAAGAACTAAAGTTGGTGTTTTACTTAAATGCGCATAACGAACGGGACTTCTTTCCCAGATAAGCTCTTCATTTTCAAATGTCCAGATACCCCAATGCACATAATAGTCTTCGTAAGGAATATCGGTTGTAAATCTTTTTGATACCTGATTGCCAATACCAACAAAAACTACAGAAGCAGCAAATCTTTCGGTATGTTTTGTAGCAGCCCAGGCTGAAAAATAACCGCCATAAGAACCGCCGCCAATTCCCACTTTATTTTTATCAACATATCCTTTCTCAATTAAGTAATCTATTCCATCAATAACATCGTCAAACTCTTTTCCGGCAAGATCGCCAAAGCCCATCATAGTAAATTCAACGCCGCGTCCGGAACTTGCACGATAGTTCGGCATAAAAACAAAATAATCCTTTGCCGCAGCAACCTGTCCCCATTTACCATATCCGGTTGACCAGCCATTCTGCTCTGCAGCCTCAGGTCCGCCGTGTATATAAGTTATAAGAGGATATGTTTTTCCTTCTTCAAAGTTTAATGGATAAATAAGAACTGCTTCAATATCCAATCCATCGCGTGCATAGTAAATTATTTTTTCCTGTTTAGCTAATTTTATTTCAGAAAACCATGGATTATGGTCTGTAAGCTTTTTCAGAGATCTGTCAGAGATATCGAATGTAAAAAGTTCACCCGGGTGCCGGGGAGTATTTCCTGCAAAAGAAAATTTTCCGTTGATGTAATCAAATGAATTAAATACTACTTTTGCCGGATCTAGAAGCAAAGTGCTTTCTCTGTCATTTATTTTCTGCTCACGAATTGTAATATCAACGCCTTCCTCCGAGGAGAATAGGAAGGTTTGATTATCCTTCCATACAACATCCATAACTGAACCACGAAAGCCGATTGAATAATTCCTCAACTCCTCAAAAGGTTTTACGTTAGGAACCTCCGCAATAATTAAACTTCCGCTTACTGCATCATTAATATTAGCTGCTGAAACAAATGCAAGATGCTTTCCATCTGGACTAAATGAAAGTTTACTTAGTTTACCGGGGTTTTCCACCAGTTTAGATTTGACACCATTGGAAGCATTAACTATAAAAATTCTTTTAAACATATATGAATCATCAACCAGATTCTTATCTGACATAGCTGCAGCTATTTCAGTTCCCTGATCATTCCAGGTAAACTCCCAAACAGAAACGGAAGTTGTAAGTTTTTGTGTTGATTTACTCTTGATATCATATACGAACAGATTTCTGTCAACATATTCTTCTTCGTAGATCTCTGCATCAAATCCTTTTTCCAGCAGTTCCTTCTTTTTTACGGGCTGTGATTCGGTTGATATGAATGCTATCTTCTGACCGTCTTTGCTTACTCGATAATCTGTCACTCCATTTTCGGCATCGAGAAGTAATCTGGGCGAACCACCGTTAACGCTTATTGAATGCAGTTGAACTGTTTTTGCATCGTCTAACCGGGCACGGAAGAGAATGGATTTTGAATCAGGCATAAAGCTAATACCAAACACTGATGATTTATCACCAATCAGTTCCCTGGTAGAATTTTTTTTCACATCATAAACATATAGATAACGATAATCAGCTCCGGGTTTATCGGTAAACGGTCTTGGTGTAAAAACCGTATATGCTATAAAATTCCCGTCCGGTGACTGAGCTGTTTCAATAACAAATTTTGTTCTTAAGATATCTTCTGCCACATAACCTTTTTGCTGGGCAATTAGTTGTGAAACAGATACTAAGAAAAGAATTAGTACTAATAATTTGTACTGTACTTTATTTAACATCATTACTCCTTGAATTGTGATTAAAAACTTCGTGAGCCTCCGTGACTTCTAAGTGCGCTTCGTGTAAGTATATAATGAAGCTACATAAAGAATGTACTGAGGATAGAAAACGCTTTAATAGTATGCAAGATATAAATACCAGACAAAAAAAGTAATGCAAAGAGGAAATAAAAAACCCGCAGAGGGCTACTTTTCTGCGGGTCTGATAAAGTCTCCGGAGGTACTTAAGAGACTGTCTTTATGGGAAAAACTACGAAGACGCTGTGCCTTCAAGTTTATTTTTATACTCTTGATAGATCAGGCTGCTTATATTTCTTACTTTTTGACTTTTATCTTTATTTACTAATACTTTAACTGCATCAAGCCCTTCAGCATCCATAGTTTCGAACAAAGCATATGCAATAAGAAGCCTAATACTTTCATTATTTTCTTTTTCAAGTCTGTCAACAAGGACATTGGCAAATTCAGCTAATTTGTAACTGCCGACCATATAAATAGCACTTTTTCTGACACCCTCATTTTTTGAATCTAAAGCTTTTAACAGATTTTCCTTAGCATATGCATTCTGTGTCAAATCTTTCAGATTGTTTTGTGCATTCAAAGTAACAGTGAATAAGAGCATCATTAACATTAAAATTGCTGGTGAAGCTTTAACTGTTTTTGTAAAGTTCTTTTTCATTTTGAGCCTCCGGAATAAATAGTTAATAAATAATCAATCTTTCTGTTGTAAACTTATGGCGTATTATTGTCAAGCGTGTCACGCAGAGGTAAATGATTGTAAAGAAATGTCATGAGGGTGCAGAATTTATCGGGGCACATAAAAAGTCCCCTCCGGATTTGGAGGGGACTCTTAATATTTAATTTATTGAGGTTTAGATGGACTAAGTGAAAAACATCTTTATAACCATATTGAAACAGATACTTCATTTAATCTATTCTAGGTTTAATAGAAGTCCACTCATATTATAATAAATTTTATTTATTTATTTATTTCAAGAATACCGCTTTTTGTACGGCATAAAAATCTTTCCCTTCAATTGAAATTATATAGATACCTCCTGCAAGATTATCAAACGAAATTTTTTCTTCGTTTATTCCTGCTTTTCGGTACAATTCTATTTCTTTAATCTTCTGACCAAGTATATTAAATACGCTTAATTTTACTTCTGAAACTTTCGGTAAATTATATTTCACATTTACTGCAGGGTTAAAAGGATTTGGATAGAGTGGATAGAGAACAAAATCTTTAATGATTGGGAAATAATCTTTTACATCTACGACAAAATCTATTTCATATAAACCGTGGCTGCTTGTTCCAAAAAATAGTTGATTTTTTTTATCAACTTCTATTTCATTAACATAACCATAAAAATCATAAGGCGAAGGATAGGGAATAGAATCCCAGGTCGAACCTTTATTTGTTGTAAATAATAAATCTTTTGAACCAAACATGATATAATTATTTGTTCCTTTTACACATACAACAGATCTATGAAAAAATGTATTCTGCCACGAATTACCATAATCATTTGAATAGAAAATTCCATTACCTACTGTAATATCACCAAAGAAAATGCTACTGTCATTTATATAAAGACCATTTCTAAGAATATAATGGAAGTTTAATGTAGATAATGAATCAAAATTAATACCTCCATCTATGGATTTATATAATTTTCCAACATACCCTGTAACCCAAATATCTCCATTATTATTAACTTCAATTGCACAATTATCAATGCCCGACCTAACAGGTGTTGCTTCCCAGGTTTGGCCCTCATTTATAGAACGGATTAAACCTGTATCTGTTGCAGCTAATATTGTTTGATTTACTTTTTTAATATTTAAGACTAACGGATTGTTATTTATCTGAGCCCATTCTCCGTTAAATTCACGAAGCATAAATACTCCACCACCTCCTCCGAAGAATTCATCCCCGACTGCTGCATATATTGTTCCTTCTTCATCTATATCTACTGCATTTACTTTGTGCAAGCCAACATTATTCCATTCTTTTGTTAACCGGTTGTATTTCTGCACCCCCGATGGAGTTGCTGATATTATAAGACTATCTCCATAAAAAACTATATTATTTACTGTTGATATCGGCAATCCTATATGCTCAAAACTCTCTCCTTTATTTTTTGATCTGAATATTCCTTCAAACTCTGCTCCGGTTATTATATCTCCATTATGATTTATCTTAAGTCTGAAAATATCTTTCCTGTATAAACCATTATTGTGCTGCTGCCAATTTCCTCCCATATCTGTTGTTTCATATACTCCGTTTATTGATGAGCCTGCTAACAATGAACCGTAATCTGTAAATGCCAGTGAATATATTATCTGTCCGCCTAATCCTATGCTGGTAAAGGTATTTCCAAAATCTGTTGAATAAAAAACTCCCTGCCCGTTTGTGTAATATCCTGTACCAGCTATAACTCCATCGCTGCTGTCAATCTGTATTGCATTAACAGGTACATTTATCAGCCCTGTCGGAGTAAAGGTTAATCCATCATCTGTTGATTTGTATAGTCCATCAAATGTTCCGCAGTAAATATTATTAAGGCTGTCGACTGCAAAGGATATTCCTGATAAGTTATCAACCAACTGCCAGTTGTCTCCATTATTTGTTGAGCGATATATTCTACCGAATTGGGCTTCCCCTGCAAATAGAACATTTCCACCTTTGTTCTGCCCGAATGACCAGCAGTGAGCACTCGTTATACCAGAGTTTTTGATTTCCCACGTCTCTCCATCATCTGTTGAACGATAAATTACTGGTAATCCTCTAGTCCCTACAAATATGTGATCATCTTTATTTATGAATAATGCATATACTTCTATGTCATATGGCAGCGATTGGATTTTATTCCAGTTGTCACCGTTATCAGTTGACTTATATAATCCTGCATAATAATAGAATAAGCTTGAGTAAGTTCCTGCGTAGATATGTCCTTTTGAGTTTATTGCAATATCACCGATAGCACCACCCATTGGTCCGCCAAGGTGTTTCCAGTGTAGTTCCTGCGTGTATATCTTGCTTGTTATTGATAAGGCAATGATAAAACTCATTACAAGCAACATTTTATTTTTTGAATAAAATTTCATTCAATAATTTATTTCTGATTTGATTTTACTGTAATTAATAATTGTTAATCGATGTAATATTCCATAAAAACAAAAGGGAAGCCTCTGCACAAAGCTTCCCTATGGTAAAACTCTTATTTATCATTAAATATATTACCCC
>Ga0208244_100256_pt1 | contig 61990 bp, 49 predicted proteins | sample SubbioCR12Aug_5A_FD_184828 | JGI IMG/M metagenome (GOLD analysis project Ga0208244, IMG submission 184828) | Serpentinite rock and fluid subsurface biosphere microbial communities from McLaughlin Reserve, California, USA - CR12Aug_5A (SPAdes) | ecosystem: Environmental > Terrestrial > Deep... | reverse complement strand
GAAGGTCAACCCCTGCAACTCACGCTGACTTGCCTACTGGTTGTCAAAGAACACTTGTCCGCCGTCTTTGTGGCGGAACCCACCTTCCACCTCACAACTCAGCTACCGCAAAGCGGTTTAGTTCAACTACCGGAACTCTGCACTATTGCACCTTTTTACTCATAAGGGAGCTAATGACGCAATATCGCCCGCCTGCGGAGGGCGGACGTTCTTCTTCTGTTGTCTTCCCCAGCACTCGAATGTCGATCAGGGTAGATGGAGCGGAAAGAAAATCAGGAAGTTTGATCTGAGGTGCCTGATGGCATTCTGCTTCCCATCGCAGATACTCATGGGTGACGGTACGTAAGATGTCAATCGGAATCAAGGGGAATCATCTGCCCGTCGAATTGCAGTGATAAATCCATGCGGCCTCTGCGATTACTCTGTGTCCTCTGCGTCTCTGCGTTTGGCTTCTGTTTCAATGGTTTCGATACTCACAACCTTTCACAACACAACGCGGAGGCGCAGAGGACGCAGAGGTACGCGGAGCGGGGAGGACATCAAGGCTTGAAGTGTCGGGAGAAGAAGGACCAGATCAAATCTGTCGCGTCAAGCTTCTGCGTCGCCCTCCCCACCATCCAGCCGGGAAGCTTCGGCGCCCGTCCGGGCCACACATGCCCCTGTCCCTCAATGATAACACCGATCACCTCGATGCCTTCCCCACATTCGTTGAAGAGCGTTTGTCGGATCCCACCCTCGGATGTTACAACTGGAGTCGACGAAGAACAACCGACCAGCTTTGCCCACGTCGATATATGCTTGCTCACAGGGGGCTTCTCCTTTCCTCCGACGGCTCGCCGACTCCATGCCATGCGTGGCATTCCTCCATCGATAGGGTTCAATGGATCGGAATCGCCGGTGATGTAAAGAAGAGAAATCGGATTGGCGAGATAAACGTTCTCCTGCCAGAGCGCTCCGGCAACCGGCGCAATGGCCGCAATTCGGTGCGACAGTTCGATGCCGATCCGAAACGCCATGCTCGCACCATTTGAGAACCCGGTGACGTAGATGCGCATTGTATCGGCATTGAACCGGTTCTCGAGATCGTCGATCAGCGAGTTGATGAATCCCACGTCGTCCGCCTCGTGCTCAAACCGCTCCGAGCCGTCGTTCCAGGTCTGAGGATTCCCGACAAACCGCGCCGGCCGACTCGGATTCTCTCGCGTCCACTCCGGAAAGACCGCGATGAAGGTCTCCTGGTCTGCTTTGAGGTCCCAACCGGTCTCTTCCCGCGCACCGTTGCCCGTTCCGCCCCCTCCGTGCAACATGATTACAACCGGCGTCGGTCGCGTCCGATCGTAGTATCGCGGGAGATGAACGAGGTAACGCCTCTCCGAGTCACGGAGCTTTAGCTGAAACGAATGGAGGCCCGGAGCGGGATCCTTTTGAAGGGCATGGGTGGAAAGTGAGGAGAGGACGATAGCGCAAAGGATGAGGGAGTTTGTGATAACTCGTCGCATAAGCTCTCCGAACATGGGTTGTCGGATTCTCCACGGATTTAGTCATTCTTCTCGCTTCAGATATGACCGGAGCGAAGGAACGCGAGTCCGACAAGAAAGATTATACTCATTCCAATGCGCCGGCGGAAGTTCAAGGGGGGACCTCGCCCGATTCAGTTTCTACGTGGGGAAAAAAATCATCGAGTTTCTGACCGATCGTGTCGGCAATTCTCTCCTCGGGAAAGAAGGTGGTGACGATGGGAGGGAGATCGGCATCCAGCGTGAGAGATTGGTCGTCGACGGAGACTCGACCGGAGATGAGCGTTGCAAAGATCCCCTTCCGGGCCTTGAACGAGAAGTGGAGACGGTCGTTCTCCCATTGTGTCGAGACATCCTCGATTTTCACGCCCGAGGGGAGGGGGAGCTTATGGAGCTCCTCGATGAATCTGTTGAGGCGCGCAACGGCCTCTTCTTTTCCCAGCGTGTGAGTTCGGGTAATGATCATAGCGTAGCTCCTTCACGAATTCCAGGAAACCTTCCGAAGGTCGCAGAGAATAACCTAAGAAACCTTCGGAAGGTTTGTCGGGCTAGAAATACCGCGCAACGAGAATCGGAAGGATGAAGTACACGAAGCTGACAGCGGAAAAGACGAATCCTGCCATCCCCACAATCGTCCAGCTGATCATCTTCATTTCCTGATCTTCCTTCCGGGCGTGCTTCATCGCAAACCGGAACGAGACCCCCCACGATCAACCCAATAGTTGACAAGATTCCAACGACGACAAGAATGATGTCATCGAGCATGGGCAATCAGTCCGACGACGGTTTTGATTCGGTGGACTCCATCGAAGGGCCGGATGGCGTGGCATCCTTCGGCCTCAGGAGGGATGCGATGATCGAGACGATCAGGATCGTTAGCACCCCCCCCAGGGCAATACCGATCGGCAGATGATAGATATCAATCAATAGCATTTTCACGCCGATGAACGCGAGAATCACGGAGAGACCGAGTTTGAGGTAGCGGAAGAGACCCATCATTCCCGCCAGCGCGAAATAGAGCGCCCGCAATCCGAGGATAGCAAAAACGTTCGAAGTGTACACGATGAAGGGATCGAGCGTGATGGCGAAAATGGCAGGAATCGAATCGATGGCGAATACGAGATCTGTGGTCTCCACGACAATGAGTACGATAAACATCAGGGTGGCGTAGAGCTTCCCGTCAACTCTTACAAAAAATCTTCCTTCATGGTAACCGGCCGTAACGGGGAAAACAATCTTTGCGAGGCGGACGACAATGTTCCGTTCCGGTTGGATCTGACTATCATGCCTTTGAAACGCCATCTTCACGCCGGTGAAGACGAGGAAGAGGCCGAAGACATAGAGGATCCAATGAAACTCCTTAATCAGAGCGACGCCGAGAAAGATCATCAGCCCACGCATGACGATGGCTCCCAGGATCCCGTAGAAGAGGACACGATGCTGGTACTTCGCGGGAACCTTGAAGTACGAGAAGACCATCAGGAAGACAAAAAGGTTGTCGACACTGAGCGATTTTTCGATCAGGTAGCCGGTGAAGAATTCGAGCGCTACCTTGGAGCCTTCGAAAAAGTAAATCCCCGCATTGAAAACGAGCGCGAGGAAAATCCAGAATGCACTCCAGTGGAGCGCCTCCTTGACCTTAACCTCATGAGCCTTTCTATGAAAGACGAGCAGGTCAAGGAGCAGCATGATAACGACAAACACGTTGAACGCGATCCAAATCCAGGTCGAATGTTCGGGGATGTTCATGATCGAAAGTTTGAGTTATGGCGGCGAGGTTGTGAAATCATTGCCCCAAAGATACACATTTTTCGAAAGGAATCATCGGGTGAGGGGAAACTCATGAGTAGGTCGGACATTTCTGTCTCACCGTCTTGGATGCGGGGAGGCGGGTGTTAGGCAGGTCCGCTCGTCTCGGATAAGCAAGAATGCCCGCCTGCGGTAATGGTCAAACAGGATGTTTGTCCTACACCTCTCATTCACTCACCCATTACCGATTTCATCCTCTGGAGGAATTGCTCTGGGGGCAAGTACCCGATGACGCGCGCAGATTTGTTCTCGATGCCGGTTCGGTCGAGAAAGAGGATCGTTGGAACTCCCGCGATATTGAAGAGCTTGCGGAGGTTTTCGGCCTCCGGAGAATCGAAATGCGTGAGATCGACCTTGAGCCGCACAAACTCCTCGGCCGCGTCGATGACAGCCGCATCCGTAAAGGTCTTGCGGTCAAGTTCGAGGCAGGGGATGCACCAATCGGCATAGAAATCGATCATCACCGGCTGGCCGGAACTTTGCGCCTGAGCGAGTGAATCCTCTGAGAAGCTCGTCCAGACCACGCCCGGTTCGCGCAGAGCGTTGGCAAATATCAATCCGAGTGAAATCGCGAGAACACCAAACACTCGTTTAATACGCGTCAGAATTTTCTTGTCCCTCCCTGATCGCTCGAAGAAACCAAGGTAGAGGCCACCGACAATCAGCCCGAATGCCGGCACGAAAGCGGCCAGTTTGGGCGCAACTGCAAGCGAAAGATAGAATAGCGCAGCGGCAACGAGGACGACGCCAAATATTCTCTCAACCCAGATCATCCAGTCCCCAGAGCGAGGAACTTTCTTGAGCAATCCGGAAAAAGTCCCAAGCACCAAGTATGGGAGGCCAAGTCCCGACGAGAGAACAAAGAAAGCCCAGAATCCAAAGACCGGGTCTCCCTTTGCCCCAACAAGGGCGAGCAGGGCGATAACCGGCGGACCAATGCAGGGCGCGGCGAATACGCCCACAACGAGTCCGGAAACATACACGCTTACAATGCTTGTTCCGGTTGTTCCTCCGAGCTTGCTTGTCAGCCAGTACGGCGCCTGAAGCTGATACACGCCAAACATGCTGAGCGCGAGCCCAAAGAGAAGCGCGGCAATTCCTCCGAGAACCCACGGGCTTTGCAGCCAGCTTCCGAACAACCCGCCGCTCAGCGCTGCCGTCACACCGAGGACACTATACATGGAGGCAATGCCAAAGACGTATACCAACGCTTTGAAGAAGACCTTTACGGTTTTTGTTTCGCGTTGCGCACCGAAGATCGAGACTGTAACGGACATCATCGGATAGACACACGGAGTGAGATTGAGAGCGAGTCCGACAAGAAAGATGGCAAGAAATGCGGTAAGAGATCCCTCGGTTTCAAAAAGGGTCAGGAGCTCGTTGGGGGAAGATGACGCTACTTGGGTTTCCCGAGCATCATACTCGGCAAAGATATCCTCGTTCATAAGAGCCACCGGCTCAGAGGCATCGGCTACAAGGAGCGGTATCTCGATGAGGAGAGTTGCCGGGGCTAGACATACCTGATCATCACACGCCTGGACGACAAGATTTCCCGATAGGGCATAGGTCCCGGGAGACATCTTTTCGGAAATACGAAGCGTGTAGAAGATCGTGACCGTCCCTTCGTACACAAAAAGGGGTTTTTCGGAAAATGCAAAGCTGAGGTTCTCTCCTTCGGGGTATGATACATCGGCAACGATAATTCCCTCTGCGGGTTGGAGCTCGAGTGCTGTCCCGATGAGATAATCCTCTGATGGAAAATGCGCATTGATGTGCCACGTGTCGACGAGCGTGAGCCGAAGCGCACCGCGGACTGTCGCTCCCGGATGTACCTTATCCTGACCGGGCTTCTGCTCAACCGAGACTTTGTCCGCACTGGAGGAAAAACTGCCGCCGGAGAATGACTGCGATCGAGCATCATTCCATGATACGACGAACAGAGTGAGGAAGATGGTGAGAAGAGCTGGATGAATGCGCATTGGGACTGACCTGGGATGGTTAGAAATACGATCGTATTGATCTAATCTCGATAAAAAATCAAGACCGGGGAATCCAAAAAATTGAATTCAGACTTCACGTGTCCAACTTCGGGATTTCTCCGTCCGATATTCAAAAAAGACCTACAGAAGTGGCTTGATGAGCTTGATGAGATCTTCTTTCGACAGTAATCCCACATGCTCGGTGACGATATTTCCTTTCCTGTCAACCACAAAACTTGTCGGGATCGCATTGAAATCGCCGTACGCTTTGACGAGATTTGCATCCCCGATTACGACCGGATAGGTGATCTTGAAGCGATCGATGAACGGATTGACCTTTTTCCATCCATCCTGATCGAGAGAGACGCCGATGATTTCGAATCCCTTCGATTTGTATTCCTTGTAGACCTCAAGAAATGCCGGAATCTCCGCTCGGCACGGGCCGCACCACGTTGCCCAGAAGTTGACGAGAACGACCTTTCCCTGCAATTTCGAGAGGGTTATCGCCATCCCCTTATTCGTTACGAGGCTAAAATCGGGTGCCTTCTTCGGATTGTTGAATGCGTCAGCGCCGGTAAAAGCGACGAGAATGAGAATCGCAAAAGCCAAGAATCTTCGCATTGAATTCCTTTCGATGTATTAACCTTTCCAAATATAACAACAAAGTCTTTGATATCTATCCCACTGCGAGCCGGGTTTTTCCAGATTGCCATCCCTACGACATCTGCACCGGGGTCTTGATTTCACGGGACTCGGCGGCCATGAGATAGCATCATCAATACGATGCAGAGATTGACGCTGAGGATGCAGCGTTTCGATTGCCCTCGCGAGGAGTTCCGACTCAGTATTCAAATATTTCGGGCTCGGTGGGACTTGGAGTAACCCTCCATCCCCCACGATGGGCATCAAACTCGGCGATCTTGCTGAGCGGGAGCTTGATGTATTTACCGGTGGTGGAGATTTCAAGCGTCACGCCCCAGAAGTCCACGTCCTGCGGCATCATGATTGCCCGTCCGATCGTTTCATCGAGAATTGCCGTTGCGGCTCCGCCATGCAGGCGGCCGGGGTAGCTCTAATGATAATCGCGGGGAATGAATGTGGATACGATATCGTTGTTTTCAAGTTCATAGAAGGATGCTTTCAAACCGGCATCGTTCTTCAAACCGCAAACTAGGCACATGTGGGAGTTGCCTGCCTGCTCCGAAGGAGTCCTTCGGACCGGTCAGGCAGGGGTTGCTTTCGGCGGACACGTATGATCATTTCATGATTCCTTGGAAAAAGATCGTATTGAGAGCGGCTTGAAGATGATATTATGCTGGAGCGAAAAGTTCACGAGCCCGGTCACGGACAACGCGATGAGGTTGCAGATCACGACGTGAAGGCCGGTCAACCACGAGACGACGAGAAGCAGCAGGAGTTTCAGTCCGAAAACGAGAACGCAGTTAAGATTATAGACAAAAAACCGGAGCACAAAATCGCGCCGCGTTCGCTGAACTCGTTCCCTCCAGATCCAGAAATATGAGAGAATGTAGTTGTTGATGACGGCCGCCTCAAATGAGATCGCAGGGGCGACGACGTACTGCCCGACATATGTCTCGAAAACCGTGCTCGCAAGAATCCAGAGAACGATCGTATCGACGATTGTCCCTGTGAAACTCGACCAGAAAAATTTTCCAAAACGGCTGAGGGTAGAATGTGCGAACGACATGAGCAATCTGCCTAACGCGATTCCGATTTTCTCAGTCTCGCCCCGACTGACAGTGTCACGACCACAAAGGTCACGATAAGGGTGATACCGAACAAGAGGGCGATCACATCGTAGGCTGTTGTGTCTCCGATGAATGTGGACACCTGAGGATTGCCGATGAAAAAGATGAGGGTGTTGACGAGAATGATGAAGATCCGTATCTCCGTGGTGCCGATTCTGCTATAGGTCATCTGAAGGATTCCGGTGACATGTGTGCGCACATACACGGACACGGACATCAGCAGGAAGCCGGATAGAGCAATCATCGCGAAGTCAAAGCGTACATAAGGCGAAAGCCCGACACCGACCCCAATAAAGAAACCGCCGAGGACATCGAGCGAGTGATCGATGAAGAATCCGTACTTCGGACGCTCTTCATTCCGATGGCGGGCGAGAGTCCCGTCGAGACTATCTCCAAACCAATTCAGCGCCCAGCCGAAGCTTGCCAGCCAGAGATACCAGGGGGAATAGAGGGTGAGCCAATAGGAAACGGCGCTCAGCAGCGCAGCGAACAACCCGAGAGCTGTGAGTACATCCGGTGTTACGCATCTTGGCATCCGGGGAGCGAGCCAGCGGAGAGCGGCCTGTTCAGGAATCTCAAGAAGCATGTTGCTGACGCGCGTATGCTGGGGTTGGTATTCCATGCCGATCGTTCTTTCGGAGAATGTGGAAACCTGGTCAGAGGGAATGTCGTCACGACTGGATCGAACCCGAAGCAACAAATCCCGTAGTCGCAAAAGTACATTTCGTTCACACCAATTTCCACACAAACGGAAACGAGATATGGAATTATCGCTATCAGGGTCGTGGAAACGCCGCAATTCGAAGAACGATTGAGTCTCTCGAAGGACATCTTCTCGCACTTCGGGATCGTCACGCGCACGGAATTGACGAGACATCTCAACCCAACGAGTGAAATCGAAACTCGCGATGCGGTGGCACTTTGTTGCTTTTCCCTTCAATTCTGGCTACTTTTTCACGACGCATGAAAAAGAAAGATCTCTTTGTCGGCATTGACGGTGGTGGTACGAAGACCACCCTCGTACTGGCGGATCATCAGGGTAATCCGCTCGCGCGAGTCAGTGGCGGACCCTCCAACTTTCTAATCATCGGCACGGACAAGGCTTCAGAAGTCGTGTTCTCGCTCATCGAGCATTGTTGCACGACGACCCATCGCTCGATGAACGAAATAGTATCGGTGGTTGCAGGGTTGAGTGGCGCTGGACGAGATACAGACCGCTTTCGTATGCGTGATGCGCTTGTTGCCCGAGCCCGTCGGTCAGGCGTCACGTTTGATCATGTCGCTGTTGAAAGCGATGCACGCGTGGCCCTCGAGGGAGCGTTTCGAGGAAAGCCGGGAATTATTTTGATCGCCGGCACCGGATCCATCGCGCTTGGAAAAGCCCCGGACAACTCGATTCATCGCGTAGGGGGATGGGGAAGGGTGATCGGCGATGAGGGAAGCGGATACGCCATCGGTCAGGAGAGTCTGAACGTTGTCAGTCGGCATCATGACGGACGGATTTCCGCGCCACTGTTGGCGAAGCTCATTGGAGAGCGATTTGGCCTCGATTCACAGGAGCGGATTATCAATGCGGTCTATCGTGAACAATTTGACCTCGCGTCCCTTGTCCCCGTCGTTCTGGAGGCGGCCGAAAAGGGGGACGACGAATCAAGAAGAATTGTGACCCACGCTTCGGTACAGTTGAGCGAAATTGCCCGGGCTATTGTCCTCAAAATTGAAGGGGCGACACGAGGAGCACGGCGGCAGAAATTGCCGCTCGCGATGCTCGGCGGGCTTCTAACGAAGGAGACCGTACTGACCAAGATTCTTACTCAGAAGATCGTTTTCTCGCTTCCGCAGATTACGATCGTTAAGCCGGAAGCTCAACCTGAGACCGGCGCGGCTCTCCTCGCAATGAAATTCGAAAAAGCGCTGAACTAGTAGATTCACCTAACTGAGAATCCCTCGTGTTTGCGGACGACAAAACCGGGAAGGATCCCGATGGTTGTTCCCTAATTCATCTTTGCTCATCAGAAGCAACACCATATGCGCGTTTATTTTCCCGTTAGCCATTCTATTCTACCCCGGAATCCGATGCGGATGGTTCCTCGGGTTGTGCTTCTGGCGCTGAGTTTTCTCTTCTCCACGTGCGCTCCCGTCGAGAGAGTTGCACGCGATCTCCCGGAGGATATTCCACAGCGAAACCCTATCAGCATCGAGGATGTTGACCCCCACAGTACATGGGTTGTCAATGTTCTCGCGAAGATGTCGCTTGAGGAAAAAGCGGCGCAAGTGGTGTTTGCGCGAGCCGAGGGTTCCTACCTGAGCTCGGACGACGAGCGCTGGCAGTTGATGGAGCGATTGGCAAGGGAGCATAAGATCGGCGGGTTCGTCTTGTTTGCTGGCGATGTGTACGAATATGCCGTGCATGCGAACAAGCTGCAAGCGATCTCACAATTGCCGCTTCTTATCGGGGCAGATTTCGAATTTGGTGCCGCCATGCGTGTGCGTCGGGCAACGCTGTTTCCGAGGGCGATGCTCGTGGGAGCGACGCGCAATCCCGATTATGCTTATCGGATGGGCCGGGCTGTGGGTCGTGAAGCTCGCGCACTGGGAGTCCATCAGGTATACGCGCCGGTAGTCGACGTCAACAACAACCCGCAAAACCCGGTGATCAACACAAGGTCATTCGGAGAAAATCCGCGACTCGTGTCGGATATGGGCGTGGCGTTCGTCCGGGGGCTTCAAGAAGAGGGAGTGATTGCCACGGCAAAGCACTTCCCGGGACACGGTGATACCGGGATTGATTCACATCTCGATCTGCCGATCCTGAACTTCAGCCGCGAACGACTTGATTCCATCGAGTTGGCCGGATTCAGGAGGGTAATTCAGAACGGCGTTCTCTCTGTCATGGTCGCACATCTGGCGATTCCGGCGCTCGAACCCTCCCGCGGTGTGCCGGCAACCCTCTCCCATAACATCACAACAAAGATCCTGCGAGACGAGCTGGGCTTTGAGGGACTCGTTGTCACAGACGCAATGGAGATGAGGGGACTTGCGAGAGGTTTTTCAAATGCTGAGGCAGCGGTGCTTGCCATCAAGGCCGGCGCCGACGCGGTTCTTCTTCCCCTCGACGTTGAGAGGGCCATTGAGGCTCTTGTGGAAGCCGTGCGTCGCGGGACGATTACGGAATCCCGACTTGATGGCTCCGTGTGTCGAATCCTCAGCTTGAAAGAGAACCTCGGTCTTCACAAAGATCGGTTCGTTCCGTTGGACAATATTTTCAAGGTCGTGGGCATCGGTGATCACAAGAAATTGTCGCAAATAATCGCCCGCGACGGGGTGACGCTTCTGCAGAACAAACGCGACCTCCTTCCTCTGCCCCGGAACCAGAGAAGGAAGATTCTGAGCATATCGCTGTCGGACGTCGAAGATCCGTCCGTGGGGAATCTTTTCCGGTCGCTCGCCGCTCGTCGAACGTATGGAATCCAGCATGTCCGGGTCGATCCGCGCACGACCAGTTCCGAATATGATGCGTTGCTCCAGCGGGCGGCCGCCTCGGATATCATTCTGCTTCACCTGTATGTGAAAACGCGCTCCGGCGAGAATACCGGAACGCTTCAGAACCAGCACGCGCAGTTCATCGCCAATCTGCTGAAACTGGGGAAGAAAACCAGTGTGATCTCCTTTGGGAATCCGTACATCGTGGGGGATATGAGAAGCGCGGATGCCATTCTCCTGGGATACAGTGAGGCCGACGTCGTGGTCGAGGCTGCGGTGGAAATCCTTTTCGGCGAAGCGGATGCGCGGGGTAAACTGCCCATCACTATTCCGCCTGCCTTCGCATACGGTGCAGGCGTCGAACTGAAGAAATCGACGCTTCGGGAATCTGACCAATTGATTGTTGGATTATCGGAGGAAAGATTTGCCGATTTGGACGCGGTCGTTGAGCGGGCGATTCGGGATTCGGCTTTTCCTGGTGCGGCATTGGCTGTCGTCAAGGACGGTGTGCTCGCATACCACAAAGCGTACGGGCGGTATGATTACGATCCATTTTCTGAATCGATCACGACGGAAACGATCTTCGATGTCGCGTCACTGACGAAAGTCGTTGCCACAACGAATGCGATCATGCGCCTTGTGGAAGAGCGGGCTCTCAACCTCGAAGATCCCGTCGCTCAATATGTTCCGGAGTTTGCACAGAACGGAAAGGAGAAGATAGCGATCTACAATCTCCTTGTCCACAACAGCGGTTTGCCGGCATGGAGAAAGTTTTATGAATTTTGCAACACGCCCCAGGCTGTGCTCGATTCGGTGTTTGCGACTTCGCTCGCATATCCAACCGGAGACTCGACGGCGTATAGCGATCTGGGATTCATCACGCTGGGAAAGCTCGTCGAGCGGGTGACGGGGTCATCCCTCGATCGCTATGTCGATTCCGTCTTCTTCAAGCCGCTGAATATGGCCGGCACGATGTTCAATCCTCCGGCTGCGTTGCTGAGTCGGATCGCACCGACGGAGGTCGATTCATTCTGGCAGCGGACGAATCTTCCGGTACGCGGACGCGTGCATGACGAGAACGCGGCGGTGCTTGGTGGAGTATCAGGGCACGCCGGGCTCTTCTCAACGGCAGGTGATCTCGCCATCCTGATGCAGGTGCTGATGAATGATGGGGCCTATGGTCCGGATCGATACCTGTCAGGTGAAATAATCCGGGCATTCACGAAGCGCCAATCGTCGGCGAGTACACGCGCGATCGGATGGGATACCAGAAATCCAGTCCGTTCGTGGTCAGGGAGCCTCTTGTCGAATCGCACATTCCTTCACACCGGGTTCACGGGAACATCTATTGCCGCTGACCCGGAGCGGAATCTCGTTGTGGTATTTCTCACGAACCGCGTGTATCCGACGAGAAGTAATACAAAGATTTTTGACATTCGCCCGCGGGTGCATGATGCTGTTGTCCGGGCACTTTCAAATTAAGTGGATCGGTGCTTCGGATTAAAATGAGAGTGAACAAGATTGGTGCAATTGTCAAACGAAGATCAAAGGTGATTTATGGCAATCCGTAAGTTCAAGAACGAACCACTTACCGACTTTTCGAAATCGGGAAATCGCAAAGCGATGGAGAAGGCCCTGAAGAGGGTCCGGAGCGAGTTCAACCTCGAATATCCGTTAGTCATCGGCGGAGAGAAGATTTACGCTTCCAGCAAACTGAACTCGTTCAATCCTTCGAACCCTCAGGAAGTTGTCGGAGTATTCCAAAAAGCTGGTGCGGACGACGCAAGGAAAGCAATCGAGGTCGCTGCCCAAGTATTTGAAGAATGGCGCTGGGTGCCCCCGAAAAAACGCGCCGACTATCTCTTCAAGGCGGCGAAGATCATGAGGAAGAGGAAGCATGAATTCAGCGCCACACTGGTGTACGAAGTGGGAAAAACGTGGCCGGAGGCGGACGCGGATACCGCGGAGGCTATCGACTTCATGGAATTTTACGGTCGGGAAATGCTCCGACTCGCCGGTCCGCAACCTCTGACGAAGTTCCCGGGGGAGAAGAACGAACTCGAGTACATTCCGCTCGGCGTCGGAGTTGTTGTGCCTCCCTGGAATTTTGCGCTCGCGATTCTTGCCGGAATGACGACCGCCGCGGTTGTCGCGGGAAACACCGTTGTGCTGAAACCGTCAAGCGACTCCCCGCTGATCGGCTGGAAGTTTTTTGACCTCATGAGAGAAGTGGGGCTCCCCCAAGGGGTCATCAATTTTGTGACGGGATCCGGCGGGACGGTCGGAGATACGATGGTTGCTCATCCGAAGACAAGGTTCGTCTCGTTTACCGGCTCGAAAGAAGTGGGAATTCATATCTACGAGCTGGCCGCGAAAGTACAGCCCGGTCAGAAGTGGCTCAAACGCGTAGTAGCTGAAATGGGTGGAAAGGATTCGATCGTCATCGACGACGAAACCGACCTCGACGCTGCAGCACAAGCGACAGTGGCGTCCGCATTCGGCTTCCAGGGTCAGAAATGTTCCGCGGCCTCACGCGCAATTGTCGTGGAGAAAGTCTATGACAAGTTTGTTCATCTCCTGAATGAGAAGACCGAAAAGCTCTCGGTCGGCTCCGCGGACGACCCGGCGAACTATATGGGTCCGGTGATCAACAAAGGATCAGAGGAAGAGATTCTCGAGTATATCACAACCGGCATTAAGGAAGGAGGCCGACTCATCCGTGGTGGCGTGAAGGCATCCGGCGATGGGTATTTCATCCTCCCGACGATCATTGCCGATGTCGATCCGATGGCGACAATTTCGCAGGAAGAGATCTTTGGGCCGGTCATCGCGATCATTAAGGCAAGGGATTTCGATCATGCACTGGATATCGCGAACAATACGGAGTTCGGATTGACGGGGGGTGTATGGACAAAGAACCGCAAGAAGATTGAAAAGGCAAAAAGAGTCTTCCACGTGGGCAATTTCTATGTCAACCGGAAGATTACCGGAGCCTTTGTGGGTGTCCATCCATTCGGCGGGTTCAATATGTCGGGAACCGATTCAAAGGCCGGGGGGAGAGACTATCTGCTTCTCTTTACTCAGGCGAAGTTGAAATCGGAAAAGGTGAAATAGTGCGGGGGAGAGGTGGCATCAAGGGCTTCAACATCTGGAGGGAAGTGTTTATCACAATCGGGAGGGGAGACTGATGGTATATCTCGGAGCGTGCCCCCAGTGCGGGGGCGATGTGACGACGGACAGCGATTTCTGTCCGCATTGCGGTCAACTCTTCGAGCGGGCGGGGATTCAACAGTGCGGATTACACCCCGACCGGGAGGCGCGTGGAGTGTGCATTATTTGCCATTCTACCGTTTGCCGGGAATGTTCGAAGCTGGTGATGGGGAAGATGTTTTGCGCCGATCATAAGAAGGTGGAAGTCGTCCAGGACTGGGCAAACGTGTTCACGTCAGCGGAGGTTCATGAAGCGGAACTGGCGCGGTCGATCCTTGAATCGCGGAACGTGAAGGTGCAAATCCAGAATTTTCAATCGATCGGTTATGTTTGGGGGGGGAGCGACAGTGCGATCTCGCGCAGTCAGATTAGCCAGCCGGCAAAAGTGTTCGTGCCTATTCCGGACTACCTTCGTGCGCTTCAATTTCTGGTGGAGTGGAAATCCGGTGCGGAGAGCGCGGATGAATCAGCCGAAAAAACCATCGAATGATCAAGCTGTAAATTACCATTGGAGAATGTTCAATGAAGATCCATGAGTATCAGGGAAAAGAAATCCTCAAGAAATATGGCGTACCGGTTCCGGTCGGTCACGTTGCCTTCTCAGTCGATGAGGCGGTTCGGGCGGCAGAGTCGATCGGTGGAAAGGTGTGGGTTGTGAAGGCACAGATTCATGCCGGCGGTCGGGGCAAAGGAGGGGGTGTCAAGATCGTGAAGTCCATCGACGAAGTTCGTGCTCGGGCCTCTGAAATTCTCGGAATGCAACTCGTGACACACCAGACCGGTCCCGAGGGGAGAATCGTCAAGCGCTTGATCGTGGAAGAGGGGATGAACATTGCCCGGGAGCTGTATGTGGGAATCACGCTCGATCGCGGGCGATCGGAAAACGTCGTGATGGCATCGACAGAGGGTGGAGTGGAAATCGAGAAAGTGGCCGAAGAGACACCTGAAAAGATCTTGAAGGAGTACATCGACCCCGCGAGCGGATTCCAGCAGTTTCAGGCGCGCCGTCTCTGCTTTGGACTCGGCCTTGATGGAGACGCGTTCAAGAACGGAGTGAAGTTCCTTGTGGCGCTTGCGAAGGCGTACGATGCCACAGACGCTTCCCTTGCGGAAATCAATCCTCTTGTGATTACCGCCGACGGGAAGATCATCGCTCTGGACGCGAAAATCAATTTTGATGATAATGCCCTTTATCGTCATCCCGACATCGTCGCCATGCGCGACCTGGATGAAGAGGAGCCGCTGGAAATTGAAGCATCCAAATCCAATCTGAATTACATCAAGTTGGATGGGAATGTTGGTTGCATGGTGAACGGTGCCGGACTCGCGATGGCGACGATGGATATCATCAAGCTGGCCGGTGGTATGCCGGCAAACTTCCTTGATGTGGGAGGAGGCGCAAGCGCTGAGACTGTTGAAGCGGGATTCAGAATCATCCTCAAGGACCCAAATGTCAAAGCCGTGCTGATCAATATCTTCGGCGGGATTGTCCGTTGCGATCGCGTTGCAACGGGCGTGGTTCAGGCGGCGCGGAACGTCGATGTGAAGATCCCGATTGTCGTCCGTCTCGCGGGCACCAACGCAGACCTCGCTGCGGAAATTCTGAAGAAGTCCGGTATGCAGTTCCTCGTTGCTGGGAATTTCAAAGAAGCGGCGGAAAAGGTGACCACGGCAATCGCCGCATAGGGGATGAATGAGAAATCCTTCCCCCTCGATGGTTACTCGCACGGCAGGGACAACGATCGACGTGCCTTCATGGAATGATACATATGAGCCGGTCATTGGACTGGAAGTGCATGCCCAGCTTCTGACGAAGTCAAAGGCGTTTTGCGCTTGCTCGACGCAGTTCGGCACCGAACCGAATTCGAATGTCTGTCCGGTTTGTCTCGGTCTCCCCGGAGCCCTTCCCGTTCTCAATCGAAGTGTCGTCGATTTCACAATCCGGATGGGACTAGCCACGCATTGCTCGATCGCCCCTCGCTCGATTTTCGCGCGCAAAAACTACTTCTATCCCGATCTCCCAAAAGGATATCAAATCTCCCAATACGAATCTCCGATCTGCACCAACGGATTTGTGGAGCTTGAGGGAGACGAGGAGAAACGGAAGATCGGCATCACGCGCATCCACATGGAAGAAGATGCCGGCAAATCGATCCACGATATCGAGATTGACACGCTTGTTGATGTGAATCGATGCGGTGTGCCTCTCATCGAAATCGTAAGCGAACCCGACCTCCGCTCACCTCACGAAGCCTACCTATTCCTGCGGAAGATAAGGCAGCTCGTTACCTATCTGGGTATCTGTGACGGCAACATGGAAGAGGGGAGTTTGCGATGCGATGCGAACATCTCTGTGCGTCGCAGAGGAGAGACGACCTACGGAACGAAAACCGAAGTGAAGAACATGAACTCGTTCCGTTTTGTCGAGAAGGCCCTCGAATATGAAATCAACAGGCAGATAGAGTTGTTGGAACGCGGCGGAAGAATTGTTCAGCAAACCCTCCTCTGGGATTCGACGGCCGGAGAGGTGCGGCCCATGCGTTCAAAAGAAGAAGCTCACGACTACCGGTACTTTCCCGAGCCGGATTTGGTTCCGGTTTTTGTGGATCATGGATGGATCGAAGAAGCCCGGGCGTCCCTGCCCGAACTGCCCGTCGGTCGTCGCGACCGCTACATAGAGGAATATCAAATCCCGAGATACGACGCGAACATCCTCACGGAAGAAAAGGAACTCGCCGACTATTTTGAACAGATCGTCGGGAATCTGAAATCGAAAACCCATGACGCGTATAAACTGGCTTCGAATTGGACCATGGGGGACGTCTTGCGGGTGATTAACGAGAGGCAAATCGGTGCGAGTGATATCCCAGTGTCTCCCGCTGCAATGGCGGGGATGATCGATATTATCGTCGATGGCACAATAAGCAGTAAACTCGCGAAAGAAGTGTTTGAAGAGATGCTCAAGACGGGCGAATCGGCCGCGAGCGTCGTGGAGAGAAAAGGTCTTGTCCAGATCAGCGATTCGGCAGCATTGGAAAAGATCGTCGACGAGGTTCTGGCGCGCAATCAGGGTCAGGTCGAACAGTACCTCGCCGGCAAACATCAGATCTACGGCTTCTTCGTCGGTGAATTGATGAAAGCGACGAAGGGGAAAGCGAACCCAAAAATCGTAAACGAGATTATCCAGAAGAAACTTGCTGCGCTCAAAAAACGATCATGAATGTTATCATCTGAATAGAGGATTAAACATGCGGACCAAAGTCGTGGCTGGGAACTGGAAGATGTGCAAGAACCTCGAACAAACGCGCGAGTTGATCAACGGTCTGAAATTGAAACTCGATTTCAACCTCAAGGGCGTCACCGTAATCGTCTGTCCTCCGTTCACCTCACTCTCGATGGCGAACTCGCTCGTCCAGGGGAGCGACATTCAACTCGGCGCGCAGAATATGTATCAAGAAGAAGAAGGAGCGTTTACGGGAGAAATCTCGGCAGGGATGCTTCTTGCCGCCGGATGCAAGTACGTCATCCTCGGTCACTCGGAGCGAAGGCAGTATTTCGGAGAAACGAATGAGCTGATCAATAAAAAGGCAAAGAAGGCGCTCGAGTCGGGTCTTCTACCGATCATCTGCGTAGGTGAATTGCTTGAGGAGCGCGAAAAAGGGATCACAGAACAAGTTGTCTCTGCTCAGGTCAGAGGGGTGTTAAAAGGACTCACTGTCGATGATCTTGCAAAATCAATCATCGCGTACGAGCCCGTTTGGGCGATTGGAACGGGAAAAACCGCGACGCCCGATCAGGCACAGGCGGTCCATCAGTTCATTAGAAAGATCGTCGGACAGATGCATTCCTGGTCAGTTGCTGAAAGACTCCCCATCCAATATGGTGGTTCGGTAAAACCTGACAATGCGGCAGATCTTTTTGCACAACCTGACATTGATGGAGGGCTCGTTGGGGGAGCCTGCTTGAAGGCAGATTCTTTCGCTCAGATCGTGAAATCAGCTGTTTTTTAGCAATTCGAAAAAAGGACGAGTTTGTCTGTCGTCACAGAGTGGGGGTGAAGAGGAGTGTGCAAGCTGTTGAAATTCAATTAGTTATCCTCATTTCTCACTCCTGAGAACGCATAATTCTGGTTGCTTTCCCTACTTTTTGTTGCTATATTGTTGCAATTCTCAAGCCTTGTTCTATATCGAGAACGGGGCTTCCCTATTTTTGCACTCCAGACACGAATTGACACACGCGACCACTCTTTCTCATCTATTCGTCCGTCTCCTGGTTTTCTCTCTTTTCCTCGTTTCCCTCGGATTCTCTCAGCCGTTCGCAGTCCACGGGAATAATCAAACGTCGAGGGGGATACTCGATTTTTTCAACGACCCCGACCGAATCACCCGCCAGCGGATTGATCTTTCCGGAGTGTGGAGTGCTTCGGTCGCGGAAGGGGAGTGGTACGATGTAGAAGTCCCGAGCTCGATTGTGTTCGAGGGTCAAGTCACCTTTCTTCGGAAGTTTAGCATTCCTCAGGAAATAGTTTCGCGTTCTGCGTTCCGTATTATTGCCTTGGGGATCGCAGGTGACGCTGAGATCTATATCAACGATGTGTTCGTTGGAAAACATGCCGGCGGGATGACCTCATTCCGGTACGACATTCCGGCCAATGCTCTCACCTTTCGTGATGAAAACGAAATCAAAATTGTTGCCGACAACCGTCTTAATTCTACCGGTTCGCTGCCGCCGCGAAAGCAGGTATGGGGTTGGAAGAATTACGCGGGCATCATCCGGGATCTGTACCTTGTCGCAGCGCCGCCGATCTTTCTTGACCGAACGAAATCCTCGACGCACCTTTCTGATGATTTGAAGCAAGGGACAGTTCGGCTCGCCTCCACGATTAGCTTCAAAAACGGCACATCGAATGTCGGAGAGACGCCGGACCTTAAGCCCTCCACAAAATCCCTTCATGTCCTTTTTGAAATCCTCGATGATTCCAGTGGATCCGTAATTGTCTCCCAGCAGATTGCCGCGGAGATCACTGCAGGGAGAGACACCGACGTGCGGGGAACGCTCATCTTGAATGTCCCAAAGCTTTGGAGTCCGGAATCTCCATCGCTCTATCGTGCGCGGGTTCACGTGTACGCGTTGGAAGGGAAACAACGGGAGCTCATCGACATACAGGATCAGTTGTTCGGGTTTTCGCAGATTACGGTCGATCGGACTTTCATTCTGCTTAATGAAAAGAGAGTGACGATCAAGGGAATCAATTGGATAGAGGAGTCGGCCATTCACGGAGCATCCCTTCGTTACGATGAAATGGAGAAAGATGTTCTTGCGATCAAGGCATTGGGGGCGAATACCATACGGTTCACATTTCAGCCTCCTCATCCATACATGATCGAACTTTGCAGCCGCTACGGCCTATTTGCATTGATCGAGCTTCCTGTGTGGAACGCTTCGGAATCACTGCTTGCCAGTGAAGCGTTTCAAAGTTCGGTCGAGCTCGCTTCGGCGGAAATGGTCCAACGAGATCGCTCGATGCCGGCAGTGCTCGCGTGGGGGATTGGACATGAATTTGATACTTCAAGCCCGGTGTCGCGTTCCTTCGTGGGGCGTGTACGGGCAATTCTTCGTGAGCATGATGAGCGGCCGGTGTACCTAGGCTCATTCCTCCCCGAAACGGATGTCTGCAGCGATCTGGTCGATATCCCGGCGCTGAGTCTTCCTGTGAAGGACGCTAAGAAATTCAAGGAACTTCTCAACGACTGGAAGAAGAAGAACGCGAACAAGCCGATTGTCGTCCTCAAGTACGGACGGATCGTTGAATCAGGAAACCGCAACGGCTACAGCGACCCATTGTCGGAACAGGCGCAGGCCCGATTCCTCCAGCAGATCCATGCGGTGGTCAAGGAATCCGGGATTGCCGGCAGCTTTGTGATGGCCTACGCCGATTGGCATGGGGATCGACCGGTGATGACTGTTTGCCAGGATGACCTGTATTTGCATCCGGTGGGTTTGGTGGATCTTGAACGTCAAAAACGCATCGCTTACGATGCGGTAAAGGCTCTCTACTCCGGTCAGAAGATGGGGGCGCTGCAGATCGGATCGCACAAGAGTTCGTTTCCTGTCGCACATATCCTCTCCGGTTTTGTCGTGATCTTTGTCCTGGCGTACTTCTACCATTACAACAGGCGATTCAGCGAAACGTTTAAGCGGGCGCTCATCCGATCGTACAACTTCTTTGCGGATCTCCGGGATATCCGTTCGGTGTCAGCAGTACACACCGTATTTGTTGCCCTCGCGATTTCGCTGACCATGGCTGTCGTGGTGTCCGGATTGCTTTATCACTTCCGGACAAATACGTTTGCGGACTATCTTGTCACGCAGTTTTGTATTGCCGATGGCATCAAGACACAAGTGATTCACGCGGCGTGGGCCCCTCTCGAAGGGATCCTTGCGTTCACGGCAATATTCTTCTTCACGTCGGTTGCCTTTGCCCTCATCGTCAAGGTCTTTTCGATGCTGGTACGAACGAAAATCTCGTACTTCCACGCATACACGGTTGCCGCCTGGGGCGCACTCCCGCTTGTGTTCCTGAGTCCGGTAGGGATGAGTATGCTCAAGGTCCTTGCCGGTCCGACCTATGTTCTCCCGACTCTCGGCCTTATTGCAGCGATGATTGGCTGGGCGGGGATTCGGATTCTCAAGGGGATATCTGTCATCTATGATTTGAAACCATTCAAACTCTATTCGGCAGCAGGGCTTCTCGTTGTGGTTGTTCTGATTGGTGTCTTCCTCTATCTCGATGCAAACTTTGCGGTTGGGGCGAACTATAAACTCGTGTTCAACGTGCTGATGGGACAGGGTTAATGTATCTCTCGAAGATCGAAATCTTTGGGTTTAAGTCGTTTGCGCAGAAGACGGAGTTGAACTTCGATGCCGGCCTCACCGCTATCGTCGGACCGAATGGCTGCGGGAAGACGAACGTTGTCGATGCGATTCGTTGGACGTTGGGTGAGCAACGTCCGACTACACTTCGCAGCGACAAGATGGAAGATGTGATCTTCAATGGGACGAAGTCGCGCAAGCCTCTCGGCATGTCAGAGGTTTCCCTGACGATTGAGAACTCAAAAGGTATTTTGCCGACGGAGTTTTCAGAGGTGACGATAACCCGCCGCGTCTATCGTTCAGGCGAGGGAGAGTACCTGATGAATCGGACTCCCTGCAGGTTGAAGGATATCCGCGATCTGTTTATGGATACCGGCATGGGCTCTGACGCGTACTCCGTCATCGAGCTGAAGATGGTGGAGACGATTCTCAGCGATCGGGCAGAGGAACGACGCAGGCTCTTCGAAGAGGCAGCGGGGGTGACGAAGTACAAGCATCGGAGAAAAGAAACATACCGGCGTCTCGAGAGCGTTCAGCACGATCTCACCCGCGTGGCTGATATCACCCGTGAGGTGCAGAAGGCGGTCAACTCTCTTGAACGCCAGGCACAAAAAGCTGAACGCTATAACGAATATGCTCTGCAACTTCAGATTCGCGATAAGGATCTCCTCGAGCGTGAATATGCCGCCCTCATGAGCAAAATTGTTCCCCTCCAGGGGCAGCTTTCTGTGGCAGTCGATGAAAAGAACAGGATTGACGTCGGACTGAAGCGGGAAGAGACGCTCCTCGAAGTTCTTCGCTCGGAATTAATGGAGCTTGAGACGCGCAGCCAGGAAATCCAGAACCTGCTTATCCGTCGGCAAGACGGTATTCATCAGCTCGATCAACGCGTCGCGACGGCGACAGAGCGAAAGCGCTCCCTCCTCGCAAACATCGAACGGTACGAGAAAGAAAAGATCCACATCACCGAACAACGCGGGCGAATCGATCAAACCCAGGGAGAATTAAACGAGCGTCTGCGGTCGCTTGCTGCTGCTCTCACGGAGTCGGAAGAAAAGTACCAACTTCGCAAGGATGAGCTCGACGAATTTGAACTACAGTTGAATACCAAGAAGGGGGAGCTTAAGAGCTCGCAAGATCGCATGATCGCGCTGCTGCATGAGATTTCCGGACTGAGGGCGCGGGAAGGCCAAACGAAGGCGAAGATCGACAATCTGACAGGCCGGATTGATTACATGGTCGAAGAGAATTCGAGTCTCAGGATCGGTTTCGAGAAGAACGCCGAACTAGTGGTCCGACTGACGGCCGAAGATAAAGAGCTGAGGAAAAAATTCACTGAGGCGGACGTCAAAGCTCATCAGGCGGAAGACCGAAAGGGGTCGCTGCGATCCGAACTCGACGCCCTGCGAGTACGCGAAATGGAGTTGAGGGGATTGCTGGAGCGCAAAGAAGCGCGACGCGATTTTCTCCGGGGTCTCGTGGAAAGTTGGGATGGACTTTCAGAAGGGGCAAAATACCTGATCTCCAGCTCCGAATGGGGCTCGGTGATTCGCACAACCGTGGGTGAGGCGTTTTCGATCGCGCCGAAACATCGTATCGCCATCGAATCGTCACTTGGAGAGTCCGCAGGGTATATCATCGTCGACACGGCTGAAGATGCGTATTCGGCCATAGAATTTCTGAAAAAGAATGACAAGGGGAAGGCTACCTTTGTTTGTCTTAATCGGGTTCCCCATGTTGCCAACCATCGTCCCTCACTTAATCTTGACGGCATTGTCGGGTGGGCGTACGATCTGGTCGGAATGGATTCCCGGTATACGGATCTCTATCGGTTTCTGCTTGCTGGAACGTTGATCGTCAACGACGTGCCCAGCGCAATCGAAATCGTCAAAGAGGAAAGAGGGATTCGATGTATCACGCTCGACGGGGAAATCGTCACGGGCAAAGGAGTTCTTCGGGGTGGGAGTGCTCGCCAGGATGAAGGTGGACATATCAGCCGCCGGGCACAACTGGAAGAACTGGCCGACGAATTGAAGCAGATCCAGAATCTGCGCGAAGAGGCCCAAGCGAAAATCGAGAAGAAGGCGGCGGAACTCTCCGGTATCGACGCCAAAGAATTTTTCGAGAAATCCAGATCCATCGAACAGGAAATGATTACTGTCGAAGTGAAAATCGCCCAACTCGAATTTGAGAAAAAGAGGGCGGAGGAAACGGTCGCAAGGAACAATTCGGAAATTGAACGATTGCGATCTGAGATCGACGCCCTGAGGGCGGAGCTGGGACAATTCATTCCATCGTTGAACGCTCTGGAATCCGAGAAACTCGAAGCGGATCAGCGAAGCGGGGCCGTCTCGGCAGAGCTTGGAACCATGGAAGTTCTCTGGAATGAATATTCGCGGCTCGCAAACGAAGCGAATCTCGCTGTCCTCTCGCTGAAGTCGGAAGAACGCAGCACCCGTCAGAACATTGAGCACAACGCGGAGCTCCGGCAATCATTGCTCGAGGCGTTTGAACAACGGACGCTCGATATTGCCTCAGCGCAGGAAGAAGTCGGGTTACTTGAAACGGAGATTAGTGAGACAGAGGCTATCCGTCAAACAGCCCGGGAAGAAATCAAGCTGACGCGTGAGCAAAAGAAAGTCGTCGATCAGGATCATAACAAGAAGCGAGGCGAGGTTCACCAGATTGAACTGCGCCTCAAAGATGAGCGGCTACGACACGAAGGTTCTCTCAAAGCGACACACGAACTGGAGTTCAAGATTCAGGAATTTTCCATGAAAGCGGAGAACCTGCGGGTTCGGGCAAAAGAAGAATTTGAGATGGAACTCGAAGTCCGGGAATTCGAGAACTACGATACGTTCGATTTCACTGCCGCGCGTGACGAAGTAAGATCCCTGAAAGAAAAGCTCCGCGCCCTGGGTGCTATCAACTTCGCGGCGTTTGATGAATACAAAAGCGAAAAGGAACGTCTTGATTTTGTGATTGCGCAGCGAGTCGATCTGGAGGAATCCGAAAAAACCCTGCTCCAGACCATCGAAGAGATCAATACGACTGCCCAAAATAAGTTTCTCGATACGTTCAAGCTCATCAGGGAAAACTTCGTGTCCATCTTCAAAGGGTTGTTTGACGAAGGCGACGAGTGTAACCTGAAACTCGAAGATGGTGTCGATCCGCTCGAAGCCCGGATTGAGATCACAGCGAAGCCAAGAGGCAAGCGCCCCACTTCCATCGATCTGCTCTCAGGCGGTGAGAAAACCCTGACTGCGATTGCGCTTCTCTTTGCGATCTATCTCGTGAAACCGAGCCCATTCTGCATTCTTGATGAAGTTGACGCGCCGCTTGATGACAGCAACATCGATCGGTTCACCCGCATACTCGATAGATTTTCCAATAACACCCAGTTTATTGTCGTTACCCATAACAAGCGGACGATGGAATCGGCGAACGCTCTCTATGGAGTGACGATGGAGGAGGAAGGCGTGTCCAAACTCGTGTCTGTTCGGTTCGACCAACCAGTGGCAGCGAAGGGATGATTAGGGTATTCAGTGATTTTGATGGAGCGGTGGCGAAGGAAGATGTCGGTGAACAGCTCTTTCTGAATCTTACCGGCGGCCGGTCTGCAGAAATTGTCGCGCGGTATTTGAGCGGCCAGATCACCTCGCACGAGCGCCTCAGGCAAGAGTGTGAAGTCGTGGGACAAGTGAGCCGACATCGCTTCACGGAACTGCTGGAGCGCTTCGAGCTGGATCCGTTCTTTGTGAAGTTTGTTCAATTCTGCGAACAGAATGGGATCGACCTCACCGTGGTGAGTGACGGGCTCGATTTTTATGTCAAGCATCTGCTCACGCGCGAGGGTCTCTCCCAAGTGCCCTTCTTCGCGAATCACCTCGAGTTTGCGGAGCAAGAGTATGGTGCTTTGCTCGTTCCGTCGTTCCCCCACAGAGATGCGGAGTGTCCGGACTGCGGGAACTGCAAACGGAATCACGTCGTGACGAGATCCGGAGACGATGATCTCATCGTCTATATTGGTGACGGCTACTCCGACCGGTGTCCCGTGAAGTATGCCGACGTGGTTTTTGCGAAAAGAAACTTCATCAAGCATTGTCAGCGACAGAACATCACCTATCATGAGTTCTTACACTTCGGTGACGTGCAGTCCCGAATCACGGAGATTGCACGGAGACCAAGGATCAAAAAACGACGCGAGGCTGTGATGGCTCGTCGCGAATTATTCATGCAAGGCTAACCAAAGCCTCTGCGATCAACCGAGAATGATGTGCCCAGGTTTCGCGAGAAGCTGTTCCAATATCGAAGTTACACCCCCATTCCGTTTCTCCTCGTGACGGTGGCTTTCGCAGACCCGACCGTGATGTCGCTGTCGGTCGGTGGAGTGATCACAATTCTCGGTGAAATGATACGGTTCTGGGGAGTGGCTTATGCAGGCCCGCTGACGCGGGTCACGAGATCGGTGGGGGCACCGGAGTTGATCGTGTCGGGTCCCTTCGCGCGAGTCCGGAATCCGCTCTACGTTGGCAACATCCTGCTCTACGTGGGCGTGGGTGTTCTTTCAAACGCGCTGATGCCGTGGCTTGTGATTGTGGCGTTTCTCTATTTCACGTTCCAGTATATGCTCATTGTGAAACTCGAGGAAAAGTTCCTTGAACGACATTTTGCGGAGGTCTACTCCGCGTATAAGAAAGCGGTTCCGAGGTTCATTCCCCGGTTGTCGGCGTACGCATCACCGGCGCAGTCGACACAGAAACCAGAGTGGCAAGGGGCGTTGCGGTCTGAACGCCGAACACTTCAAGCGATAGTACTGACAGCGGCCTTGATCTTGGTCCGCGGAGTCTGGAGCTGATCATGCCGAAGCGGGTTATGATAATTGCCGGCGAAGCTTCGGGTGATCTCCATGGCGCAGGTGTCGTGCGTGCATTGAGGCGAAAAGATTCATCCATCGACATCTTTGGAGTGGGTGGAGACAAGATGCAGGGGGAGGGCATGGATCTGATCTACCATGTCCGTGAAGTTGCCGTGATGGGATTTTGGGAGGTGCTTAAGCATCTTCCCATCATTCGATCGATGCAACAGACGTTGATTCAGCTTCTGACTCTGCGAAAGCCTGATCTGGTTGTCTTGATTGATTATCCCGGTTTCAATTTGCGGTTTGCACCGAGTGTTAAACGTTTGGGAATCAAAGTCGTTTATTACATCAGTCCGCAGGTTTGGGCATGGCACAAACGACGTGTGCGGAAGATGCGGGGTGTGGTTGATAAGATGTTGGTGGTTTTTCCGTTTGAAGTAGAGTTCTATCGGAGTGAAGGGATTGATGCGGAATTCGTCGGACATCCGCTCGTGGATGTGCTTTCGTCAACCATGAGCCGCCGCGATTTCTGCAGGCGGTACGATCTTGATGCGGACAAAGGGATCGTTGCCGTTTTCCCGGGAAGCAGAAAGCAGGAAGTAGCCCAAATGTTCGAGGAAATCCTCGCTGCCGCTCGTCTGATCGCGAAGGAAATGAATATGGAGGTCGCGGTTGGAGTCGCCCCAACGATCCCGGAATCGTATCTTACAGATTTCTATGCGCTCGACGGAATCCGATTGATCAAGGGTGCAACGTACGAACTGATGAATCACGCGACATTTGCACTCGTCAAATCAGGAACGGGGACGCTGGAAGCGGCATGGTTTGGGACGCCGATGGTTGTTCTCTATCGGACTTCCTGGGTGACATATCTGATTGGCCGGCTTTTAGTGAAGACGAAGCACATCGGGCTAGTGAATATCGTCGCGGGCTCGTCCGTTGTTCCGGAGTTTGTCCAGCATAGGGTGCGCAGCAGTCAGATTGCCCGCGAAGCACTGGCGCTCATGAAGGATAAGAGCGCGATGGCAAAAATGCGAACAGAACTCGAGACCGTACGCAAAAAACTGGGTGAGCGCGGCGCGTCGCAAAGAGTTGCCGATCATGTCTATCGGATGATGCAGTCGTGAAACCCTCGCTCATACTGCTTCCTCTTTCGTACGTCTATGGTGCGGGTGTCGCGTTTCGCAATCTGCTCTTTGATCTTGGAATTCTTCGGTCGCATCACCTTTCTGTTCCGGTGATTTCAGTCGGCAATATCTCTGTCGGCGGGACAGGCAAGACACCGGTCGTCGAGCTCATCGCAAAACGATTGATGCAATATGGTCTTCGAGTTGCCGTGGTAAGCCGCGGATACCGTCGTAAAACCAGCGGTCTCATTGTCGTTAGCGAGGGAAAAGGGGTGCAAGTTGATGCGGAGACCGGCGGCGATGAGCCGGTGATGCTTGCCGATCGGCTTCCCGGTGTAATTGTCATCGCGGATGAAAAGCGCGTGCGAGGCGCATCCTTTGCTGTGGAGCAGTTACGCGCTCAAGCGATTGTACTCGATGACGGTTTTCAGCATCGGTATCTCGGACGCGATCTAGATATCGTGGTAATTCCGGTGGATGAGGTTCTCACGCGAAGTCACCTTCTTCCAGCTGGCAACCGGAGAGAGCCTTATACTGCTCTTCAACGCGCCGATATGGTGATTGCGTCAAAATCCGATGGTGACAAAACAACGAGGCGGGCACTCGACATTCTATCAGCGATGAATGTCCGACAAACCGCCTCAGTGAACCTCCGGCCCGTCGCCTGGAAAATCGCGGGACTCGATCTTCGCGTTCCGCTCGAAGAATCTTCCGGACGGAAGGTGATCGGCTTCACCGGGATCGGAGATCCTGCGGGATTCCGGCGAACACTGCAGAATCTCAACGTCACGATTCACCGGATGGTCACTTATCCCGATCATCATTGGTTTGTCCCGAAAGATCTCCGGCATCTTGCGTCGATCCGGCAAGAGACGAACGCGGATTACCTTGTGACTACCGAAAAAGATCTGAAGCGGCTTGAGAGCCAACCGGATGTATGGAATGCGTTTATCGAAGCGAACCCTGTCCACGTGCTGGAGGTGGAAGCTTCGGTTCAGGAGGGAGCAACCGTTTTGGAGGATTTGCTCGACACGTTGTTTCATGAACCTATGTAGGAATGCGAATGCCGTTGACGTTTAAGGGATCTCCCTCGATGACCATAGGGGTGGAACTCGAGCTTCAAATCATCGATTCAGAGTCAAAAGATCTGGTTGCGGGATCGGCGAAAATCTTTGCCGCCCTCGGAGGAGAGCAAGAGCACCTCAAGTCTGAGCTCGTCCAGGCGATTGAGTAATGAATAATGAATGAAGAAGCGCAAGGAGCTGATGAAAATTGGAATCACAGACAACTTCAGACCAAAGCAGTACTTTGACAATTACCTCGAGTGGATTCATCGAATTGATCCCGCTGTCGAGTTCACCAAGCTGTCTCATCTTCTCAATAACGGGGAAATGATCAAAGAGATGGATGGACTGTTGCTGACCGGTGGCGGGGATGTGCATCCTGCATTCTACGGCAAACCCGAATACATCAGCGAGATGGTGGAGGTATATGAGCAGAGAGATGAGTTTGAGTTCAAAATCATTGAGAAGGCGCTTGAGGTGGTGGAAATCCCAATTCTCGGCATTTGCCGCGGGATGCAGGTGATGAACGTTTGCCTAGGGGGATCTCTCATTATTGATCTGGCCTCGGCTGGGTACAAGGATCATTCCGAGCAGAACGGAATAGCGAACCTCCATTCCATCGAGACCACGGAGCATTCGATGCTCAGCTCACTTGATCTGGACGGGGGAGCGAAGATCGTCAATTCGGTTCACCATCAGGCAGTTGACGAGCTGGGTTGGGGGCTCATGGTCGCGGCGAAATCAACAGACGGGGTCATCGAGGCGGCAGAGTGGGTCCTGAAAATAATATGCCGTTTCTGCTGCTGCAATGGCATCCGAAACGAATGAAAGATATTGATAATCCGTGCTGTAAAAATATCGCAGACCAATTCCTGCGAGAAGTCACCATATCGATCAAGAACAGACAGTAGCATACTCAACGAAAGGATAAACGAAGTCATGGCGAAAACGTCCAAATACGTCTATTTCTTTGGCAGCGGGAAGGCAGAGGGGAAGGCAGAGATGAAGCACCTTCTCGGTGGCAAGGGAGCCAACCTTGCCGAAATGACCAATATCGGCCTCCGCGTTCCGGCGGGCTTCACGATCACCACGGAAGTCTGCACCTATTTCTACAAACATGGCAAATCCTACCCCAAATCGCTCAAAGCCGAAATCGTAACATCATTGAAGAAGATGGAGAAATCCCTCGGGATGAAGTTTGGGGATCGAAAGAACCCGCTCCTTGTTTCTGTGCGCTCGGGGGCGAGAGCTTCGATGCCGGGAATGATGGATACTATTTTGAATCTCGGATTGAACGATGATACGGTTAAAGCGTTGATCGAGAAGACAAATAACGAGCGATTCGCATACGATTGCTATCGCCGTTTCGTGCAGATGTACGGAGATGTGGTGCTTGGTCTCCGGCCCGAACACAAAGATGACATCGACCCGTTTGAACAGATCATCGAGCACAAGAAGGAAGAGCGAGGGATCTCACTCGACACGGACTTGACGACCGAGGATCTCAAAGACCTCGTGGTGAAGTTCCGCAAGGCCGTTCTTGACCGGACGGGTAAGAACTTCCCCAGCGATCCGATGGAACAGCTGTGGGGTGCGGTTGGGGCGGTCTTCCATTCATGGATGAACGAGCGAGCCATTGCCTACCGGAAGATGTACGACATTCCCGCAGACTGGGGAACGGCGGTGAACGTTCAGGCGATGGTCTTTGGAAACATGGGCCTCGATTCCGGAACAGGCGTCGCCTTCACTCGTGACCCTGCCACCGGAGAGAACATTTTTTACGGCGAATATCTGATGAACGCGCAGGGAGAGGATGTTGTCTCCGGCGCCCGAACGCCTCTCCACATTGCTCAGCTCGCAAAAGATAATCCTTCGATTTACAAACAGCTCGACAAGAACCGGAGGACTCTCGAGAAACACTATCGTGATGTCCAGGATATCGAATTCACGATTCAACAGAACAAACTCTACATGCTGCAGTGCCGCTCGGGTAAGAGAACCGCGTTCGCCGCGATCAAGATCGCTGTCGACATGGTCGACGAGGGTCTGATTTCTGACAAGGAAGCCTTGATGAGGATCGAACCTGATGCGATAAACCAACTTCTTCGGCCGGTGTTTGATACGAAGGAAAAAGAAGCTGCTGTCAAATCGGGGAAGCTTCTTGCCAAAGGCCTGAACGCTGGCCCCGGCGCTGCAACTGGCCGCGTTGTGTTCAATGCTCCTGACGCGGAAGAGTGGGCGAAGCGTGGAGAGAAAGTCATCCTCACCCGCATTGAGACTTCTCCGGAGGACATCAAGGGAATGGATGCTTCTGAAGGAATTCTGACCGCGCGCGGTGGAATGACCTCACATGCGGCGCTCGTGGCTCGTCAGATGGGCAAGGTATGTGTCGCGGGATGCAGTGAACTCGAAATCGACTACAAGTCCCGGACGATGAGAGTGAAAAACATGGTCGTGAAAGAAGGAGAATGGATCTCGCTCGATGGGACCTCTGGTGAAGTCGTCCTCGGGATGGTCCACACGAAGCCGTCGGAAGTTCTGCAGGTGCTCGTCGACAAGACGCTCGCGCCAAAGGATGCTCCGGTGTATCAAACATTCGCGAAGATCATGAATTGGGCAGACAAGCACCGTCGGTTGAGGATCCGCACCAATGCCGATCAACCCGATCAATCCGCAAATGCCATCGCATTCGGAGCGGAGGGTATCGGTCTCTGTCGGACGGAACATATGTTCTTCGGTGAAGGGAAGATCGGGCCGATGCGGGAGATGATTCTTTCGGATTCGATTGAGTCACGGCGTGCGGCTCTCGATAAGCTCCTCCCGCTTCAGCGGAAGGACTTTGAGGGGATCTTCGAGGTCATGGCCGGCCGGCCGGTGACAATCAGAACCATCGATCCGCCGTTGCACGAATTTCTGCCCCACGATGAGAAATCCCAACGCGAGCTGGCAGGACAAATGGGCATCTCCTTCGAAAAGGTGAAGCAGCGGGTCGATTCTCTGCATGAGTTCAATCCGATGCTCGGATTCCGCGGATGCCGGCTCGGAATCATCTACCCGGAAATCACCGAGATGCAGGCACGCGCGGTCTTCGAGGCGGCCGCCAATGTCAAGAAGCGCGGCATCGATGTCGAACCGGAAGTCATGATTCCGCTCGTCGGCCATATCAAGGAGCTCGTTGATCAGTCGGCAATCGTGCGCAAAACAGCGGAAAGGGTGATCAAAGAATCGAATGTCAAATTCAAATATCTTGTCGGCACGATGATTGAAATTCCGCGCGGAGCGATCACGGCAGACGAGATCGCGACAGATGCTGAATTCTTCAGCTTTGGCACGAATGATCTCACGCAGACGACGCTCGGAGTTAGCCGCGACGACGCAGCTCGCTTCCTGATTCCGTACGTTGAACGGGAGATCTATGGCAAAGATCCGTTCGAGTCGATCGACCGCACGGGCGTTGGCGTATTGATGAAGATGGCAGTTGAGAAGGGCCGGAGCGTTTCGCCAAAACTCAAGCTCGGCATCTGCGGTGAGCATGGAGGCGATCCATCTAGCATCGAATTCTGCCACGCAATCGGACTGGACTATGTCAGCTGTTCGCCCTTCCGCGTTCCGATTGCCCGACTTGCTGCTGCCAGGGCTGCGCTGAGCGACGGAAAGAAAGCATTATCGACCAAGCCGTCTCCCAAACAGAGGCGAGGCAAGGCGAAATCCACCGCAAAAAGAAAAGGAAGAGGATGATTGACAATATCCATATTTGGAGGGGATTGATAAATGAAGCTGTCTGATTTCAAATATCCGCTTCCACGAAATCTCATTGCAAAGCATCCGGCTCAGCCGCGAGATCGCTCGCGGCTGATGGTACTCAACAGAGCAGACGGATCGATCGAGGATAAGAAGTTCACCGAGATCGCCAGCTATTTCTCAAAAGGAGACTGCCTTGTTGTCAATGAGACCCGCGTGTTCCAGGCGCGACTCTTCGGTAAGAAAGAAAAGACGAACGCCAAAATCGAGGTATTCCTCCTCCGTGAATTGAATGCGGAGGACAATATCTGGGATGTCATCGTCGATCCGGCCCGAAAAGTCCGCATCGGGAACAAGATCTTCTTCGATGACGGGAAGCTCTGGTGTGAAGTCATCGACAATACGACCTCGCGCGGACGGACCGTAAGGTTCAACCACCGGGGTGATTTCTTCAAAATCATCGAACGAATCGGGATGACCCCGTTGCCGTACTACATCAAGCGCGATCCGACGGCAAAGGACAAGACCGCGTACCAGACCGTCTATGCGCGTGTGCTGGGCGCCGTCGCGGCGCCAACCGCTGGTCTCCACTTCACCAAGCCGCTTCTCAGGAAGATCCAGGCGAAAGGCGTCAAGATCGTGCCGGTTCTTCTGCATGTCGGATTGGGCTCGTTCAGGGCGGTGGAGGTCGAGGATCTGACGAAGCACAAGATGGATTCCGAGTACTACGAGATTTCACCGGAGGCAGCCGAGACCGTCAACAAGACGATCGACTCCAAACACAACGTTTTTGTGGTTGGGACAAGCACCTGCCGTGCGCTGGAGTCAAGCGTCACCTCGGACGGCCATCTCAAGCCATCGCGCGGATGGACGGACAAATTCATCTTTCCTCCATACGATCTGAAGATCACGGACAGACTGATCACAAACTTTCACCTTCCGGAATCGACGTTGCTGATGCTCGTGAGTGCCTTTGCAGGATATGATTTCACGATGCAGGCGTACAAACGGGCAATCAAGTCCTCGTATCGGTTCTACAGCTACGGTGATGCGATGCTAATTCTGTGAGGATGCTGTAGCATGGCGAAATCCAGACCGAAGGTGTATGCGATAATCCCGGCCGCGGGCTCTGGCACGCGGCTGGGCGCTTCTGTGAAGAAACAGTTCGTTCCACTCGGCGACCGCCCGCTTCTCGTTCATACGATCATGCGGTTTGAACAGTGCGCAGACGTCGATGAAGTTGTAATCGCAGTCCCGGAGGAGACGATCGCAGAAACCAAATCCCTCGTCTCTCGCTACCGGCTTCACAAAGTAAGTAAGATTGTGGTGGGAGCGGATCGCCGCCAGGGATCGGTTGAAAACGCATTCCTCAAGCTTCGCCTCAAACCGAACGACATTATCCTCGTTCACGACGGGGTCCGGCCGTTTGTCGAACCGGCAAAGATCAGCGAAGTCGTACGCGCGTGCAGGGACTTTGAGGCAGCTGCCGTTGCCGTTCAGCCGAAAGACACGGTCCGCAGATCAAACGGAGGGGGTCATTTCGAACAAACGATCGATCGAACCGCTATATGGTTGATGCAGACTCCACAGGGTTTCCGCGCGTCGGTATTGAAAAAGGCATTCGAGGAGGCACGCGCCAGCCGATATTATGCGACTGATGAAGTCGCTCTTGTGGAACGTCTCGGCATAAAACCTCGCATCATCATTGGAACGTACGACAATATCAAGATCACAACACGGGAAGATCTCGAATTGGGAGCACTGATCCTCGAGCGATGGAGATCACAGGAGCCGTGACACGCCTTGCATTTCGCAGGCATATTGGCTATTTTCATATGCATTAGTCTGAAAGGTTTTGGAGCGAAGAGTCACATGGAAAATCTCCTGATTGTCATCATTCTCGGCTACATGATCGGATCGATTCCGACCAGCATCATCCTCTCCAAGTGGATTCATGGATTTGACATCCGTACCAAAGGGAGCGGAAATGCCGGTGGGACAAATGTATTCCGCGTTCTTGGATGGAAAGCAGGCCTTATCGTGGGCGTGATCGATTTGAGCAAGGGATTGATTGTAGTGACGCTGATTGCGCGCCTCTTCTGGGATCCGTCGCTGCCGTTTTACAATCGTACGCCGTTCGATGATTTCACGATCGTTCAAATGTTGTGCGGAGCCGCGGCGATCATTGGACACATATGGACAGTGTTTGCCGGATTCCGCGGCGGCAAAGGGATTGCCACAGCCGCGGGGATGCTCGTGGGTCTTGCACCCACTGAATTCCTGATCTCGATCCTTGTGTTTGGTCTCGTCATTGTCGCCTGGGGTTACGTCTCTCTGGGATCGATCAGCGCCGCTATCACATTTCCGACGACGCTGTTCGTCCGCCATAATATCTTCGGCGTTCAAATTGACAGCTACAATACGCTCATCGTCTTTAGTCTTTCCGTCGCCGTGCTGCTCATTTTTTCCCATCGACAGAATATCAAGCGATTGCTTGCGGGAACCGAGAGCAGGATCTCGCGATTCAGCAAGAGGCGATCGAGCAGTCCGTAATTACGAATGAGACCGGAGAAGGCCGAGGGAAAGTCGGTCTGAGCTTAATTCGCCTTCCTGTTTCGGGCGGGAGTTCTGATCTATTGGCATTTCGAAGATGTTGTGAACGCTGAATCAGGCTCAGCGTGACCCTCTTTCATTCCGGTTGATCCCATCGGTTGCATACAGACCTCGCGAAACGCGCGCTGGCGCGTTGCGCGCGGCATATTCCATCGAAGATCGATTGACGGAAGAACATGCCCATGAAGATTGCCCTCCTTGGTGCGGGAAGCTGGGGAACAACGTTATCCCTTCTGTTGCTTGAGCAGGGACATGATGTCCGTCTCTGGGAGTACAAAGCCGACAATGTCGAGGTGATGCGGTTAAAACGCGAAAACGTTGCATTCCTCCCGGGGATTTCCCTGCCGGAACGACTACTGGTGACGCACAATATCGATGAGGCGTGCCATTCAATCGATATGCTTGTGACTGCTGTCCCTTCTCAACATCTTCGATCGGTGCTAGATCCAATTTCTGCATTCAATCTGAAAAATACAGTGGTCTGCAATGTCGCGAAGGGAATAGAGACCGAATCATTAATGACGATGTCCGAAGTGATTCTGGATGTACTCCGGGAATGCCGGAAAGAAAATTTGGCAGTCCTCTCGGGTCCAAGCCATGCGGAAGAAGTATCCAAACGCGTCCCCACAGCCATCGTCGCTGCCAGCAATAAGATGAAGACGGCGAAAATTGTCCAGGATGCCTTCATGACCCCGTATTTTCGGGTCTATGTTAACGAGGACATTCGGGGAGTGGAGCTCGGGGGGGCCATCAAGAATGTGATTGCTGTGGGAGCGGGGATTACTGATGGGGCCGGTTTTGGAGACAATACCAAGGCAGCAATTATAACCCGTGGGATATATGAAATCACGCGGTTGGGTGTCAAAATGGGAGCTCAACCGAGTACGTTCGCGGGCCTATCGGGGATCGGCGATCTTATCGTCACATGCATGAGCAAGCACAGTCGGAATCGATACGTGGGAGAACAAGTCGGTTCCGGGAAGCCGCTCTCCGAAGTGCTCGAAAAAATGGTGATGATTGCCGAAGGGGTCCCCACTACGAAGTCCGTTCATTTGCTCTCCGAGCGGCTCGGTGTCGAAATGCCGATTGCCGATGCCGTTTATCAGGTCCTTTTCGAGGGAAAAGACCCGCATCAGGCTACCGAAGATCTCATGACTCGCGATGCAAAGGGGGAGTGATGATCTGATTCTCTCCTTGATTTATCCACATTTCTGCAAATTGCCTTTCTGTGCTGTAGTCGTGGTCTCATCGATTCCCGTCACCTTGCTTCTCCATCGGCTTTTGAGTATTTTTTGAACACACCCAGCTCAAAACCACCATAATCACCCAATTTCCGTGATCCAGTACGTCCTGTTTTTTTTGGCTGGATACTTGCCCGGCTCTATCCCAACTGCCTATCTTCTGGTCCGAAGAAAGGCAAGCATCGATATTCGATCCGCAGGAAGCGGAAACGTCGGTGGTTATAACACTTATCAGGTAACTGGCTCTCGGAGTTTGGGGGTCGTCGTTGGACTCATCGACGGAGCCAAAGGGCTGGTGGCAGTGATCGGCGCCTCGATGATTGGGGGAGAGTTCTGGCTTACAGCTGTAGCGTTGATAGGTGCGATTATCGGGCACAACTACCCGGTCTGGCTGAAGTTCAAGGGGGGACGCGGTCTGGCCACGGCGGCCGGCGGAACGTTGCCTCTTGGAGTGGCGTACGCAATCAGCTGGTGCCTCATTTGGATCGCAACCAAATCTATAGGGCGGGGAATTCTGACGGCGAACATCTTCGCGATTCTAGTCTCGCCTGCGCTTGTCTTCTTCGCTCCGGATCAGATCGTTGAATTCTTCATGACGAGCAACGCTCCGCTGAATGATTATCGAATTCTTTCCATTCTCCTCAGTATCATCCTACTGGCAGGACATGTGAACGGTCTGAAGGAGGTGGTTGATGATTTGAGGGGAATCCAAACGGAAATAGAGAAAGTAGATTGACGCAGATGAATGGAGGACGACGAGTGAAACTGCAGCGTTTCTTTCTAGTATTATCAATTGTGTTGATTGCGGGGATGGTGATCGGCTATTCAGTGAGATTTGCGACATCGGCCCTCCCTCCCGAAAGGAACGAAGCAGGCAGTGTCACCGAGCTGTCGGCTGTGGTGGCACAGCCGGTGAACCAACAATCAACCGCTGATCTTACATTGTCCCGGCAGAATGCAATTACCCGGGCGGTCGCACGCGTGAGCCCTGCCGTGGTGGGAATCAACGTAATCGAAGTGCGTCAGTTCAGAGATCCATTCCACAGCTTTTTCGGTGATGATCCTTTCTTTCGTCAGTTCTTTGGGGATCGGACATACAAGCAGGAAGTGAAGGGGATCGGATCGGGATTCCTGATTTCTCCGGACGGCTACATCATCACGAACGACCATGTTGCAGGAAACGCAGCCGAAATCACCGTAACGCTCACAAACGGTGACCGATTGAAGGCCCAAATTGTGGGATCTGATCCGGTGACAGATATCTGTCTGCTCAAAGTTGAAGGGAGAAACCTTCCCTACCTCACCTACGGTGATTCGGATGATATTATTATCGGGGAGTGGGCGATTGCCCTCGGAAATCCTTTTGGCCTGTTTGAAATCAACGACAAGCCGACCGTCACTGTCGGAGTGATCAGTTCGACGGGGATGAATCTGGGTCGCGTGAGCAATCGATTGTATCGCGAGATGATCGAAACAGATGCGGCAATTAATGGGGGGAACAGCGGCGGCCCTCTCGTGAATGGTCTCGGCGAAGTGATCGGTGTGAATACGCTGATCTTTACGGGAGGCCAGAGTTCTACGTATGTCGGGTACGGATTTGCCATTCCGATCAATAAGGTGAAACCGATCGTCGATGAGCTCCGGAGGACCGGCAAAGTGGGCCGTCAGGGCTACACGGGATTCGATGCGCAGGTCGTTGATGTGAATATCGCGCGCTACTTTGGATTGTCGCGCGCAGAGGGGATTATCATCAGCGATGTTCACCGAAACGGACCGGCCGAACGGGCAGGATTACGTGTCGGCGATATTGTTTTCGAGATCAACAATAAGAAGATAAAAACGGATACGGATTTTCTCGGCCTTCTCTACGACGCGAAGCCGGGAAATGTTTGGGAGATGAAGATTTATCGCGACAAGCAAACAATCACGAGCAAGCTCAGAATCGAAAAAAACCCCCAATAGGAGAATAGCGGATTGATTGGCCGGTACACCCGCCCGGAAATGGGCAGAATTTGGGAAGACGAAAACAGGTTTCGTATCTGGTTGGAGATCGAAATCCTCGCGTGCGAAGCGCAGGCACAGCGGGGAGTGGTTCCGGATGAAGCTGTAAAGACGATACGGACGAAGGCGACGTTTTCGGTCAGCCGGATTCTGGAAATCGAGCGGGATGTTAAACACGATGTCATCGCGTTTCTCACGAATGTGGCGGAGTCCGTCGGCCCGGAATCCCGCTATATTCATCTTGGAATGACCTCGTCGGATGTTCTCGATACCGCGCTTGCGGTTCAAATGGATCAATCCGCGTCGCTGTTGCTGAAAGGACTTGTGGAGTTGCGTGATGTGCTGTCACGCCGGGCAAAGGAATTCAAACACACGATCATGGTCGGTCGGACCCACGGCGTTCATGCCGAGCCGGTTACATTCGGGCTCAAGCTCGCGCTGTGGTATGCCGAGGTTCTTCGGAACATCGACCGCCTAACTGCCGCCCGGGAGAGAATTGCGGTCGGACAGATCTCGGGTGCCGTTGGGACATACGCGTATATCGATCCCTCTGTGGAGAAGTATGTTTGCCGGAAGCTGGGATTGAAGCCGGCTCCAATATCAACGCAAGTTATTCAGCGGGATCGGCACTCAGAATTCCTGAACGTGATCGCAATATGCGGGTGCACGCTTGAGAAAATTGCCACCGAGATCAGACACCTTCAGAAGACCGAAGTTCTCGAGGCAGAGGAGTTCTTCGCAAAGGGTCAGAAGGGATCGAGCGCTATGCCTCACAAGCGCAATCCCATCAGGTGCGAAAGAATCGCGGGATTGTCGCGGGTGCTTCGAGGCAACGCCCTCGCGGGCATGGAGAACGTCGCCCTCTGGCATGAGCGGGATATCACTCATTCCTCGGTCGAGCGGATCGTAATTCCCGATAGCTGTATCCTCCTCGATTATATGCTTGGCGAAACAACAAACGTGATCGAGAAGCTTGTGGTGTATCCTGAACGGATGAGTCGTAATCTGGAGCGTACGCACGGACTCATCTTCTCGCAATCGCTGCTGCTCGCCCTCACCCAAAAAGGAATGAACCGCGAAGATGCCTACCAGGCTGTCCAGACAATGGCGATGGCGGTTTGGGAAGAAGGGACGGATTTCAAGGAACTCGTTACCCAAAGCACGGAGGTCAGACAATACCTCACGAATAATGACCTCGATCGGCTGTTCGATATGGAAAACAGCCTTGAACATGTAAATCATATTTTCGAGCAAGCTGGATTGAAATAGATCGGAACGGTTACCATGGCAAAGTCATTTCAAAATTTTATCAATGGAACATGGGTCGGTGCAAAGAGCGGAAAGACATTTGAGAACCGGAACCCTGCTAACTGGGATGAAGTGTTGGGATCGTTTCCCTCCTCAGCCAAGGAAGATGTCGATGAGGCCGTGAACGCAGCCAGAATTGCATTTGAAAAATGGCGATTGGTCCCGGCGCCCCATCGGGGTGATATTCTCCGCAAAGTGGGTGATTTGATGACCGCGCGGAAAGAGGAAATCGCCCGAAGAATGACCAAAGAGATGGGGAAGGTGCTTCTGGAGACGCGAGGAGATGTCCAGGAGGGAATTGACACCGCATACTACGCCGCGACGGAAGGTCGACGGTTGTTCGGGCACACAGTGCCATCGGAATTGCCGGACAAATTCAACATGGCTCTGCGCATGCCGATAGGCGTTGCAGGAATCATCACGCCATGGAATTTCCCGATGGCGATTCCCACCTGGAAAATATTTCCAGCGCTCGTCTGCGGCAACTCGGTAGTTTTCAAGCCGGCATCGGACACGCCTGAGACGGCGACGATACTCGTGGAGATCCTCGCAGAAGCAGGCATTCCGGATGGGGTCATCAACATCGTTCATGGCGGAGGAAGCACGGTTGGGATGGCGCTTGTCGAACACCCTGAGATTGATCTCATCAGCTTCACCGGATCAACGGGGGTCGGCAAGAAGATTTCTGAACTTGCGGGCAAATCACTGAAGCGTGTTTCGCTTGAGCTCGGTGGCAAGAACGCCCAGATTGTGATGGAGGATGCAAACCTTGAACTCGCTCTCGATGGCGTGCTGTGGGGCGCTTTTGGCACAACCGGTCAACGATGTACCGCCACCAGCCGGTTGATCCTTCATGAAAAGATCTATGACAGATTCCTGTCCATCTTGGTCGAAGGCGCGAAGAACTTGCGTGTGGGGGATGGCCTGAGCGATGGATCCCACGTCGGACCACTTGTGAACGAAGGACAGCGAAGTATCGTGGAGGAATATGTAAAGATCGCGACAGATGAAGGGGCCAAGGTGCTGTTCGGTGGCAACAAGCTCGCCGGCGGAGAGTACGCGAAGGGATGGTTCCATGAGCCGACCATACTCGTGGATGTCACACCGACAATGCGTGTCGCCCGCGAAGAAATATTTGGGCCGGTTCTTTCGGTCCTGAAGATCTCCTCTGTCAAAGAGGCCATTGACGTATCGAACAATACGAAGTATGGTCTTTCTTCATCGATGTACACTCAAGACATTGGCTACGCATACACGGCGATCCGAGATATCGAGGCAGGAATTACGTACATCAACAGTCCCACAATCGGAGCGGAAGCACACATGCCCTTCGGCGGTGTGAAAGAAACGGGCAACGGTCACCGGGAAGGGGGGTGGACAGTCTTCGAGTTCTACTCCGAGTGGAAGACGGTTTACATCGATTATAGCGGCAAACTCCAGCGTGCCCAGATCGATACGGAGGGTGCGTAGTGCAATGATTGGACGACCTTTTCTCATCTGTTTATATGAGCATCAGGAGTTCTTCTGAGAGTCGGCATATTCGTTTGCTCCATTCATGAATATGTCCACTAACACTATGACTCTCGAGGAGGATTTCCATGACAACTCGTACAACAGAACAAGGGCGTGAACAGAAGAACCATCATCCCCCCCAACCATCGCTTTCAGGACCCCCCAATTCTCGATCAAGTACCCGAGGCACAATTACGATCTCACCATCTGAGGTTCACGCAACACTCAGGAAGCATATGGTTGTGGATGGATTTGAATTCGTGGTGGATCTGAAGCGGAGCCAGGGATCATTCATTGTTGATTCTGTAACCAACCGGCGACTACTCGATTTCTTCTCCTTTTTTGCATCGGGATCCGTAGGGATGAATCATCCCAAACTGACGGATCCTGCGTTCATGGAGCAGCTTGGCCAGGTTGCCGTGAACAAACCATCAAACTCCGATGTGTACTCAGTCGAGCTCGCGGAATTTGTAGCGACGTTCAGTCGGATTGCACTCCCCCCGTACTTGAAATACATGTTCTTCATTGAAGGGGGCGCTTTGGCCGTGGAGAACGCCTTGAAAACGGCTTTCGATTGGAAGATCCGCAAAAACTTTCAAAAAGGGCACAAGGAGGAGCGCGGAAACCAGATAATCCATTTCCGCAGGGCATTTCACGGTCGGTCCGGCTACACACTTTCGCTCACGAGTACCGATCCGATCAAGACGAATTACTTCCCGAAGTTTTCCTGGCCACGCATCCATAATCCTGCCGTCCAATTTCCGTTGAACGAAAAGAATCTCAAACGTGTTGAAGAGGAAGAACGGCAGGCGATCGCAGAGATCAAAAGCGCGATCCGGGAACATCCCGACGATATCGCCGGTTTGATCATTGAGCCGATCCAGGCCGAGGGGGGAGATAATCATTTTCGGAAGGAGTTTTTCACCGAGCTGAGACAGATCTGCGATGAAAACGATATTCTGCTGATATTCGACGAAGTGCAGACGGGCGTTGGGCTGACGGGAAGAATGTGGGCACACCAATATTTTGTGGAGCCCGATTTGATGTCCTTCGGCAAGAAGGCTCAGGTCTGCGGTATTCTCTCGAGCACGCGAATTGACGATATTGAAGAAAACGTATTTCACAAGCCAAGCAGGATCAATTCGACCTTTGGGGGCAATTTGGTGGATATGGTTCGGTTCAAAAGGATTTTGGAGATCATCGAAGAGGAGAAACTCATCGAGAACGCGCAGCAGGTGGGTGCACATTTGCTGGGGAAGTTGACGGCGTTCGGGGAAGAATACCCCACACTTCTTTCGAACGCGCGCGGTCGCGGCCTCTTCTGTGCGATGGATCTCCAGTCTCCGGAGCTCAGACTTGCGCTGAGAACGAAAGCATACACGAAGGGATTGATCCTGATCGGTTGCGGAGAACGATCGATCCGATTTCGACCCCCTCTGACCATTTCGAAAGATGAAGTCGACCAGGGAATCAGCATCATTCGCGAATCATTGAAGGAACTATCCACAACATCCTGAGGAGGATACCGTGGAAACCGCTGAAAGAGCGCTGGGAAATGATTTGAAACTGAATACGGAACTTGTCAAGGATTTGCTCACTCGTTTTGTGCGGGACCAGGTGCGCAATGTCGGATTCGAACGGGCAATCATCGGACTCTCCGGCGGTGTGGACTCTGCGGTTTCCACCTCTCTCGCTGCCTGGGCCCTGGGAAAACAGAATACTCTCGCCGTGATTCTGCCCCATCGAGATAGCAGCCGCCAGAGTGTTGAAGATGCCGAGCTCGTTGCCCGCGAGCTGGGGGTGCAGACCGAAACGATCGATATCACCGGAATCGTTGAGTCGTATGCAGAAGCGGCAGGGGTCAGCGACAAGATTCGGCGAGGGAATCTCATGGCGCGGGCGAGAATGATTTTCCTGTACGATCTCTCGCTCAGGGAACAGGCCCTGGTCATTGGCACAAGCAATAAGACCGAACTTCTCCTGGGATACGGGACTATTCATGGAGACATGGCGTGCGCCATTAATCCCATTGGCGATCTCTACAAAACTCAGGTCTGGCAACTTGCAGAAGCTCTCGGTATTTCCAAGCAGGTGATCGACAAGAATCCGACGGCGGACTTGTGGGCCGGTCAAACGGATGAGGACGAGCTCGGATTTGCCTATGCGCGGGTAGATGTTCTGCTGCACAAGATGGTCGATGATCGCCGTACTGACGAAGAGTTGACTGCCGACGGTTTCGAGCAGGAATTCATCAACCGCGTGAGAGAATTGATCCGAAAGAACCAATTTAAACGATGCCTTCCCATCATCGCAAAGGTCTCCCATCGAACGGTGAACGTGGACTTTCGCTATGTACGGGATTGGGGAGTGTAATGCAATGCGGAATGTAGATTGGGTCTGCCCACAGATCCTGAGAGGAATGCGGATTTGAATGCTCCGGACGGTACGTCGATCGGAACGCTCTACCTTGTTGCCACCCCCATCGGTAATCTTGGGGACATCACCTACCGTGCGGTGACGATCCTTTCAGAGGTTCATCTCATTGCCGCCGAAGACACACGGAAGACCAAAATCCTCCTTGATCGGTACGATATCAGCAAGCCGATGGTGAGCTATTTCAGCCGGAACGAGGTCAGGAGAATTCCTGAATTGATTTCCCGACTTCAGCACGGTGAATCGATTGCGCTGGTTTCGGATGCCGGCACTCCGGGCATATCTGATCCTGCGTTCAAAATGGTGCGAGAAGCGATCGCTCATGATATTCCAATCGTCCCGATTCCTGGTCCAGCTGCGTTGATTCCGGCGCTCGTCGTGAGTGGCCTTCCGACTCATTCCTTTGTGTTCGAGGGATTTCTTCCCCAGAAAAAAGGGAGGAAAACGAAGCTTCAGCAGCTCCGGAGCGAGACGCGAACCATCGTCCTCTACGAAAGCCCGCATCGGATCGTCAAGACGCTGCGCGAGATTCAAGAGGTGTTTGGAAATCGGTACATCGTATTAGCGCGGGAAATGACGAAAATGTATGAAGAGATTCTGAGGGGTCCGATCGAAAACATTCTCACCCAGGTTGCCGACAAACCCGCGCGTGGCGAATATGTCCTCGTCATTGCCGGGGCGTCAGATGACATCGAAGCGGAATCGTAGGTCCTCACAAACACGGATTTGTCACCGGCGACGGGAAGCCGTAGATTTTAGATTATCCAACAGGCCGGTTTTTTCCTTAGTTACCCGAGTTCAATATGCAGTCTATGATGCTCGTGCCGGATCAATCGTCTTTTCGGACGAACTTCAGGATGCATCCGCATCGTGGCGAAGTAGTCATGAACTCGAAGTTGAACAACGCCCGGGGATTGTCCCCGGAGACGACGCTGCGATCGGCACCCTTCATGGATATATGTATGATCTGCGTCTGAGAAAAAGGGTCGAGCGTGACCAATCGATAATACGCCCGAGTTTCAAATAAATATGAAGTTTCGAGAGGAGATCTTTGCATGAAAAAAACGGTCCTCATGATCCTCTTTGTCGCCGCCTTCGGTTTGGGACTCTTCAGTCCTGGGGTGGACGGAGGGAAGGAAAGTTCCAGAAAGATCCATCCCGATTCACCGGAGGGTCTCTGGCACAGCGAGCTGGAGATGAAAATCGGGCGGAAAGCGGAAGGGATGAAGAGGCCTGATGAGCCGGATCAGTTCTTGAAATACCACCGCGAAATCCGGACGCAGGAAGGTGAACCTGGTCCTTTGTATCCGGCGAACTATCGCCTGCTTGCGCTGGAGAAGGCTCTTCAGCAACAGTCAGGGCTTTCGAAACGACAGGCGGCTCTCCTCCCCTGGCAGGAACGCGGTCCGGGAAACGTCGGCGGACGCACGCGCGGGCTGATCGTTGACCCCAATGATGCGACGAACAACACTTGGTATGCCGGATCAGTCGGCGGTGGCATCTGGAAAACAACGAACGCGGGCTCAAGCTGGCTGAACCTCACCCCAAATCTTCCGAATCTCTCCACTTCTGCGCTCGCCATGGCAAATTCACATCCGAACATCCTCTATGCGGGAACTGGGGAGGGCTTTGGGAACGTCGATGCGATTCGTGGGGATGGAATCTTAAGATCTACGGATAGAGGGAACACGTGGACTCAACTTGCCTCTACCGTTTCGAATATGAATTTCTCATACGTGAACCGGATCATAGTATCTCCGACGGATGCCAATCTTCTGGTCGTGGGTACGAACACCGGAATATTCCGTTCGACGGATGCGGGAGCAACGTGGGCGAAGGTCTATGACGGCGGCCGCATTCAACATGTTCTTCATCCCGCAGGGGATTTCAGTGTTCAGTATGCGACACGCAATAGCTTCGGTGTTCTTAAGTCAACAAATGCAGGGCAAACCTGGTCCCTTCTTGCATCTTCGTTCCAGGGGGCTCAAAGAATCGAGCTCGCAGTAGCCCCAAGCGATGCAAACCGTCTATACGCTGCGGCGGAAACGGCGGCAAATGCAGAACTTTACATGTCGAACGATGCGGGATCGAGTTGGAGTCTCGCCAGGCAATCGAGCGGTTCGATCGTGAACTGGCTCGGTTCACAAGGATGGTACGACAATACAATTGCCGTTCATCCCTACAATAAAGATCTCGTATATGTTGGTGGGATTGATCTTCATCTGATTCAGATTCTTGGCTCGTCATCTTCACAGACTGGTATCCTTGGAGTTGATTTGGTCAATACATCGTCGTTCCTGAGCTTTGTGAATTGGGGAGGACCGTTTGCGGGGGGAGGCATTGGAATCGGAAAGCAGTTTCTTGGGGCCACGAGTATCGATACGACTGACTACACGTCCGTGGAAATCCGATTCGGACCAGGCAAGGCGCAACTGGCCCACCGCTTCACGCGAATTGGAGGTGGGACATATCTGTATCGTGACTATGTTCAGGTTCCGTTCGAGGTGTGGGATGTAACAAACAATCGGCAGCTTATGGCAAGTTTTCGGGATTGGGTTGAAGATGGCACGTTTGACCTCATCCCGTATGAGGCAGAACCAAACCTGCAGCGCGAGTACATGTTTGTCCACGCCGTCCCATATTCTCCCGCCACGCCCGGCTCGGCGATCGCCGTTTCCGACGGGCATAAGCACAAGAACATATATGCCGTCTGGCCAATACTCACGTCTGGGGCAACCTGGAATCCTGGGAATTTACCGACTTCTTCGATTCTGATCCGGTTTGGAGCCCAGAGCCTCGGGTCGAGGTCAATCAGCAAATTGACAAACTGGTACCCAGGTTTATCGCGGCCAGGGGGAGGATCCTACCCCTTCGTGCATGCCGATCACCATAATCTCCTCATGGTCTCCACCAACCCGGCGACTCAAGCATTTCGCATCATCAATGCCAATGACGGGGGGGTTGAGTACTCAGATGATGGTGGCACGGTCTGGCGAAAGACGCTGAACGGCTACAACACGACGCAATTCTATGGCGCCGATCGGAAGCCGGGATCCCAGGAATACATCGGTGGAATGCAGGACAACGGCACGTATCGATCGGGAGTGAATCCCAATTCGCTCTCCAATTGGAGCGATCAGATCGGCGGAGACGGATTCGATGTGGTGTGGCATGCAAAGAACCAGAACCTGCTCATCGCTGGATCACAGTACAACAGTTTCAGGAAGTCCACGGACGGTGGCAACACATGGAAGCCTGCTACGACGGGACTTCTCGATGTCGGCTCAGGGAAGGGAATCTTCATTAATCGTCTGGCAAAATCGACGCTTGATCCGGACCTGGTCTTTGCGGTTGGCAGTCTAGGCGTGTGGCGCTCGGATGATTTTGCGGAGAGCTGGACAAATTCAGCGATTGCCTCCGGCTGGGGGTTCTCGAGTTCACGCGGACAGGCCGCCATATCGGCCGCCGATCCACAGATCGTATGGGCTGGCGTTCGCATGAGTTCAGCCGGGTCACTCCACGTCTCGACGAATTCCGGACACACATTCTCTCCTGTGACGAACTACTCGGGGGCTACTCTCGGCGTGCTGAGTGGACTCGCAACGCATCCCCGCGAACGGGAGACAGCCTATGCCCTCTTTTCGATTGCAGGTGCCCCAAAGATTCTCCGAACGACAAACCGTGGCCAGAGCTGGACAGACATCTCAGGTTTTGTGACAAACAACGCCGCGAGCACCAATGGATTTCCAGATGTCGCAACGTATTGTCTGCTCGTGATGCCGCACAATCCGAGCGAAATCTGGGTTGGTACCGAAATCGGGTTATTCATCTCGACGAACGACGGGGTCACATGGTCACTGGCGAACAACGGCCTGCCGGCAGTATCTGTATGGTCTCTTGGGATTGTGGATGATGAGGTGATTGCGGCAACACATGGGCGAGGCATTTGGAGCGTCCGGATACCGGATCTGCTTAACGCTCCGCGACCGGAGGTGACACTCTCCCCCCGCTTGATTGCATTAGCTCAGGGGAGCAGCGGAGCGTTGAACATTCAAGCTGGACTGAAGTCAGCGTACGATTCAACGCAGATTACCATTGACGGAAACGTGTTTATGACATTGAAGGCAAATCCTGTCGCTGTCGACACGGTTGTCGCGTACCCTGTAATGAGCGCGGTCACAATTAGCGTACGCGTAGTATCATTCAAGGCAGGAAAGGAGTTCCGCTCGACTTCGAAATCTGTTACCGTCGCACAGATCAAGCCATTTGCCACCTCGTATGTGGATTCCATGAATAGTGCGACGACGAACTACACGACGAAAGGGTTCACGAGACAACTGGTTGCCGGCTTTTCAACCGAGGCGTATCACACACCGCATCCCTATGCAAACAATCAAACATATCTGTTGCAGTTGAACGTCCCAATCGTTGTCCATTCAACTAACAGTCACGTTGTGTTTGACGAAGTCGCTCTCGTGGAACCTGGAGATCCGGGATCGGTTTTTGGTCAGGAGGAGTTCTGGGATTATTGCGTCGTTGAAGGCACGAAGGATGGGATCACGTGGCGTCCGCTTGCCGATGGGTATGATGCCGATGCCCATCCGGCATGGAGATCCGCATACGATCAACTGCTCACCGGGGCGGGTTCTCTTTTCAGAACCAGAACGATCAATCTGCGAAACACCTTTTCAACAGGTGATCACGTGCTGATTCGTTTCCGCATGTTTACCGATGCGGCAGTGACCGGTTGGGGCTGGGTAATCGACAATCTCAGGATCCAGGAGGGAAATCCGGCTGTCTCGGTTCAGGATCGAAATGAAGTTCCCAGTGAATTTTCGGTGGCGCAGAACTATCCAAATCCATTCAATGCCTCCACGAATATTACCATCGGGTTGCCTGCTCGGGATAGAGTGACCATCAAAATCTTCGATCAGATTGGGCGGCTGATTCAGACTGTCGTTGATCGGGAGTTCGAATCCGGTTTTCATCGGATCGTGTGGAATGCCGAGACGATCAGTTCGGGAGTGTATTTCTACGAGGTTCAGGCAGGAATGAACCGGGCGGTCCGCAAAATGATTTTGCTGAGGTAATGCCCCCGGTCGCGTTCAACCTTGCCCCGAAGGGATCCTGCGGACGAAAGTTTCTTGTGCAGTCAGGACCCTCCTCGAAGCCGTGGTGTCCGCAGTACCGCTCCTGGAGGGATGTGTCAGAGGCATGGTGTTGGTACCTTTGGCATTCGGACGAACGTTCGAGATCGGTAGGACGGGAGTCCCCTCCCGTCCGAGAGAATCACCCCCCACATTCTAAGTTCTACCAACGGAAATCTTCGTTACGAGAAACGAGCTGACCGTCACCTCTCCCGAAGGGACGGCTTCGCCGGAAGGTGACGGTCAGCTATCTACGTTCGTTGCGACGTCTGGCTGCCCGTCCGAGGGAGATAAATCAAATGCATGACGAGATATCATCCCGTCGTACAAGGGGTTATCGCAAACCACCACCTATCCGACTTTCCGAAGGCCTCGACAAAAGTGGGCCAGCCTTTGGTAGGTCTATCTGTGCTGAACCTTCGTAGCGTTCGAGCCCGACTGCCGATCCCCCTTCCAACAACCCCCAAAATGCTGTTTTCAGGCTCTTGACAACAATAATCGAAAGCCTTATATTGTTAGCACTCTATTTAAGGGAGTGCTAACTCCCAACTTGTTGAAAGAACTAAACTTACAGATGGAGGAAACGTATGGCATCGCTCAAACCACTGGCTGACAGAGTCGTAATCAAACCATCTGTCGCAGAAGAAAAGACAAAAGGGGGCATTATCGTCCCGGATACCGCAAAAGAAAAACCGGTCTGGGGTGAAGTGATTTCAGTTGGACCCGGTCGCGTGAGTGACGATGGAAAGACCATCCCCATGCAGGTCAAAGCTGGTGACAAGGTGTTGTATGGAAAGTACTCTGGCACCGAAATCACCCTCGAAGGCGAAGAGTACCTCATCATGCGCGAGAGCGACATCTTCGCATTGATGGGTTCCAAGTAAGAGATTGAATTCAACATCACCAAATTGACAAGAAGGAGTGAATACTCATGGCTGCAAAGCTTATTCAGTTTGATGCGGAAGCTCGCTCTGCACTGAAACGTGGCGTTGATCAGCTGGCAGACGCAGTAAAGGTGACCTTGGGCCCCAAGGGACGCAACGTCGTGATCGATAAGAAGTTTGGTCCCCCGACCATCACCAAAGATGGTGTGACGGTTGCCAAAGAAATCGAACTGACCGATCCCATTGAGAACATGGGCGCGCAGATGGTTCGTGAGGTCGCTTCAAAGACTTCGGATGTGGCCGGCGACGGAACAACGACCGCAACAGTCCTTGCCCAGGCAATCGTTCGTGAAGGATTGAAGAACGTTACCGCTGGCGCAAACCCGATGGACCTGAAGCGGGGCGTTGACCTTGCTGTCAAAAGCATCGTCCAGGGTCTCAAAAGCATCAGCAAAGAGATTGGCGACGACAGAGAAAAAATTGCCCAGGTGGGTTCGGTCTCTGCGAACAACGATCGCGGCATTGGCGAATTAATTGCCGGCGCAATGGAGAAAGTTGGCAAAGATGGCGTCATCACCGTTGAAGAGGCCAAAGGCATGGAAACCACACTCGACGTGGTTGAGGGAATGCAGTTTGATCGCGGCTATCTCTCCCCCTACTTTGTGACTGATGCCGAGACGATGGAAGTGGCCCTTGAGGATCCCTACATCCTGATCCATGACAAGAAGATCAGTGCCATGAAGGATCTGCTCCCAATTCTTGAGAAGATCGCTCAGTCCGGACGCTCGGCTCTTGTGATCGCGGAAGAGGTCGAGAGTGAAGCGCTTGCCACGCTCGTGGTGAACAAATTGCGCGGCACCTTGCGTGTATGCGCGGTCAAAGCTCCCGGCTTCGGTGACCGGCGGAAGGCAATGCTCGAGGATATCAGCGTGTTGACTGGCGGAACCGTGATCTCCGAAGAGAAAGGGTTCAAGCTCGATAACGCTCAGATCTCCTACCTGGGCACCGCAAAGCGTGTCACGATCGACAAGGACAACACGACGATCGTCGAAGGCGCAGGCAAAAAAGAGGATATCAAGAAGCGCATCAACGAAATCAAACAGCAAATCGAGAAGACGACCTCCGACTACGACAAGGAAAAGTTGCAAGAGCGTCTTGCCAAGCTGTCGGGTGGTGTGGCAGTCCTGAAGATCGGTGCCTCGACTGAAGTCGAAATGAAGGATAAGAAGGCGCGCGTCGAGGATGCCCTTCACGCAACACGGGCAGCCGTGGAAGAAGGAATTGTCCCTGGTGGCGGCGTTGCCTATCTGCGTTGCTTGAAGAACCTCGGAGAGATCAATGCCGAAAACGATGACCAGAAGGTCGGTATCGAAATCGTGCGACGTGCTGTCGAAGAACCGATCCGCCAGATCGTCGAAAACGCTGGGATGGAAGGTTCCGTCGTCGTCAACAAGGTCAAGGAAGGAAAGGACGACTTCGGCTTCAATGCGCAAACCGAGCAGTACGAAAACCTCATCAAGGCTGGCGTTATCGACCCGACAAAGGTCGCGCGCGTGGCTCTTGAGAACGCTGCCAGCGTGGCCGGTCTTCTGCTGACCACAGAGGCAGTTGTTGTCGAGAAACCTGAGAAGGAAAAGGCCTCGCCAATGCCACCGCATGGAATGGGCGGCGACATGTACTAGGCTTGCAGAAGGAGCCAGTTTCAGGCATATCCGTGAGCCGGAAAAGCCCCTTTGGACCGATGGGTCAAAGGGGCTTTTCCTTTTTCTTGACAGTATATGAGAAATTCTGTAGCTTGACTCACCCGCACGCAAGAGGGGAATCGCCGCCGGTACCCCCCAGCCGGATGGTGGCTTGCGGTGGGATCACTTCTTTATCTTTCCACATTTCATGAAAGGGGGGCCGCACGATGCCCGACCAATTCACCAAGATGGTGAAAGCAGGAAAAATCACTTATTTCTTCGACGTGAAGGAGGCGAAAAACAAATCGAAGTATCTTTCGATTACGGCAAGCCAACCTTCCTCGTCGGGCGACAAGAAGTTCACGAAGCGCAGCATCTTCGTGTTCAACGAGGCGGCAGAAGATTTTCATAGCGCCGTCGGAGAAGCCGTGGCGAATCTGAAATAGCTTCGAACGGTGATAGCTGAGATGAAGCCCTCGGAATATTCCGGGGGCTTTGTCTTTCTATCTCCCCACACCTTCACAGGATCGGAGCTTCCTTGCTTGTCCTTTCTTAATTGGGTAACTTTGTTCCAATTATGCGCATACCGGACGAGACAATCGAACAAATACGCGCGTCAACCGACATCGTCGATGTGATCTCAGCGCACGTCCGACTTAGGAAGCGGGGAAAGAATTTCGTCGGCTTATGCCCGTTTCACACCGAAAAGACTCCTTCCTTTACCGTGAGCTCCGAAAAGCAGATGTTTCACTGTTTTGGGTGCGCGAAAGGGGGAAACGTCTTCACCTTCATCATGGAAACCGAAAAAGTTTCCTTTGTGGAGGCGGTTCGGGCCTTGGGCGATCGTGTCGGTATCCCAATAACATTGGAGGAAAGTGGGATCCCCGGGGAGATCGAGCGACTCTATGAAGTCTGCCGGTTTGCGGGAAAGCATTTCCACGAGAATCTGTTTCAGACCGACGAGGGGCGAGCGGCACTCGAATATTTCCGAGGGAGAGGATTTGACGAGGAGACGATCCGCTCGTTCGGATTGGGATACTCAATGAACAGCTGGGAGGCCCTGCTCACCCGGGCACGACAAGAAGGATTTACGCCCGAAGAGCTCGTGAAGGCCGGACTCGCCCGGAATCGGGATGATGGAAGTCATTACGACTATTTTCGAGGTCGGGCAATGTTTCCGATTTTTTCCATTGCTGGCCGTGTCATTGGATTTGGAGCGAGAAAACTCAGAGAGGATGATGTCGCTGGGAAGTATCTCAATTCTCCCGAAACGCCCCTCTACAACAAGAGCAGAGTCCTCTACGGTCTGTTTCACTCAAAAGAGGCAATTCGATCAGAGAATCGCGCAATCCTTGTCGAAGGATATGCCGATATTCTGTCCCTCTACCAGGCAGGAATCACGAACGTCGCTGCGAGTAGCGGCACGGCGCTGACCCGAGAGCAGGTGCAAGTTCTGAAGCGGTATGCAAGAACAATTGCCCTGGTCTTCGATCCTGACAACGCGGGTGCCGGCGCAACCCTCCGGGGAGTCGATATTGCACTGGAAGAGGATCTCGATGTCGAGGTCGTCCTGCTCCCGGAGGGGAATGACCCGGATATCTTCGTCCGGACACACGGCGCGCCTGCGTTTCAGCATGCACTTGACCGGGCCGTCTCGTTTATCGACTACATCGCAGATCAGCATCTGAAGGCCGGGGGTTTCTCGACGCCGGAGGGAAGCACCGATGCCATCCGTTCGATTGTTCAGTCTATCGCGAAAATCAAGGACGAACTGAAGAGAAATATATATCTGAAGCATATTGCTGAAAAGTACGATCTCTACGAATCGGTTCTCCACCGTGAGATTGAGAAATGGATTTCCCCGGGCAAGCCTTCATCGCGACCAACCCTGCCTCCCCCTGCGGCCGACGGACGACGAGATGGACAGGAACCGACGAAATCCAGTCCCCCGATCGCGGCTGCGGAACGAGACCTGCTTGCCGTCATGCTCGAGGGGGATCCGGAAATTCTCGAGTACGTCTTCGCTAATATCACGATTTCGGATTTCGAAGATCCAGGGGTGCGGCGATTGGCCGAACTGGTCGCCGAAAGAATCAAAAACACGGGCTCGTTCGATTTTCACCTTTTTCTTTCGGAGTTGGACGACGAACAACTCCGCAATCTTGCCTCTGAGGCCATGCTCACGAAGTACGAGTTGAGCAAGGGATGGGGGGAACTAGATACGCGGATCCGGAAAGCCGAGCCCCTGACGCTTGCGCGCGACGCCATATTTCGTCTGAAAAAAAATATCATCGATCGTGAAATTGCGACAAACCGCAAAGCACTCCGGGAGGCGGAGCAGCATGGGAACGAGACCCTTGTGTTTACTCGACGTCATGTTGAGCTCCTTGACATCTTGAAAGAGCTCGCCCGGATCTATCGCAGCGAACCCAAAGGTCAACCCGATGATGCCGTCGAACGTCAGGGCTGATCGGTTTCGGAAGTTATGAGCAACTTCCCGTCCTGAATAACTGCAAATCGCGGCCGGAAAGAGAATGATCGAGACTTACGTTCACAAAGTAGCATCCATCACCAAGCGTGGCGATGCCCGTGAGGAATCCTACTATGCTGCCCTTGCGGAACTTCTCGAGCAATTTTCTGAGACCAAAAGGCACAAGAAGGTTCACGTCACCGTTCTTCCAAAGAAGACAGAGGCTGGTAACCCGGACTTCCGGGTCTGGGATGGCAAGCATTCCCATGTCGGTTATGTTGAGGCCAAGCCCCCGAAAGCTGATCTCGACGACATCGAAACCACTGACCAACTCAAGCGATACATTTCGACCTTCCCGAATCTGATCCTGACAAATTTCTATGAGTTCCGGCTTTACCGCAACGGTCAGCGCGTTGACAATGTGCTTCTTGCCCGTCCTTATATTCCAACAAAGCTCAAGACGATACCGCCTGCCGAGCACACAAAGGAATTTCTCGCTCTGCTTGAGAAGTTCTTTCAGTTCTCACTTCCAACAAAATTTACCGCAGAAAGTTTAGCCAGAGAACTCGCCACTCGAACTCGATTTCTAAGAGATCAAGTCATCAAAGAAGAGCTTCGAGAGGCATCCAGCGAAGGTGGTAACCTGCCTGCCGCCCGCCTGCCCGCCAGACAGATGTCGGGCTGGCCGGACGGGCAGGGCAAGGCAGGAAAGATTCTCGGATTCTATGAAGCGTTCCAAAAACATCTCATTGCGAACCTTAAGCCCGACGAGTTTGCCGACCTCTATGCACAGACCATAACCTACGGTCTCTTCGCCGCGAGGACGCGTGCGGATAACGGGTTCAATCGCAGGGTTGCCTATGATCTGATTCCAAAGACTATTGGTATCTTGCGCGAAATCTTCCACTTCATTTCTTTTGACCCTCCAGAACAGTTACTAACCACGGTTGATGACATTGCCGAGGTTCTCTCCGTCGCTGATGTCAAGAAAATCCTTCACCAGTATTTCAAAGACGGCAAAGGAAGCGATCCCATCTTCCATTTCTACGAGACCTTTCTTGCGGAATACAATCCACAAGAACGAGAGCGGCGAGGCGTCTACTACACGCCTGAACCCGTTGTCTCATACATCGTCCGATCGCTCGACATCATTCTTAAGGAAACGTTTGAGCGACGAGACGGCTTTGCCACGCATTCGGTGACCGTGCTCGACCCCGCTGGCGGTACGTTGACATTTCTTGCGGAGGCGGCCAAGCTTGCCGTGAACGAGTTTGCGAAAAAATACGGTCGTGGCGCAAAAGAGCAATTCATCAAGGACCATATCCTTGAACATTTCTTTGCATTCGAGCTGATGATGGCGCCATATGCAGCAGGCCATTTGAAAATGGGGTACCTCCTTGAAGAGTTAGGCCACAAACTCACGGGCGACGAGCGTTTGCCGTTCTATCTTACAAACACGCTGGAGATGGAAGAACTTACACAAACGTCGCTTCCGGGAATGTCGTCGCTCTCTGAGGAATCACATCTCGCTGGAAAGGTAAAAAAGGACGACCCGATACTCGTTATTCTCGGAAACCCGCCGTATTCAGGACACTCGACGAACAAGGGCGATTGGATTACGGAACAGATTGAGAACTACAAAATGGTGGATGGAAAGCCGCTTGGTGAGAAGAACCCCAAGTGGCTCCAAGATGACTACGTGAAATTCATCCGTTTCGCACAGTGGAAGATTGACCAAGCGGGACAAGGCGTGCTCGGCTTTATCACCAACCACAGCTACCTTGACAACCCGACCTTCCGCGGGATGCGCCAGTCCTTGATGAACTCGTTTGATGAGATCTACATTCTTGACCTTCACGGCAATTCATTGAAGAAAGAGAAAGCGCCTGACGGTTCAAAAGATGAAAACGTCTTCGACATCAAGCAGGGTGTGGCAATTGCTTTGTTCGTCAAGCGGAAGAGAGTCAAAGGCAAGAAAAGTATTCGGCACGCCGAGTTGTGGGGATTGCGCGAGAAGAAGTACGCTTACTTGCAGAAGCACAGCTTCAAGAAGACGAATTGGACGGAGCTATACCCCATTGCACCGTTCTATTTCTTCGTGCCGCGAGACGAGAAAAGATCGAAGCGATTTCTGTCGTATTGGGGTATTCAGGATATCTACCCGGCCAACAGTGTTGGTATTGTAACAGCGAGAGATCATTTTGTAATCGATTTTGATAAAAGGAACCTGCAAAGACGGATTAGGCAGTTTGTTGACGATTCTCTTGATGATATCATCATCGAGAAGACTTATAGCCTGCATGATACCGACGCATGGAAACTCGGCGAGGCAAGAAAGAAAGTAGGAAGAGATGACAATTGGAGCGATCGTTTTGAAAAGATACTTTACCGACCGTTTGATGTCCGTGAACTCTTCTACCACGATGCTGTTATCGAGCGTGGGAGAAGAGAAGCAATGCGGCACATGATGGAGCCAAATTGCGCTCTTATTTTGCCGCGAAGGGTTGAAACTGCAATACCATGGTCGCATGTTTTGGTAGGCGAGACTATTATTGAGCATGTGGCGGTCTCCCTCAAGACGATCGATTATTGTTTTCCTCTCTATCTTTACAATGAAGAAAATAGTGGTGCGGGACGCGGCAGGCGCAGTGCTGCCCACCAAATGATGATGGCGTTTGAGCCAAAGCCAGAGTATAAGACGGGAGCGAAACCAACACTGCTCCAATTCCTAAGCAATGAAGAAGTTGTGGCAAAACGTAGATCCAATCTCAATCCACTTTTAATGGAGGCTTTTAAATACACGTACGACCGGGAAATCTCACCCGAAACAGTGTTTTGCTATATCTACGCCGTCCTCTATTCCAATGCTTACCGAAAGAAATACGCTGAGTTCTTGAAGACCGATTTTCCACGTATTCCATTTACAAAGAATTTCAAGCTCTTCCAAAAACTCGCCGAGAAAGGTGCTCAACTCGTCGAGTTGCACCTGCTCAAGTCCAAAAAGCTCGAAAGAGCCATTTCCAAGCACCAGGAGAGTGGCGATGCAAGGGTCGTGAAGGTTTGTTATGATCCAAAGAAAGATCGAGTGAACATCAACGACAAAAAATACTTTGATGGTGTCCCTTCAGAAGTTTGGGAGTATCGCATCGGGGGTTACCAAGTTTGCGAGAAGTGGCTCAAAGACCGGAAGGGCAGGATGCTTACATCCGAAGAAATCACCACATATTCAAAAGTTGTGACAGCAATCGCCGAGACAATCAAGATTCAAAAAACTCTCGACGAATTGTTCAAGGACGTTGAATCGAATGTACTCCAAGTTACTCTTTGAATCATAATCGAAATGAACGGGCAGCTGCACACGTCAGGCAAACATTCGAATCATGAAGTGAGGGAATAGTGACAGAATCAAGACAATTGATGATTCACATCATCCCCGGAAAATGCGATTTCTGCGGATGCTGCGTCGGCGTTTGCCCGGAGGATGCGATCGAGCTGTTGGAATCGAAGATCTCGATCATCGAGGAGCGATGCACCAACTGCAAGAAATGTGTCTGGGCCTGTCCGTGGGAAGTTCTGGAGTTTCATCGTGACGGTGTTGCACATCTTCCAAAAGAACAAGTTTCCTTGCCGAATGCGCGTGTATGAAAGAAAAGTATGATCTGATAATTGTCGGTGCCGGGCCATCCGGATCGACAGCAGCCCGGTTCGCGGCGGCAGGCGGGGCATCGGTTCTGGTCCTGGAAAAGGACCGCGATGTCGGCTATCCCGTCCGATGCGGTGAAGCGGTTAGTCATGAGGGTCTCGTCCAGTTCATCGATCCTGACCCGCGCTGGATTGCCTCCACAGTCACACGATTCAAGTTAGTTGCCCCCAACGGAAAAGAGGTCGTTCCACGTCTTGACGGAACAGGGTACGTCCTTGAGCGGAGGATCTTCGACTACGAATTAGCAAAGATCGCAGCCGACATGGGGGCTGAGGTCATGACAAAGGCATACGTCTACGATCTCTTGCGGGATGGTAATCAGGTCGTCGGCGTCAGGGCTCTGGTTGACGATCGGAAGATCGATGTTCGCGGATCGATCATTATCGGCGCCGATGGGGTGGAAAGCCGTGTGGGGAAGTGGGCTGGTATCGACACGACTTGTCATATCCGGGACATGGAGAGCTGCGCTCAAATGACTGTGTCGGGTATCGAAGTTGATGAAGACATCCTTGAATTCTACTTCGGAGACGACATTGCCCCGAACGGATATCTTTGGGTGTTTCCGAAAGGGAAGAAAAGCGCGAATGTCGGCATTGGCATCAGTGCGCAAAGCGCGAAGAAGAAGTCGGCCATCCGTTTTCTCACGGAGTTTGTTGAAAAGAAGTATCCCAATGCCGCTGTGCTCACGCGGATCGCCGGGGGAGTGCCGTGCGCCAAGACATGCGATTCGATCGTCAAGGAGAATATCGCGCTCGTGGGAGACGCCGCGCGCCAGGTTAATCCGCTCTCTGGTGGAGGTATTATCAGCGGGATGATTGGGGGAATGATTGCCGGTGAGGTTGCGGCGGAAGCCATCCAGCGAAACGAGATTCCACATCTTTCCGAGTACGAGCGTCGCTGGAAGCGCAGGCTGGGTTTGCGCCATGAGGTGTTCTATCGCATCAAGGAGGCGATCGCCGATTTTTCAGATGAAACCCTCAATACCATCGCTGATAGCGCGCTGAAGCTCCCACAGCACAAACAAACCCTGGGGGGAATTTTTCGGACGGCCCTCTGGAATCGGCCCTCCCTTCTTATCGATGTGGCAAAGGTCTTCATTTCTTGATCCTCACCATCCCTGAGACTATATTGGCAGTAATAACCGACGGTCGCCGTTTGTGAAATCCTTGGATCCGAACAAGATTTTGATCGTTCGCACTGATCGCATCGGCGATGTAGTTCTTTCCCTTCCGATGATTGCTGCGCTCCGGAGGTGTTTCCCGGAGGCCCGGATTTCATTCCTTGCCCAGGGGTATACCTCAAAGCTCCTCCATGGTCAGCCGGGACTCGACGACGTCTTGTTGTATGCACAGAATGGTGCGGTTAAACGGTTTGCGCAGATCCTGAAAGAGCTACGAGCGGCGGCGTTTGACGCTGTGGTGGTCGCACATCCAACCTTTCGGCTTGCTCTCCTGGTATTCATGTCGGGAATTCCCGTGAGAGTGGGAACGGGCTATCGATGGTACTCGTTCTTGTTCAATCGGCGGGTCTACGAGCATCGGAAGACCGCGGAACGACACGAGGCAGAATACAATCTTTCGCTCTTGCGTGCGATTGGCTGCGAAGTCGCCGGATCGCCTCAGCCAATGCTTCATATCGGAAGCGAGGCTGGCATCCGTGTCGATGAAATCTGTGCGCGTCACGGACTCTTGAACGAAACGCACTTCATTGTGTTACACCCGGGGAGCGGTGGATCCGCGCGTGACTGGCCACCGGAACGATTCGGAGAACTGGCAGCCGGGCTATTGGCGGCAGGACACCGGGTTGTAGTCACCGGGGGTCGGGGGGAAGAAGCACTGGTCCAGAAGGTGACTGCCATTGCCGGAGGAAACGCTGTGCCGTTGGTTGGCGTTTTTTCGCTCGATGAGTTGGCATTGTTTCTCCAGCGGGCTCGGCTGTTCGTCTCGAATTCAACAGGACCGTTGCACATTGCGGCTGCGCTCGGGATTCCGGTCATCGCGTTCTATCCCCCTATTCGCGCCTGCGGCTCCAGGAGATGGGGACCAATAGCGGCTCGAAAGATCATCTTCGAACCGCGTGCAGCAGATTGTCCGAGATGCAAGGGAAGCAAGTGTCAGGGGGATGATTGTATGCGTCTGATTTCCGTGGAAGAAGTTCGACGGGCAGCCCTTCAGTTGCTCGAACAAGGCATCAGCGATAGCAGGCAAGTATAATGAATCGAGAATCTTCCATATTAGTTCCAGTGTTCCTGATCTGCACGCTCGTTGGTGTAGCGCAGGTTCCTGGGCCTGTCCTCCTGCATCGAGATACCTCTGAAGGTCGACCTGTGCTAAGATCTATCCCGTACAGCGCGTTCGGTCTCGGAGAGCGCCTCGTGTATGACGTCGACTACAGTTTCATCAAAGCGGGCGAAGCCGTCCTGGCCATCCCTTCGGTCGAACAGGTTCAGGGGAGGGACGCCTATCGAATCGTTTTTACAGTGAACTCGACTCCCACGTTTTCATTCTTCTTTAAAGTTGATGACCGTTATGAGACGGTCATGGATGTGGATGGATTGTTTCCGTGGCGGTTTTCGCAGAAGATCAGGGAGGGAAAGTACCGACGCGATTTCGAGGCGGAATTCGATCAGGTGAACAATATTGCCCGCGCAAACAACAAAGAATATCCCACTCCTCCGTATGTTCACGACGTCGTATCGGCATTTTACTTCGCTCGAACACTGGATTTTTCAAACATGCGGATTGGAGCGAAAGTCTATCTTCACAACTTCTTCAAAGATACAACGCACCCGCTCCCCGTCAAGTTTCTCGGCCATCAGCAGATTTCTGTCCCTGCCGGGGTGTTCAATTGTGTCATCATCGAGCCGCTGATCAGGGAAGGAGGATTGTTCAAGAGCGAAGGCCGCGTGATCCTGTGGCTGACAAACGACGAACGTCGAATTCCGGTGAAGGTGAGCACGAAAGTGCTTATCGGCTCGATCGAGGCAGAATTGCGTGAGTATTCCGGGACGAGAGGCGAGGTGGCAGCAAGGGTCAAATAGGAGTCGCCATGTCAAAATACGCACAAATCGATTTGTCGAAGATCAAGACAGTTTCTTTCGCGAAGCGCAAAAGCAAGGTCTCTCCCAGGGACTTCGCGAAAGTGGTCGATCCCACGCGCGCAACATTGAGCGAATTCCTCAATTCGCTTCCGCGCATCCTGGCGGGGAATGAATTGAGAGATCTGGCGGACGACATTATCCGATCCCGCCGAAAAAACAAACCGGTGATTCTCCTGATGGGGGCGCATGTTGTGAAAGTTGGCCTCTCTCCGCTTATCAATGACTTGGTTCGCCGCGACGTTATCACACATGTCGCGATGAATAGCGCAGCCGCCATCCACGACGTGGAAAGTGCGATGTGGGGTCATACATCTGAAGATGTTGCGGCAAATATCCTGGATGGTCGGTTTGGCATGTCGAAAGAAACGGGGGACTTCATCAACAAGGCTCTTGCGAAAGGGTTCCGGGAATCGTCCGAAGGGTATGGAGAAACGCTCGCTCGGAAACTGATCGGACACAAAGCGCCGTACGGCGATCTCAGCATTCTTGCGACGTGCTACGATCGTTCAGTTCCGGTGACCGTCCACGCCGCCATCGGTACGGATATTGTGCACCAACAGCCGACCATGGACGGTGCAGCGACCGGGGAACTCAGCTTTCGGGACTTCAGGATTTTGGCTGCGTCGATAAAAGATCTGAAAGGGGGAGGTGTGGTCCTCAATGTCGGTTCGGCCGTGATTCTGCCTGAAGTGTTTCTGAAGACCCTTACCGTTGCGCGAAACCTCGGCCACAAGGCGCGCGGGTTTTCGACGGCCAATTTTGACATGATTCGTCACTATCGTCCTACCGTCAACGTCGTCGAACGTCCAACAAAACCATCCGGTAGAGGCTATACATTTACCGGGCACCACGAGATCATGATTCCATTGCTCTCGGCTTTGATCAAACTGCGACTCAGCGAGTTGCGCGATTGATGACAGTTATCCACCCACACTTCGACGAAGATTCATTCATCGAGCGCAACGAAATCAATCCGTTTATCTTTGCGTTCGTGACGCTCTTTGCGATCTTCCTCCTCTATCAGCTTGTGGCCGGGGGACTGACGTATCTGATTATCGGGGATATGACAATCACGCGCGAGAACGTCTCAAGCGTTCGTCTCTTGACGATGGCGGGACAGATTCTCTTTATTCTTCTGCCGACATTGATGTTTGCGCGTTTGCTCAGCAGCAGGTGGAAGCGTGTCTTCCCGTGGAAATTACCGACGATTCCGGAGACCTTCTTTGCCGCACTCGGTCTCATCTTCCTGCAACAGATTTTCCATATTTATCTGTTCTTTCAGGAGCGGCTTCCGCTTCCCGAAACCCTGAGGAAGGTGATCGCTCCGATTAGACAAATATTGGAGGAACTGTACCGAAATCTCGTGAGTGCGGAATCCGTTCCAGAGTTGGCATTCGTCTTTCTTGTGGTAGCGATAGTGCCGGCAATCGTTGAAGAGCTGTTCTTTCGTGGTCTGATCCAAAGCACGTTCGAACGAGTCATATCCCCTTTTTGGTCGGCCATCATCGTCGGCTTCATCTTTGGGATCTATCATCTCAATCCATTCACGGTGATTCCCCTTATTGGCATTGGATGCTATTTTGGGCTGTTGAGGTATCGAACCGGCAGTGTTGTTCCTCCCATCATCGCCCATTTCCTGAACAACGCGCTCGCCGTGACGCTCGTCTATTTTCATCTCGATGAAGGGGGAGTGTTCCCACCCGCTTCAGGGGCAGACCAGCCGGAAGTCGGGGCGGTCATCGCCCAGCTAATCCTTCTTCTGACGCTCTTTGCGGTCTGCGTGTACGCGTTCTTCCGGGTGACTTCCCGTTCGGAAGCCGCGCCAATTGCTTCTTCTCCCCACGACAATGATCTGCACGGCTAGCATGAATTGCGCGCACTGCAACGAAACTCTTAATCACCCGGCCATCTGCTGCGACACCTGTGGATGGCTCGTCGAACCACGCACTGGCGACGAAATCGAGTGTGAGGATCATCGGGTCCCCGCCGTTGGCTTGTGTACGGTGTGTGCAAGGCCCATATGTATAAGTTGTGCCGTTGATCGGAATGGCAGGATCTTCTGTGGAGATCCTGGACACCCGGTGATGTACGATCAATGCAAGCTTGTCTATGTCGCGGAATCTGAATTCGAATCCGATATCGTTCTTCGAAACAACCCAATCGAGAAACTGGAATACTATGCCTTTCCGCTTATGCGGCATGTAAATCTGGTTCTCAATGGAAAAATGGCGGGCGTGCGATTGTTCGTCCGCCGGGAACGATGCGATCTCGCATATGAACATCTGAAGTCCCTTGATCTCCTCACCTAACAGGCTGTTGAAAAAGGCGGCATCGACTGAAGTCGACGCCTTTCTATCAGCGAAACCCTTCGGGTTTTGTCGAAAATCTAGCCGTCCCGCGGAACGCGGGATGGCGTGAAGGAACGGTTTTTCAACAGCCTGCTAACGGGAATCTCGAACGAAG
>Ga0208244_100255_pt1 | contig 62091 bp, 57 predicted proteins | sample SubbioCR12Aug_5A_FD_184828 | JGI IMG/M metagenome (GOLD analysis project Ga0208244, IMG submission 184828) | Serpentinite rock and fluid subsurface biosphere microbial communities from McLaughlin Reserve, California, USA - CR12Aug_5A (SPAdes) | ecosystem: Environmental > Terrestrial > Deep... | reverse complement strand
CATACTGACCATTGCCTCTGGCGCCCTGATCTTCGGCAACCTGATCAATATGCTGCCCCACGAATGGTTTAGCATCATGCAAGACGGCCCCCACCACCATCACCACCATGGCCTCATCCCCGAATGGGTGGGCACGGCCTCAGCAATAGTGCTTACATTGCTGGTTATAAATGCATTCGTCAGGCGTTATTTTAAGAAACATTCAAAAATGGCAACAACCATGCACACTTCAGACAACCACAATATAACAACAATTTCTGTCGGCGGAATGGAATGCAACCATTGCAAAAACAGTGTAGAAACCAATCTGAGTAAACTTGACAACATACAGCAGGTGGTGGCAAACCTTCAGGACCAAACTGTGCAGCTTACCGGAGAAAACATTGACCTCGATCAGGTGAAACAAACACTCGATACACTCGGATATCGGTTTGAAGGCCAAAAATAATACTTGTATCAGTGTAAAGCCGAAAATACCTGAACACAACATCGCGGGTTGTATTTCGCCTTTGATCCGCTGATCGCAGGCTGTTATTCCAATGCTTAAACTTTAGTTAATACTGAGTTAAGCTCTTTACTTTATCTTTTTGTAGTTTTGCTGCAAATGTTCTGTTTAAAACGATTGCGAAATACTGTTACGCTTACTCTGATTGCTGTGCCTGTGTGGCTTCATGCAAACGGGATTGCCTTGCGCTATGACGGCCTGTCAGAAAGCACAGCATTCATATTGTATCTTGAACAGTCGCATGCGTTCGTATCGGCCAATTTGTTCACTTTCGATCAGAGAACAGCTGAAAATATCCAAATTGCACGCAAGGAACTCAACGGAAAAATGAGCGATGAGTTTTCTTTCACGCTCAAAGAAAACGGCACCAGTCATAACTGTCTCACGGGCAGGTTTGTGGGTAGTGCCGACACCCTGCTTCTTAACGTAAATTGTACGGATGTTTCAACCGATGTGCTGCTGATCCGTTCAACAGAGGCCCGGCAATCATTGCAGTTTCTCCGTTATGTGGAAACAAGCTATGTGCAGCAAGGCACGACAGATCAACATGAAGCTAACCTGGAACTTGATGCCATATTGGCCACAGCCCGCCAAAACAGAGCCTTGTCTGATGCACTGATCCGCTTTGCTTCCCTTCCCTATGACAGTACCGGTCAAATGCCTTTCGACAGCCTGATGAAGCAGGAAGGACGGCGATATACAGAGCAATTCAGGCGAATGGCCTCAGCTGATGCAGAAACTTCCGGTCATAACAGACTCACTGACTGGGAAAGGGTGCAGCTGATGCAGGTGGTGCTGAACAGCCATGGATTGCTATGCCTCGAAAAAACAACCTATGCCTACACCGGAGGAGCTAACGGACTCACCAACATAAGCTATCTTATCGTGGACGATGACGGAAACTCCATAAGCTGGAAAGATGTTTTTCATAGCGACAGTTTGTCCGCCCTCACACGACTCATCAACCAAAAACTGCAACAGTTATATAGTCCCGGCAACCCTGCCCCATTGACCAAAGCAGGGTTTTTCAGCGGTGAGGCAGCACCAAACGAGAACAATTACCTCAGCCACGACGGTTTTTCTTTCGTGTATAATGTTTATGAAATAGCTCCAAGGAGCATGGGCGTCATCCGTGTGCAGCTCAGCCCCGGAGAGTCCCTCCCGCTTGCAGCATCAGCCGCATGGCGCGAAAAACTCCGGCATATTTTCTATCCTCAAAACATGATGGAGCCATGAACACCACAGGATTGATCTACGATCTTCTGTCCATCTTTGGTTCGCTGGTATTCTTTCTCTATGGGATGAAAATCATGAGCGAATCGCTGCAGAAGGTCGCTGGGCACAGGATGCGCCACTACCTGTCGTCGATCACCTCAAATCCCTGGAGAGGCCTGTTCACCGGTATGCTGATCACCGGCACCATACAGTCATCTTCTGCCGCAACAGTGATGCTGGTGGGATTCGTCAGTGCAGGCCTTATTCCAGTGCTTGATTCAGTGGGACTTGTGCTGGGCGCAAACATCGGCACAACCATAACTTCCTGGCTAATCACCTTCTTCGGATTTAGTTTCAACATCCGCCTTGCGCTTCTTCCATTGCTTGCACTCACTATTCCTTTGTATCTGTCAACCAACTCTTCGCGCAAATCAGTGGCTGAGTTTTTCATGGGCTTTTCCATCATGTTTTTTGGACTTCAGTTCCTGCGTGAAACATTGCCCGAAATCAATCAGCATTCAGAGATTATAAGCTTTCTGGCCCGACAGGCTGAAGGCGGTTTTGATTCCACCCTTCTTATTGTGCTTACCGGAATTGTTGTAACCATCCTCATTCAATCCTCCACTGCCACCATCACCCTAACTATGGTGATGTTCAGCAAAGATATCATCAGTTTTGAAGTTGCCGCCGCTCTCGTCATCGGCGAAAACATTGGGACTACGGCCACGGCCAATATAGCAGCCCTTATTGCCAACCGCAATGCAAAACGCACTGCCCTGATCCATACGCTGTTTAATCTTACTGGTGCTCTATTGTTCCTCCCCTTTCTGCAATGGTACATGCAGGGTGTTGAAAACCTTTCCCACCTGTTTCTTGGCCCGGACAGCCATGAATCTGAGATTTTAAAACCTCTTCAGATCAGTATATTTCATAGCGGATTTAACATCACAATGGCCTTGATCCTGATTCATTTCACCGGCCGTCTGGTGTGGCTGGCCAACAAAATTATTTCCGTTAAACCCTTCGAAAGCAGCGAAAAGGCCCTCTCCTACCGCGACAATCTGGTCTCGTCCACCTCAGAGATCTCGCTGCTTTTTGCAATGAAAAAGTTGCATCATATGGGCCAAAGCGTCAGCAATATGTTCGACATGATCCCCAATCTATTACTGGAAAAAGAGCCGGAGCGGTATGCGCAACTGCTCGAACAGCTGCGTGACCGCGAAGATGAGACCGACCGCAAGGAAAAAGAAGTGCTGGAATACCTGTCGCGTCTTACCGAAAGCAAACTCAGTTCCGAGGGGTCAAGGCTTGTCAATTCAATGATGATTGTAGCCAATAACATCGAAAGCATAGCCGATATATGCTACAAAATGTCGAAGATCATCGACAACAAAAACGCTCAGAAAGCATGGTTTACGCAGGAGCAACGAAACAATCTGAGCGAAATGTTTGGCCTGGTGCAGCACTCATTGCTTACGATGAACCAACAACTTGCTCAGCCCGAACCCAAAAACATGCCTGCATATGCTGACATCGAAGAAAAGATCAACACACTGCGCTATAAACTGCTCGATCAGCACCAGAAAGACCTCAAGGATTCAAAATATTACGTCAATGCAGGAGCGTTTTATCAGCAACTTGTAGTGTATTGCGAGAAAATAGGAGACCACAGTTTCAATGTGTCTGAGGTGCTTACAAAACACTAAAAACACACCATTGCTTCATCCTGTTTTGTTTCGGCTCGCCTGATACCATTCTGCTCAGGATCAAGTATTCATTTTACAGCTGAATCTGATGCATGCCTGAAACAGAAAAACTTAATCTCCTTGCGTGAAATTCTCGATACAACAGATCTGGTTCAGATTAAAAAAGTAATTACCAGCCGACTGGTTTAGTAAAATCTTACAGGATATAAAAGGAGGATGCCCTTGAAGTCGGGGCAAATCGTAAAAAACAACAAAAACGATTTGCGCTTCAAGGGCATCAAGTTCGAACTTATAAAACAACCAACCAATTTGATTGCAAATATATTTCTTTTAGTGTTACAACAATAACAGTAATTAAGTTAACGGTCGCATTTTTTAAGTTTTCGGAAAGACCTTTACATAGCCATTTCGAGCGCCCGGTTGAGAAATAGATTGAACCCTTTCATTCTGCTGAAAATCTGCAAAATATATTCAACGGAACCGGAAGCAGATAGCTGTGCATCACTTAGATTATGTCCGACAACGTAATGTTTATATTTTAACAGTTCTATGGCCGGAAAATCAGCAGGATACCCTTTAGGCGGGCGTTGAAGCTTTCCTTCGTCCATCAAAGTGCCAAATATATTCCTGAATTCCCTGTGACCAATAATCTGTTCAAATTCAGCACTATTAAAATAGATTTCGCGCCTGATGGCATTAAGCTCCTCAGCCGGTGGGCCGTATATACCTCCTCCGGCAAAACTTTTTCCAGGCTCAATATGCAGGTAATAACCCGCCGTTGGCTTCGACTTGCCGCCTTTGTTGAAAAACATGCCGATGTGGGTTTTGTAGGGCGACTTGTCTGCCGAAAAACGCACATCGCGGTTGATCCTGAAGATGCACTTGCGCGCATCAGTTAGTCCCAGAGTGGGGTCAAGCTGATTCAACCCCGCAAGCAGTTTCTCTGCAAGGGCTGTAGTTTCTTTTTTAATAAGCTCATATTCATCCCGGTGCGCATCAAACCATTCTTTGCTGTTGTTGTCGGCTAGCGCACCAAGAAAAATCATTACTTGATCGTTCATAAGTTTATCAGTTTAAAAAAATCAGAACTACCGCATTAATAAAAACGAAAGTACATAATCAAATTGTTAAGTCAGCGAAGTCAGCAAATTTTTTCATACATTCGTCCGGTTAACTGACACACAACATGCGGATACAATCTGTTCTTCTGATCCTGTTTCTCTTCGCATATTATACCCTTTCGGCCTTTGAAGGCGTGGCCACTACTGGCGCACGGTCAGCAGGCATGGGGCGCGCTTCAGTAGCACTGAGCGACCTTTGGTCGGTGAACAATAATCCCGCAGGCATGGCGCTGATGATGCAGGCGGAAGCCGGAGTGTATTACGAAAACCGATTCCTGATGAAGGAACTCTCGCTGAAAAGTGCTGCTTTTGTCCTGCCTGTAGGGTTTGGCGTGCTCGGACTGAGTTTTAACCAGTTTGGATACAATTTATTTAATGAAAACAAACTTGGGCTGGCTTATGCACGCTCGTTCGGGCAATACCTGAGGATGGGAGTCGAACTCGATTACCTTTCAACACGTTTTGGAGAAGGCTATGAAGCTGCCGATAATATCACCTTCGGTTTGGGGGCACAGTCAAACCTCACCGACAAACTTGTTGTCGGCGCATGGGTATTTAACCCTGTGCGGGCACGGCTCTCCTCATACACCGACGAAAGGGTTCCGGTGGTCATGCGTGTTGGCGTGCATTATCAATTTACAGATAAATTTTCCGGCACTGCTGAAGTGGACAAACAATCAGACCGCAAGGCCGACCTCAGGGCGGGTCTCGAATATACCCTTACCGAAACTTTCTATGCCCGTATGGGTCTTTCCACCCAACCCGAGATGCTTAGTATAGGAACAGGATTCGACTTTGGCAAGCTGAAACTCGACATCGCCGCCTCTATGCATCAGGTACTCGGAGTTTCGTTTCAGTCAGGGATCAGTTATCAGTTCGGCAAATGAAAAAAATCCGTATTTCACTCTTGCTGTTTTCGGCAATCCTGCTTGCCTCCATGAGTCATGCCCAGCAGCCCGACACCTTAGGGCTGCGGTTGCAGCAAATGATGGAAGACCAACTGGAACGCATCACCGAATCAGCCGAAGAAAACTACGATTTCACCGACCTTTTGGAAGATTATCAGTTTCTTGCCGAAAACCCTGTAAACATCAACTCGGATGACATCATGCTGCTCGAGCAACTCAACCTGCTCAGCAGCCTTCAGGTGGAAAACCTGCGGCAATACATCAAAAAATACGGAATGCTATATACCCTGTTCGAGCTTTCGGCTGTTGAAGGTTTCGACGATCAAACCATTGAACTGATCAGTCCGCTGGTGTATGCTGGTGAAGTGACAAAAACCGAAAAGATAAAGGTTGCCAATGTTGCCCGTTGGGGAAAACATCAACTAATTAGCCGGGTGGAACGCACCCTCGAACAACAAAAGGGCTATAGCCCAATTGATGAAGCCGCCTGGAATGCATCACCCAATGCCCGTTATCTCGGAGATCCTTATAAGATTTACGCCCGATACACCTTTAACTACCGGAACAAAATCAGGGCGGGGATAACCATGGACAAAGATGCCGGCGAAGTGTTTCTGAAAAACAGCCTACCCGACTCGCTGGCTGCAACCGCAGAAAACAAAGTCCGGAACGGTTTCGATTTTTACTCCATACACCTGTTTGCTTCGGGCATCGGGCCGCTGAAAGCTATCGCTCTGGGCGACTACCACATTGCTTTCGGACAGGGACTCACTTTGTGGTCGGGGCTGTCGTTCGGCAAATCAACCGACCCGAACGGCGTCATGAAATACGGGCAGGGAATCAGACCCAACACCTCGGTGAACGAGGTATTCTTCATGCGCGGTGCCGCAGCCACCTACGGTTGGAAAAATATAGAACTCACCGCCTTTTACTCCAACAAAGACATTGATGCCTCCTTTTCGCTGCCCGATACACTCGATGATGAAGTGATCTTCGCAAGCAGTCTGCAGGAAACAGGTCTGCACCGTACGATCAGCGAACTCAGCAAAAAAGGCACTGTCGGACAGGAAGTTTACGGGGGCAGGCTTAGCCTCACCTCCAATAGATTCGAAGCAGGCGTTACGTTGCACGAAACCAGACTGGATGCCGCCTTGACGCCCACAACCTATCCCTACAACCAATTCAGGTTCAGCGGAAAAAACCTTTCGAACCAGGGGATTGACTTTCGCTGGGTAATGCCTCAGCTGATACTGTTCGGAGAGGTTTCGCGCAGTAGTAACAGTTCTCTGGCAGGTATAGCAGGCATGGTGGTTCAGCCGGCTTCATTTGCGCACCTCACCCTTGCCTGGAGGCATTACGACAAATCGTACCACAACCTGTTCACCAACGGGTTTGGCGAAAGCACTGGCACCAATAACGAATCGGGCATTTATGCCGGACTCCGCACCGGCCTTTCAGCGCGATGGAGCCTCACAGCCTACGCTGACCTGTTCCGCTTTCAGTGGCTTCGCTACCAAACCGATGCGCCAAGCTTCGGACAGGATTACTTCGTGCAATTCGACCACAGACTCAGCCGCAAAGCTGACTTCTATTTCCGGTACCGGTACAAAAACAAGATGACCAACGACAACAGCAGCTGGCAGCGTATCGACCCGGTGACAGTTTATAACAAACAATCTGTCAGGTTTCACATCAGCTATGTGATTTCTCCTGTCTTCATCTTCAAAAACAGGGCCGAATGGATCATATACAAGCAGACAAACCAGCCCGAAAGCAATGGTTTCCTGATTTACCATGATGTGCTGTACAGGCCCGGAAACAAACCCTACGATTTTACACTGCGCTATGCCATGTTCGACTCAGAATCGTACGACAGCCGACTCTATGCCTACGAAAACGATGTGCTCAATGCCTTCAGCATCCCTGCTTTTTCGGGCAGAGGCACACGGATTTACCTGCTGATGAAACTCAGCCTGCACCATTCGCTCGATCTGTGGTTCAGGGTGGCACAAACCTGGTATGCCGACAGAAAAACAGTAGGAACCGGCCTCGACCTCATCGAAGGCAACCGGAAAACGGATGCCAAAATACAGCTCAGGTGGAAGTTTTGAGGCACATGCGAAATTCAGAATTCCTGATTCACGAAAGTGGTTGATTTTTTGTGGTGCAAGGCGTCATGTGTGTTTTGTGATTCACCAGACAACACTCAGTCTGATTTTAAAACACTGATTGTCAATCTTCGATCTTAAATAAATATAGGGATTTAACGATTTTTGATTTAAGAGTTTAGATTTCCGATTTTTGAACTTCGGCATTTCGACAGGCTTCCTTCAGGAGGCTCAGGATGTCATGATGTACCGCAGACTCAGCTTAAAATTTTAGAAGTGGCTGTTTCACCATCTGACATCTCTTCGATACGAAATGGAGTTTTCGCCAAGAGCAAAATGAAAAGTTCCACGCCGCGCCTGCCGCGAGAAATACTTTTTGATGTATGAATTATAATTTTTATCGTGGCTGAAACATTTAGTGAATACCTGACGCCAACCGCAACGGCTTGAAAAGAGAAACCGACCCGAGCATCAGCATCAAAATAATCTCATTAAAAAGCAAACTTGCCCTTTAGGTCGTATATTTGGGAAAACTTTTAAATAATGTTCGCCCACTGCTGAAGGCTGCCATGGGTGTAAAATACGAATCTGCATCATTTAACTGGTCAATACCATGAGCAAGAGAATTATATTTATTGTATTATTTCTAGTCATCTTTGCACTGGAAGGATTCGTCCAAAGCAATTTCAATTATGAGGTTTCATTGATTCCTGTTTCAGTCTCCAACCTTTCGGGACTGCAATCCTACGCTTTTGCGCAACATCAGGAAAAATGGCTGATTCTGGGAGGCCGAAAAGACGGGCTTCATGCCCGGCAGCCATTTAATGCATTTCCTGAATCTCATAATAACACGGAGATTTTCGTGGTAGATGTTGTCAATAATCAATTATGGTCCACTTCAGTGAACGAGTTGCCTGTCAGTATAAAGGAACAATTACAGTCCACAAATATGAATTTTTATCAGGATGCTGACAGTCTGTATATCATCGGAGGCTATGGTTTTTCAGCAACATCAGACAACCACATAACACACCCTTTCCTCACTTCCATAAATGTTCCTGAGCTCATTACTGCCATTCAAAACAATCAAGCAATTACCCCATGTTTTAAACAAATTCAGCATGATATCTTTGCTGTAACCGGTGGCCACCTGAAAAAGCTGAATGGTTTGTTCTACCTGATCGGAGGTCACAGATTCGATGGAAGATACAATCCAATGGGGAATCCGACATATATTCAGGAATATACAAACCAAATACGGATATTTTCTATAAACAATTCGGCGCAACAGCTGAGTTATGGCAATTATTCTTCTATTACGGATCCTGTTCACCTGAGGAGGAGGGACTACAATTTGCTGCCACAAATTTTTCCTGATCACGAACAGGGTTTTACCATCTCTTCAGGAGTTTTTCAATTGAATGCTGATTTGCCATTTTTATATCCTGTTGACATCAAGCAAAACGGCTATATACCCATCACTTCATTCAATCAATATCTGAGCAATTACCATTGTGCTCTGGCTTGCTTATATGACAGTGCCGGTAACAATATGCACACATTGTTTTTTGGCGGGATGAGCCAATACTATTACCAGGATGGAAATTTGATTCAGGATGATTTAGTTCCTTTCGTAAAAACAGTCAGTCGCCTCACCCGAGATTCAGGAGGTAACCTGACCGAGTATCAGCTGCCTCTCGAAATGCCGGCATTGGTTGGTTCGGGTGCAGAATTCATTCCCAATTTACATTTGCCACATTTTTCAAATAAAGTAATCAAATTAAACGAAGTAGAACAGAGCCATTTCATGATAGGCCATATTTTTGGCGGTATCCGCAGTCCATTACTGAATCCTTTTTCCAACAACCAAACAAATCAAACATCTGCCGATAATACTATTTATGAGGTTTGGCTAACGGAAAATCCACTTTCGACCAACGAACATAAAATCGATGGAAAAAACCCATATAAGATTACCATTCATCCTAATCCCTTTAAGAATGATTTCCGTATAAATTTTCATTCCGATAAAGAGGTTCATGTAAATTATCTTATAACAAACAATTCCGGACATATCCTTCTTCAATCAGAAGATATTTTATGCGCATCTGGAAACAACACAATAGATGTGAATTGGAACAACAAAAAAAATGTGGGTCAACTATTTTTAACCGTAATTATTGACAACAAGTTTTACATGAGCAAAAAGTTGATAAGAAAATAATCGACACGAGAAACCCGTGATCAGATGTTGACCCAAAGACGTGGGGCATATCCGTATGCTAGAAAACTTTTTTCCAACCAGTACCCCAGCCGGAAAATATGAAATGAACGTAATTCAGCCCAACCAGAATCAACTGACCAGAAGCCAGAGGCCAGAAATCAGAAACAAGAATCAAGAATTCTACAGCTTATCTTTACAAATCCGAAAAATACAGGATAAACAACCTCTTACATGAACAACTTAAAAACACCTGCCTTTATCCTTCTGTCAGCATTAGTGCTGTCTTTTGGAGGATGCCGTAAATCTGGCGATGAGGATAAACATGATTTCCCTAAGAAGATCAGTTATTACATCCACAACATCAGGCCATCATATCCTGTTGAAGGTCTCATTTTCCTTGATGTTCAGCCACATTTGCAATCCACCGAATACACCTGTGGTCCGGCAGCTGTGGTTACATTGCTGAGGTATTATGGCAGACAAGGCAACGAGATGGACATTGCCGAAGCCATGGGAACAAGTTCTGAAGTTGGCACTAACCCGGGGCAAATGACCGGATGGCTCAAAAACAATGGCTTTGAGGCCGAATGGCATCAGGAGGGTTCGCTCGAAATGCTTCGTGAACATCTGGCCAATGACACTCCCGTATTGGTTGAATGGAGTGATTGGGGAGGCCATTGGGCATTAGTAGTTGGTTATGACATCCGCGATCCGCAAAACATTATGGATGATGTAATCATTTTTGCCGATCCCTATGATTACCATGACGACAACCCCGACGGAATAACATGGTTCAATGCCCAGCGCTTTTATTATATGTGGTATGACGCATTGCTTTTCGGAGATGTGATGAAAAGAGTACATATTATTGCAAAGCCGGTTGCCTTGTAACGTTCTTTATAGCTCAAAATCAATTAGATTCCTTGTATTCATGAATGGTAGATGCAATCAGCCTTAGCACATTACGATTCTTATTTATAAACACCAACAAGAGGATAACTTTTCAGTATATATGTCATTAATATCCGTCAGTCAGCTTACTTTTGCATAAAACCAGTTATGTCCACACTGCTCCGCATCCTCAAAAACAAATACTTCCTCACCCTGTTGGTGTTTGGGGTGTGGATGGCATTTTTCGATCAGAACAAATACCAGAATCAGCGCAGGTTACAGGAATCACTAAACAAACTCGAACGACAGAAAGCCTTCTTCATCCGCGAAATTGACGAAAACCGCAAACTCACCGATGCCCTCACCAACGACACAGCTCTGATGGAGCAATATGCCCGTGAAAAATACCTCATGAAAAAGCCCAATGAGGTCATCTACCTCATCGCGAAAGAAAACAAATAAATTTACCATTTTTTAACATGCTGCATTGCAACCGCCTGCATGCTTTCTGCGTCTTTCTATTAACTGATAATCAGGTTTTCAGGCTTTGTCAGTTTTGATCATCATGCGCAGGGAAGTGTTAATACGTATTCGGCCCTACTGACGTTATCAAACAGATACAAACTGACAATTTGCTTATTGATAGCCGTTGCAGGTTTTAATACTTGACTGTCAGTCTGTTCGCTGTTTATTACTTCTATGCGTAAAGTGTGTTTTCACAACAACAAACTTTCCGGTCCGGATGAACAAAGCACAGCATTGAATGTTAAAAGAATAAAGTAAACAATAATATTTCAAACAATTATGAATACCTTGTTGAGTTTGATCGGGCTACGGTGGAAGAGCAGGATGCGCAAACCTTTGCCGGTTGCGCGTGTCCGTTACCAATTTAATCTTCCCGGCATACGCAATTTCCATTTGCTCCCGCTTTCAGGCCTCAGGCAGCCATTTTATGTTTTTTCGGCCTTCAAAACCCTAAAACCTGCTGCCCACCTGAAACCCAAAGGATGAAATGGAGGCAGAAGAACTGCTTATAGCCCGGGGTTTGGTAAAACATTTCGGGCCTCAAAAAGCTGTGGACGGTATTGATATTACTGTTCGCAAAGGCGACATATATGGATTTCTGGGGCCTAACGGCTCGGGTAAAAGCACCACCATCAGAATGATGCTTAGCCTGATACGTCCCGACAGCGGCTCGGTGGTTATGTTTGGGATGCCTCTTGAAGCAAACAGGGCGGCCATACTCAGCAGAATTGGCGCCTTGATCGAGCGCCCTGATTTCTACCTTTACCTCAGCGCCCTGAAAAACCTTGAGCTGCTGTGCCGCTATTCGGGCATCAATGCTAACCACGAACATATGATGGAAATACTGCGGCTTGTTGGACTGGCCGACCGTGCCCACAGCGCGGTGAAGACCTTCAGTCACGGCATGAAACAACGTCTCGGCATCGCACAAACCTTGCTCCACGACCCCGAACTGATCATCCTCGACGAACCTGTCAACGGCCTCGACCCGCAGGGCATCAAGGACATGCGCGACCTGATACTGAAGCTGAACAGCGATAAAGGAAAAACACTGATTATCTCCTCCCATATCCTCCGCGAGATGGAGCTTATTGCCAACCGCATGGTGGTGATCAACAAAGGAAAAGTAGTTGTGGAAGGCGATGTCCGCGAACTCACCATGCAGGGCAGGCAACGTATGGTGCTCGTGACGAGCAACCCACAGAAATCCATTTCGCTGCTCACGGAAAACTTTCCCGGAACCGAATTCAGCCTCAACAGGCTCAACGAGATTCAGGCCGAGGTTGACCCCGTACGTGTGGAAGCCATAAACCGTCTGCTGGTACAGCACGACATAGGGGTAAGGCAACTGAATGTGATGAACAGCCTTGAAGATTATTTTCTGAATATCACCTGATTATGATCAACCTGATTCAACTCGAAATGTTCAAGCTGTTCAACCGTGGGTTGGCATATATTGGTTTTGTCGCAATTTTTCTCATTGTGCTTGTCATACAGGTGGGTATGTATGTCGAGGGGCAGCGCCTGCTCGACTTCCTCATCCAAAGCCTGTCGGAGGTATTTTTGCTACAGGGGAAGCTGATCAATGTGTACACTGTTACTTATATCATACTCAACAGTTTGTGGATACATATTCCGATACTGGTAGCAATTGTTGCCGGCGACATGGTTTCGGGCGAGGCCGGGAGGGGCACATTCAGGCTGTTGCTCACCCGTCCGGTTGGGAGGGCCAAATTACTTGCAGCTAAGTTCATCACGGCTCAGGTGTATGCCACCTTGCTTGTGGTGTTGCTCATGGTGATGAGTCTGGGCATAGGCCGGTTGTTTTTTGAGCATGGCGATATGATTGTGCTGATGAACACCATCAACATTTTCGATCAGTCGGATGTGTTGTGGCGTTTTATGACGGCTTTTGGTTACGGTATCGTCAGTATGTGGGTGATCGCTGCGCTTTCGTTTCTTTTTTCAGTTCGGGCCACCAACTCGCTCGGACCTGTGATCTCGGCTATGTCGGTTGTTATTTTGTTTACGATCATCTCCAACTTCAGCGTGGGTGTGTTCGAGCCGGTGAAGCCATTCCTGTTCACCTCTTACCTAAACGGTTGGCAGCTGTTCTTTGATGATCCTATTGATTTTGTGCTGATCTATAAATCACTGGCTGTGCTTGTAGCACATATCACCGCGTTCTATCTGCTGTCTGTGTTTATTTTTGTCAGAAAAGATATTACATCATGAGTGTTTTTGTTCGGTTATTTTGTGCACTGATGTTTGTTGCGACCCTTATGGCAGGGCCGGTGTACAGTCAGGTTGATGCGGCTTCTTTGCTTTCGGCAGTGATGAAAAGAAGCCAGGAGGTGCAGAGTTTTGAAGCCGATGTGGACATAGATGTGGATGTGGATTTCATCCGTATACCGGTGAAGAAAGGCAGGGTGTTTTATAAGTCGCCCGACAAGTTCAGGTTCAGGGCCACCGGATTTGTGCTGATGCCCAAACAGGGGCTTAATTTCACCATGAATGAGATTCTGAATTCAAAACATGCCGCCATCCTTGCCGGTGAAGAAGAGGGCAACCACAAAATCAAGATAGTTCCGTTAGACGACATGGCCACTTTTGTTCTGGCCACTGCCTGGATCGACCTGCAGCAGCCCCGTATCAACAGACTTGAGGTAAGCACACAAAATCAGGGTAACTACACCCTCGATTTCGTTTATGGGCAACTGGCGTATGAAATTCCGGTCGAAACAAAGATTAGCTTTGAAATTAGCCAGATCGACATCCCGATGAAGTTTATCGGAAACCTGAAGGTCGATAAAAAGAAAGCCGGAGAAAAATCATCCGGCGCGGTAACGCTGAAATACAGCAATTTTAAGATCAACGGTGAGATTCCGGATGCGGTTTTTACGGATACTTCTGTCGGGGCTGATCTGAAGGAGTAATTTTATTAGAATTCCATTCCGCCGCCTTCATCCATCATACCTTCTCGGCGGTCAGTTGTCCTTTTCTTAGCCTGATTGATGCGGTAGTTGAAATTGAGGGTCACAACGGTTGAGCTCCACCGAAAGTCAGACTTGGTGTAGAAATTATCCCCAAAGGTTTCAAAGGAATGAGTGCGGGTGGCAAACAGGTCGCGTATGTTGAGGGTAATGGTTCCCTTGTTTTTCAGAACATCGCGGCTGGCACCCAGATCAATAAACCACGAAGCCAGGCGTTTACCTTGAGGAGTGTCGCTGCCTGCATCGTAGTTCACTGCAAGTTGCAGGTCAAGTACTTTTCCTAAGGTGATCCTGTTGTTCATTCTTCCTGTCCAGCTGTAAAAATCAGTTTCATATTGTTTTCCGTAAGCTTCGCCATCGGTCATGCTCCGGAAGAAGTTCAGGCTCAGGTTGGCGTTCCAGCCCCGGAGCGGACTGTGCGATCCTACAATTTCGATACCAAAAGATTGGTTTTTGGCGAAGTTTTCAGGACGGATAAAGATCACTCCTGTTGAATCGTCAATACGCTCAATACGCTGAAACACATCGGTGCTATAGCGATAATAAGCTGTTGCATTGAGGCTCGACTTGTCCCAATAGCGCAGGTAGCCGGTCTCGTACGAATCCGTATAAACAGGCTTGAGCGTTGGGTTGCCAGTCCATATGTTGCGGTTGTCAGCAAATGAACGGAAGGGATTTAACTGCCAGAAACCAGGACGACGTATCCTGCGGCTGTAGCTGACCTGCACATTGTCAACTTCGGTGAGTTTATAGGTAAAATGCACTGAAGGAAAAGGATCAATGTATTCGTTATCGTCTTCTTCATCAGTATCTTTCAACAGGGTGGATATATGGGCGTATTCGAACCTGAGGCCTAGCTGATAGCTGAATCTGCCCACATCGTTGCCAAACATGGCATAGGCTGCCAGTATGTTTTCATCGTAGACGAAATGGTTAGTGAAGTTTGAGTCTGTCACAAAGATTTCGTCAAACATCTGATTCGTCACTTCATAATCATTGTCTATAAGTCTGCTCTGCCATTTCAGTCCGGTTTCGAGTTTGGCTTTTCCTGTGAAGGGATGGAAATAGTCTGCCTGTGCTTCGAAGTTGCGCGAAATCTCGTTGTTGGCACTTTTCTGTACCTGTGGCGACGGCAGCACCGGAAGGGGACTCTGGAAGAAGGTTTCTGTTATAGTGGCCTTTTCGGTTTCGTTGTTGTCCGAATATTGAAGCGATGCCGTAAACAATTGATCTTTCTTGCGGAACTGTTTCCTGTAGTGCAGTGAATATTCGAGGTCGGGGTCTATCTCTTCCTCATCGTCAATCCGTTCGCTCTGCCCTATCATTTGTTCAAGCACATAATCTTTGTAAAAGACCGATGATTTGTTCATTTCGTCTGAGTAGCGATACATGAGACTGAAGGTGAGTGAGTTGAGCGGATTGAAGAAGTACTCCGAACCCAAACGGATTGTGTTGGACCATGCTTTACGCCTGCGTTCGCGTTCCTGATCGGTGACGTATATCTGATCGCGGGTGAACTCACGGTAGAGGCTGCCCGAACCGATGCGTTCATTGTAGTTGACGGAGTAGTTGGCAAAAAGATTCCATTTGTTGTGGCGGTAGTTGGTATTGATGCCCAGGCCTGCCTGCAGAGGATATCCGGTGGTTGCGTCGATGGAGCCGTTGAAGCCCTGACGGCGGTCTTGTTTAAGCACAATGTTTATGATGCCGGCTGTTCCTTCTGCATCGTAACGCACCGACGGGTTTGTAATGATCTCAATCCGCTCTATCATATCCGACTGAAGGCTTCTAAGTGCGTTGCGGTTGCTGATTCCGGCAAGGCCCGACATTTTTCCATCGATCAGGATACGTACCCCTTCGTCACCGCGCAAACTAACATTGCCTTCGATGTCAACCGTTACTGATGGGATATTCTCAAGCACTTCGATGGCATTGCTCGCTTTTGAAGTTATGTCTTTGCCTACATTAAACACACGTTTGTCGAGGGTCATTTCTACCTGGCTTCTTTCGGCTATCACTTCAAACTCCTGCAAAACAGCCGCATCGGGCCTAATGAACAGGTCGCCCAGGTCGAGCTGGTTCTTGCCTTTCTCTACAAGGAGGTCCGACAAACGGAGTGTGCCATAGGCCAGAAACTGCACGGCTATGTCATACACGCCCGGCTTGAGTTTGATGTCGAACACGCCATTCGGGCCACTGATACCCCCAGTGACAAAAGCAGAATCAGCAGCCTGAAAAACCATGATGGTGGCATATTCAAGAGCTTTCTTGCTTGACTGATCAACAATTTTGCCTTTAACCCCTGAGGTAAGGTCGGCAGGAGTATTCGATCCGGCCAACGCATGTTCACCGAACAGAAATACCATAGACAGGACAAATAAGATCTTTTTCAAAACAGATGAATTAAGTCTTTAAAACGTTATTCGGAACATAAAGTTCAAACTGTAACTTTAACAACTTTCGCGGTGAGCTTATTCCGACAAAAACCATACCTGGTGTTAAAATTCATTAATAAAAGTATTTAAACTGACAAATGGTGACAATTCTACAGGCACTAATTTCAAGGGAGCCCGAAACGCGACAAAAAGCTTCATGGGCATAGTGGCTATTGTGGATCGACATCCAGTCCGATTTGTATGGCCTTGAATGATTGTTGTGCAGAAAACTGTTTTATCAGCTGCATCAACACCTCTTTGGATGCCAAAGGTGACTGATTGCGTGGTATTTTGAGCAGTATCTGTTTAATATACAGATTTTTGACTCTCGACACCGGAGGATATTCAGGTCCCAATACTTCTCCCGGAAACTGTTTACGTAGTTGTTCGGCCAGCCAGCCTGCTCCTTGATGTACACGAGTATTTTCACGGTGTTTCAGAACGATCAGTATCAGGCGGTAGAAGGGCGGATAATGGTATTGTTCGCGGATATTCAGCTGTTTCAGGTACATATTGCCAAAACGATGGTGCACCACATCGTCCAGAAGCGGATGACCGGGCTGATATGTCTGAATGAAGACTTTGCCACGTTCGTTTTTACGTCCGGCACGTCCGCTCACCTGTGTCATCAGCTGAAAACTTCGTTCGAAAGCCCTGAAATCAGGATAGCTGAGCATGCTGTCAGAGTTGAGTATGCCCACTACTTTAACCTTACTGAAGTCAAGGCCTTTGGTGACCATCTGAGTGCCGGTTAAAATGTCTAGCCTGCCCTGTTCAAAATCTTCGAGTATCTGCTGAAAGGCATTGCGGCTGCGGGTGGTGTCCAGATCAAGCCGACCTATTTTTGCCTGTGGCAATAGTAGTCCAAGCTCCTCCTCAACTTTCTCGGTGCCAAAGCCATGCATCCTGAGCGCTGTGCTGCGGCACGAGGGGCATTCAGAAGGTAAGGCTGTCGAAAACCCGCAATAATGGCAACGTAGCAATTGCTGCTTTTTGTGGTAGATCAGGCTTACGTCGCAGTTCTTACACTGAGGCACATAGTGGCAGTGGTCGCATTCGAGCCTGAGAGAAAAGCCCCTTCGGTTCTGAAAAAGGATGATCTGTTCCTTTTTGGCAAGTGACTTGTTAATGGCTTCCAGCAGAGGGGCACTGAAGTGCGACTTCATGGTTTTGCGACGGGTTTCTTCGCGCAGGTTCACAACCACTATCTCGGGAAGCTCGGTTCCGCCAAAGCGTTCAGTGAGCTGCACGAGCCCGTAGCGTTTGCTGCGTGCATTAAAGTAGGATTCCAGGGAAGGTGTCGCCGAGCCCAGCAGCACTTTGGCGCTTGACAATGAAGCCAGTATTATAGCAGCGTCGCGGGCATGGTAGCGCGGTGCAGAGTCGTGCTGTTTGAAGGAGGAATCGTGTTCTTCATCCACAATGATCAACCCCAGCTTCTGGAAAGGAAGAAAAAGTGCCGAACGTGGCCCAAGAATCACCTGATGCCTGTTGGTGTTTCCCTCCCCAAATGACAGCACATCCTTCCATATCTCGGCTTTCTCGTGTGGATTATACCTTGAGTGATACACACCTACCGATGCTCCAAAAAACTTTTTGAGCCTGTTAATGATCTGGGTGGTGAGTGCAATCTCAGGCAAGAGATACAACACCTGTCTGCCCGACTGTATGACTTCATCGATCAGTTTGATATACAACTCCGTCTTTCCGCTCGAGGTAACTCCGTGTAGAAGCACCACATCTTTTTTATTGAACTGACTTTTAATCTCGGCCAAAGCCCCGGTTTGCACCTCGCTAAGGCGTAACTCTGCCGGTGAAAGGATTCTTTGCTGGTCTGAAAAGCGGCTGACCAAAATCCGCGATGTTTCGAACACTCCCTTGTCAATCAGGCTTTTCAGCTGAGCACTGCCTGCCCCGCTTTTTTCCAGCAGTACCGATCTCGACACATGACTGTTTTGACTGCCGCTTCCCCGTGCAAGGCTGAGATAAGCCAGCACCAGCTCCAGTTGCTTATAGGCTCTGATGGAAAGCTCCTGCATCAACCGTTCCATTTGCGTCTCATCCCTGTATAATTCGTTCAGCGATACTACTGCTTCGGTTTTGGGGATAAAACGCTCGCGCAGTTCTTCTTCCATCACAATGATTTTGTTGGCAATCATGCTGTTTATCAAAGGCATCACCTTTTGAAAACCCACAATTTTTGCTACCTCGCTCAGGCTGAGTCGGGGCTGTATCATCAACGCCTCAGTGATGAGGTATTCATTGTCGGAAAGTATCTGCGCATCGGGCCGATATCCTTCGGCCAGGGTGATACCCGTTTCACTCGATAACCGGAGCGCAGAAGGCAGCCCGGCTTGCATCACTTCACCGTGGTGGCACAGATAATACTGCGCAATCCAATTCCAGAAGTTCAGTTGCAAAGTGTTGACGACTGGTTTCTCGTCGAGTACGGCCTGAATATATTTCGGGGTGTAGTCCTTCGGAACATCCTGATGCACCCTGAAGACCAGAGCCGCATAGATCTTTTTCGTCCCGAACTGCACTACCACTCTTTTGCCTGTTACCACATCCTGAAGCATCTCGTGCAGAATACGGTAGGTGAACATTCCGGGAACCGGCAGAGGCACAATAACATCGGCAAAAAAAACCTGTCGGTCTGAGGTATCGTTCATAAAACAAAAATAGACTATTCAATTGACGGCTCTTAACGGAAGACGCATTTTTGGCCTCATGCCATGAAAAAAACGCCACCTTCGGGTAGCGTCTTAATGGCTTTCAAAACAATACTATCAGCACTATGGCTCCGGAGTGTAGATGTTTGATTGGTTGCGGTATCCCTGCAGATTTCTGTACCAGTCGCTCGACAGTTGTCCTCCACTTTCGGCCCATTCGGCAAACTTCAGGTGGGCATTGAGTATTTCAACTTTTTCAACCGGATAATCAAAGCGCTCGACAATGTTGATTGCCCAGGGAAGGTTTCTGTCGGTCTGGTAGTAACGTCCTGATGACGGCACACTATTGTCGTGTCCTGTTCCCAGCAGGCCTGCATCGGCCAGAGCTGTCGGTGCTTTGTTGGGCAGGTGCACTTCTACACCTCTTTGTTTGTCAACAATGATGAAGGGGTTGTAAGGAGGCACTCCAAGTTGGTTCAGTGGTACTGGTTGTGTAAAGGTTACAGTTACATTCAGGGTATCGGGAATAACGAAAGGAATGCCCGGCTGTGTGTTCACTCCGATGGAGCCTCCGGCTGCAGGCAGGATACGATAGGCATCATCCCACACGATTACCACGGCACGTTCGTGTCCGGCTTCGGTGTTGTTTGTACTGAGCACTATATAATCACCGGACACATCTATACCGTCAACATTTGCAACACGTGATGACGCCACCGGTAATTCGAATCCAAATCCATTGTGGAAGTAGGCCCCATGGGCACGCAAGATAAATGTGGCCTGCAAGGAAACAACCTGATTGCTTCCATTGGTTATTTGGTTGAAGTTGTAGTCAATTACGGCATCGTTGAAGTCATAGTCGCCCGAATAAGGCCAGAGATCTTCATATGCCAGGGTTCCATAGTCACCCTGAGTGAAAAAATAATTGTTGAATGCCTTTGCCGGATCGTCGGGATAATCATCAAAATTATCAGGAACCCCATCTGCATCGCGGTCGGAACCTGTGTAGTCAACAATTGGCAACTGAGTAACATCCACCGCCTGTATGGGGTTTGCGGTCACAAAGAAAACCGCATCATTGAAATCATGGTCGCAACCACTTTCGGTTCGTTTAATATCTTCAATACCGAGCAGCATATTCTTTCGACCCGGGTCGTACAGAAGAACTGTTTGTTGTTTCTGTGTCGAATTTCCTGCATTCAGGTGCTTATCCGAATACACCTTCCAACGGCCATTGGTAACCTGACCGTTTACCCATCCATCGGCAATAAGCACCCATGCAATGGTTGTATTGGCATTGAAACGGCCAATATAAACTTTGTTTCCGGGTTGAAGCCCTCCCCCGCTTCCGGCCATTGAACCATTCGGAAACACAACAGTGATGGTATCAATGTCGCTTGGCATAGCCGGTGGCTGATCGGTAGAATAGGTGTAGAAACCCAACACATTCCTGTAACCTGCACCTTCGGTGACAAAAGTTACCCAAACATCGCAGGTTTCCACCAAACGGACATTATGGTCATATACTGACTGGAAATATTCTGGATGAGAAACATCAAGCCTTACCCGCTCTGGAAGTGTGTTGTTGATATCGGCCAGAAAGTCAGCTGTAATCGGGTCGTTCTGTGGTTCAAGATAAGCAGGCACTCCCTGATTGTTGTATGCGCCCAGAAACTTTATATAATTATTTACTGCACTTGGCTGCAATAGATTTTTGAGCACCGGGGGATCCTGTTTTCCGCCAATAACAAGCTCAAAACCTCCATTTACCAGAGGCACCTCATGTAGGTTGGGCAATCCGACATAATCAGTTGCAACCCACAAATGGGTGTAGTATGCAGGAACTTCATAGTCAACAATGTAGTCTCCGTTTTGGTCTGTAACTCCACTGACAATCAGTTTTCCGCCCTGCTCCGGATCGCCCGAAAAAATCGAAAACTTCGCCCCCTTTATTGGTTGATCAATATTATCAAGTGCCGTGACTGAAAACCGCCCGGAAATAGTGGTTGACCAATCAAAACCATCGGGGACTTTAAGTCCTTCCATGACTGTTTTTTCATCGGGCTTGCCATGATCCTTGCGGCAGGAAGTTAACATGCCAAACAGTAATACAACCGTAAACAAGAAATAGTGGAATGTTCTCATTAGAAATCGTTGTTATGTTTTATTGCATTCAAAGTAAATACCAAAATTGCATTTATTTATCTATCAATTTGTTAAGTTAATATCACATGAGAAATATGTCTAAATACGAGAAAAATTTCCATTATCTGGACATCAACAAAGCATAGCCTACCAGTTGATCATAGTCTGTTCCGGGTCGCTTATAATATAGGTATGCCTTGTATTCATTCAGGGTTTCACGGTGATCGCCCTCAAAGAACACAACATCGGCTTTGCCGCTTCCGTGTTCCATGATACAATAGAGGTAGTTATAGTAGCCTTGCTTCAGAAACAAACTAAGTTCATAGGCTTTGAGGGCGTAATTGTACTGCATCCGGGCCGATTCGTTCAGGCTCCAGTCAGTGAGTTCACCGATCACATACACTTCGCCATGGGTAAGCGGCACGTGATATTCGAGCAGGAACTCCACCCAGGCATAATCACCTTCGGTCTCGGTCAACTGGTCTTCGCGGGCTTTCACCAGCCGCCTTCCCCTGATGTCCTGTTCGTTGACATAATTTTTGCGAGCCCTTGGCTGATCGGGCCACAGTTGAACCACATAGTAATCATCTTCCTGAAACATGCGGCTGATGCGTTCTGACTGATAGCGAAAACTCTTAATATCGAAATTCCTGTATTGGTTGCCCCCGTCGAACACAGTTTCTTCAGCATATTCATAGGTTAGTTTTTCACCCGTATTGTGGCTAGGCTTAAGTCCGGCAACCATATTGTCCCACCTTCCGTTTTGCCTGATACTGAGGTTGAGGTTCTGTTCGGGGCTTAACACATACAGGTTTCCAGTGAATACAGCAACATCGATCTGTTGCTTTGTCATGCTGTAATCAAGGTTGCGCGGATATAGCGGCAGCGACAACTCGACCCTTGCCCTGCTGTCGAGCACATAAAACCGTCTGGTGAAAAGAACATTTCCATCGTCGAGGCTGTTCTCGTAAACAATAAGCAGATAGTTTCCTGACATCACCGGCTTCATCTGGTCATCCGGAAAAACAAGGGTGTAATGAACGTAGGGGGTCAAGGTATTCACTGAATACTGATAATTCCTGATCTCGCCTTCTTCGAAGCCCTGCACGAACTCATTCTTTCTCAGGGAGGAGGGTGTCCAGTCGTGGTTACAGTGCTGTATGGTGAAATAGAGCACCGGAGCATCAACACCAAGCAGATCGAACGACAACCGCAACTTGTCGTTTCCAACCAGATTGATCAGAGGATCTTGAAGTGGTTCAAGTTCAGGATGAAGCAGCACAGTTTTCACATCACGATCATACACTGCATTGTCAAAACCAAAAGGAAACTGTCCGGATACCGTCAAAGTATTCAGGCACATGATGAAGGCAAGTAGCAACAAGAATTTATGATTCATATGTTTAGATGTTAACAAAGAGACTGAAGCATGAGTAATATAATCCAAAGGTAGAATAGTTTCGTTCACCGTGCAACAATACATTTCTCTGTCTGAATGCAAAGGTTTTCTGACACGCAAAACAACAAATGTTGATCTATGTCAACATTGATTTTGATATTGTTCAACAAATAATGTGCAAATAAACAGTAATCGATTGTATTTTAATTAACGCAAATAAATTCGTTTCTTTGCAGCTTATTAAAACATGCACACAGGTAGATATGTCAACTGTCACAAAAATCAGAAAAGGTCTCAATATTAACTTAATAGGTGAGGCTGAAAAAGTGATCAAGGAGTTGAAGAGTGATCATTTTGCCGTTAAACCCACCGACTTCATCGGTGTTTTTCCCAAGATGCTGGTAAAGGAAGGCGATACGGTAAAAACCGGAACGCCCTTGTTTATTGACAAGAACCGTGAGAACATTATTTTCACGGCTCCTGTAAGCGGTGTGATCCGGGAAATCAAAAGGGGGGCAAAAAGACTATTGCTCGAAATCAAGATTGATGCTGACGGAAAAGATGAGTATGTTGATTTTAAGGCAGAGCAACCCTCGTCACTGAGTCGCGAACAGGTAATTGAAAAGATGCGTCTCAGCGGGGTATGGCCGCTGATAAGGCAGAGGCCTTATTCGGTGATTGCCGATCCATTAGCCGAGCCCAAGTCTATTTTCATTTCCACCTTCGACACCTCTCCTTTGGCACCCGACAACGATCTGATGTTACACGGTCAGGGAGAAGATTTTCAGACCGGACTCGATGCACTGGCCAAGCTCACCAAGGGCAAGGTACACCTGAATATTGAAGCCGATACCACACACTCAAAGGTATTCACCAACTCCAAAAACGTACAGATCAACCAGTTCTCGGGACCTCACCCCACCGGCAATGTGGGTGTACAGATCAACAGGCTCGATCCAATCAATAAAGGTGAGGTGGTTTGGTACTGTTATCCGCAGGATGTGGTAACCATCGGAAAACTATTTCGCAAAGGGCATTATGATGCCACTCGGGTGGTTGCACTCACGGGCTCCGAGGTATTATCGCCTGTGTACTTCCGCACACGGACAGGGGTTGCCGTTGAAGACCTCGTCAAGAAAAACACCACTGATGTAAAGAAACGCTATATCAGCGGCAATGTGCTCACCGGCAAACAGGTAGAACTCGACAGTTACCTGGGTTTTTACCACAATCAACTTACAGTGATTCCGGAGGGCGATTATTATGAATTTTTGGGATGGGGAATGCCCGGACTGAAGAAATTCAGTGTTTCGCGCAGTTTTCCGGCTTTTTTATTCAGGAACAGAAAATACAGGCTCGACACCAACCTGCATGGAGGCGACAGGGCATTGGTGATGACCGGACAATATGAAAAGGTGTTTCCGTTCGACATTTACCCCATGCAGCTGATCAAGGCCATTATGGTAGAAGACATTGACCTGATGGAAAACCTTGGAATATATGAAGTTGACGAAGAAGACTTTGCCTTGTGCGAAGTAATTGACACTTCCAAAACGAACATTCAGGAAATCGTCCGCAAGGGGCTCGACCTGATGCGCAAGGAAATGAGTTAGTGAATTGAACACATTAATTTTGCTATAGAAATGAAGTTATTAAGGGATTTTTTAGACAAGCAAAAACCACACTTTGTCAAGGGTGGGCGCTTCGAGAAGCTGCACTCTACTTTTGATGCTTTCGAAACCTTCCTGTTTGTACCCAACAAGGTTACATCCTCAGGGGCGCACATCCGCGATGCCATCGACATGAAGCGCACGATGATCATTGTTGTCGTTGCCTTGCTTCCTGCTTTGATATTCGGCATTTGGAATGTCGGCTACCAGCACTATCTTTCACAGGGCTTGGCCTATGATTTCTGGCCAATGTTTGGCTTCGGGCTGATGAAAGTGTTACCTATTATTATTGTATCATATGTTGTGGGGCTAGGCATCGAATTTGCCTTTGCCCAGGTGAGGCACCACGAGGTTAACGAAGGTTTTCTGGTAAGTGGCATGCTGATACCACTGGTGATGCCACCTGATGTTCCGTTGTGGATGGTTGCCATAGCCACCGCCTTTGCCGTGATCATCGGCAAAGAAGTGTTTGGCGGCACCGGCATGAACATCCTCAACCCGGCGCTCACCGCACGTGCCTTTCTGTTTTTTGCCTATCCGTCAGAAATGTCGGGCGACCTTGTGTGGATTGCCGAAAAAGCAGATGCATATTCAGGAGCCACACCACTGGGACATCTGCTGGTAGGCGAGGTTGATAAGATCCCATCAGACTGGGCCATGTTTCTGGGCACTATTCCCGGCAGTATCGGAGAAACCTCCACGCTTGCCATTTTGCTTGGAGCCATCATCCTGATTGCCACCGGAGTCGGTAGTGCCAGGATCATGTTTTCGGTTGTTGCCGGCGGCTTGGTTATGGGATGGTTGTTTAATCTGTGGGGAGCAAACGATTACATGAATATTCCCGCTTATCAACACCTGATCATGGGCGGATTTGCTTTCGGAACCGTATTCATGGCTACAGACCCTGTTTCGGCTTCACAAACGGGCATTGGCAAATACTATTACGGATTCCTCATCGGTATGATCGCCGTGTTGATACGCGTGTTCAACCCTGCCTATCCCGAAGGCATGATGCTGGCCATTCTGCTCATGAATGTCTTTGCCCCGCTCATCGATCACTATGTGATTCAGTCGAACATTAAAAAACGCCTGAAAAGGGCAAAAGTGGCTGTTAAAGCTTAAATTAACAACTCAGAATCAAACGCATATGTATAGTAACGCCTATATTTTCAGATATGCCTCAATTATGGTGATTCTTGTAGCAGCGGTGCTGTCAGCAGCAGCCATGCTCCTGAAGCCACTACAGCAACGTAATGAGGCAGTGGATAAGATGCAGAGTATCTTGTCGGCAGCCGGAATCCATGATGTGGCGGCAGAAGATGCCATCAGGATCTTCAATGAAAACATCACCAATATGATTGTCATTGATAACAAAGGCAATGTGGTGGATGACTACACCGGCGAAGGTAAAGAAAAAAGCCGCGCTTTCAGGATCAACTTGAAGGACGAGTTGTACAAGAAATCACAGAATCGTGATTTTGAACTGGCCATGTATGTGATCAACCTCAACGGCGAGCTGATTTATATCATACCACTCAGGGGTGTTGGACTTTGGGGACCGGTTTGGGGCAACATAGCCCTGAAGGACGATTTCAATACTGTTGTCGGAGTAACTTTCGGACACAAATCCGAAACACCCGGTCTTGGTGCCGAAATCGAAACCCCCATCTTTGAAGATCAGTTTCCCGGAAAAACTTTATTCGATGAGCAGGGCACATTCAAATCCATCCGCGTGATCAAAGGTGGAGTTGCCAACCTTCCATCTGCTGCTCAGCTGCATGCCGTTGATGCCATTACAGGCGGAACAATCACCAGCAACGGTGTGGGCGATATGCTCAAGAATGTGCTTGAAAGTTATGAACCCTACTTCAAAAACCAAGGATAACCATGAGTACTGCGAAACAAGAAAAAGAACCTTTGTTCTCACCTAAGAACAAAAAACTACTGACCTCTCCCATCAACCTGAACAACCCCATCACGGTTCAGGTACTTGGTATTTGCTCGGCTCTGGCCGTAACCGCCAAACTCAAACCGGCCTTCGTAATGGCTGTTTCTGTAGTTGTTGTTACCGCTCTGGCCAATGTGATTATCTCTATGCTGCGCAACGGCATTCCTCCCCGGATCAGGATCATCGTTCAATTGGTCGTTATTGCCGCGCTTGTTATCCTTGTTGATCAGGTACTCAAGGCATTTGTTTACGATGTAAGCAAGCAGCTTTCGGTATTTGTCGGTCTCATCATCACCAACTGTATCATTATGGGACGTCTCGAAGCCTTTGCAATGGGCAACAAGGTTTGGCCCAGCCTGCTTGATGGAATCGGCAACGGACTGGGCTACGGCCTCATCCTTCTTATAGTTGGTTTTGTCCGCGAATTGTTTGGCTCAGGAACACTCTGGGGATATAATGTTATTCCGGCAGGAGCTTTCGAAATAGGCTATATGAACAATGGCTTCATGATTCTTCCTCCGATGGCACTGATCATTGTTGGTATTATCATATGGATCCAACGTTCTAAAAACCCTGAACTCTTCGAAGAAAATTAGTATCAACCCATTCAATTTAAAGGATATGCAAGAGATATTTAATATATTCGTCAAGTCGATCTTCGTTGACAACATGGTATTTGCCTACTTTTTAGGTATGTGTTCGTACCTGGCCGTGTCCAAAACCGTACAGACTTCTGTAGGACTTGGCATCGCTGTCATTTTCGTGTTGGGCATAACCGTGCCTGTCGACTATCTGCTGAATGATTACGTTCTGAAACCGGGCGCGCTAGTTTGGCTCGACTCCGGCCTTGCCGATGTTGACCTCAGCTTCCTGAGTTTCATCGTGTTCATCGCCATCATCGCATCAATGGTTCAGCTTGTGGAAATGATCGTTGAGAAATTCAGTCCTGCGCTGTATTCCTCGTTGGGAATTTTCCTTCCACTGATCGCAGTAAACTGCGCCATCCTTGGTGGTTCGCTGTTTATGCAGGAACGTGAATACCAAACGCTGGCACAGGCCACCTCATTTGGGCTGGGTTCAGGTGTGGGCTGGTTTTTGGCCATTGTGGGCATTGCAGCCATCCGCGAAAAAATAAGATACTCCAATGTTCCTGCTCCGCTCAGGGGACTGGGAATAACCTTCATTATCACAGGCCTCATGGGCATTGCCTTCATGAGCTTCCTGGGCATCAAACTATAGTCTATTAAGTGTATAACATAATCCAGATATAACATGACTCTGTTAGTAACCGGTACAGGCGGTGTTGTCGCAATCAGTATCGTTTTCTTCCTTTTTGTTATTCTCCTGCTCGTGGGCCTTCTGCTATATGCACGTAAAAAGCTTACCCCGCAGGGAAAGGTGAAAATAACCATCAACGGCGATAAGGAACTTGAAGTCGATCCGGGCTCTACCCTCCTGTCGACCCTCTCGGCCAACAAAATATTTTTACCTTCAGCTTGTGGCGGTGGTGGCACCTGTGCCATGTGCAAATGCCAGGTTCTGGAAGGCGGTGGCACCATCCTGCCTACCGAAAAAGGTTATTTCACGCGCAAAGAACAACAGAACAACTGGCGCCTTGGCTGTCAGGTGAAAGTGCGAGAAAACATGAACATTCAGGTTCCGCCCGAAATCTTCGGTATCAAAAAATGGGAATGTGAAGTTGTTTCCAACAAAAACGTGGCAACCTTCATCAAAGAGTTTGTGGTAAAACTCCCCGAAGGCGAACATCTCGATTTCCTCTCCGGAGGTTACATACAGATTGATGTGCCCAAAATCGAAGTCGACTTTGCAAAAGACATAGAAGTGGAAGACGAATATCGCGAAGAATGGGATAAGTTCAAGATGTGGGACCTGAAAATGAAGAATACAGAAGAACAATTCAGGGCTTACTCCATGGCCAACCATCCTGCCGAAGGAAATATTGTGATGCTGAACATCCGTATTGCCACACCGCCCTGGGACCGCAAAACGAATGGCTTCATGAAAGTGAATCCAGGTGTGTGCTCCTCATTCATCTTCTCGCGCAAACCCGGCGACAAAGTGATGGTTTCTGGCCCCTATGGTGAATTCCATATCAAACCCACCAAACGCGAAATGATGTTCATTGGCGGTGGCGCCGGAATGGCCCCCATGCGGTCACATCTCTTTCACCTGTTCCACACCGAAAAGACCGACAGGAAGACAACTTTCTGGTATGGCGGACGATCTAAACGTGAACTGTTCTATACTGAAGAATTTGAGGAAATCGAAAAGAACTTCCCGAACTTCAAATTCGAAGTTGCCCTTTCAGAACCACTGCAGTCCGACAACTGGAGCGGCTACACTGGTTTTATCCATCAGGTTATACTCGACAATTACCTGAAACAACATCCTGAACCGGAGGAAATTGAATATTACCTCTGTGGGCCACCCATGATGAATGCAGCAGTATTCAAAATGCTCGATGAACTTGGCGTGCCTGACGAAATGATTGCCTTTGACGATTTCGGAGGCTGACATAAACTGATAAAACCCGGCCCGACGCCGGGTTTTTTTTGTGATTCAGACCAGAAACAACGCTGTAAAGAGCACTTTCATGTATCATTGATTTCCTTTTCTTTTTATATGAGGCTTTGATATTTGTTTACTTTTGTATGGCAGGTATATCTTCACGAAAAGGCTGCTTAAGTGAAAAGCCGGCCTGCTGCTCTGAATCAAAAAGCAGCTAATGATTTTGGATGATCAATGAATCTAAGGATGAAAAAATTACTACTTAACATTAGTTGGCTTTTGCCCTTATTAGCAGCCCTTTATGGCTGTACACCCAAAAATCAGCTGCACAAAATTAATTTCACCGGAGAGGCACAGGGCACTTACTATGCCATTACCTATTATGATTCTGAAGGCCGAAATCTGCAGCCTCAGGTTGATTCACTGCTGAAAGCATTTGATCAATCGGTGTCACTTTGGGTTCCTGAATCTATCATATCGCGTGTTAACAAGGACGACACCCTTGTCGTCATCGATGAAACTTTCAGATATAACTTTTTGCTGTCAAAAGAGGTATCGGCTGCCACCGGTGGAGCGTTCGATTTTACGATAGCACCTTTGGTAACAGCCTGGGGGTTTGGCCTCAAGAAAAGGGAACAGATAACTACACAATTGATCGACAGCCTGAAAGCCCTTGTTGACTACCGCAAGGTGAGCCTCGAAGCCGGCAGGGTTAACAAAGACGACAGCAGAATAAAATTCGATTTCAATGCAGTTGCCCAGGGATATTCTGTTGACCTGATCGGCGCCATGCTCGAATCATACGGAATCAGCAGTTATATTGCCGATGTTGGAGGCGAGGTTTTCGCCCGAAACACTAAACCCGATGGGACAGAATGGCGTGTTGGCATTGAGAAACCGGCTCAGGACAAGGAAAATCCGCAGGAAGTTCAGCTTATAGTGGCCTTACAGGACAAAGGTATTGCCACATCGGGAAACTACCGGAAATATTACGAAGAAAACGGCAAACGATATTCCCACACGATCGACCCTTCCACCGGCTACCCGGTTGATCATAATCTGCTGAGTGTAACCGTCATGGCCGGAAACGCAGCACTTGCCGATGCTTACTCAACCGCTTTCATGGTGATGGGTGTCGAAAAGGCTTTGGAATTCTTGAAGACCATGCCCGACATGGATGCCATTTTTATTTCTGCGGGCGAAAAAGGAACTTACGAGACTGTGATCACATCTGGTTTTCAGGAATGCATCAGGGAATAACAGAATTTGCCTCAGTGCTGAAGCCTCCTGATTTCTCTACGTTGATTTGGTTAGTGGTTAAAAGATGGTAATTTGTTCCATCCGTCAGGCTAATGATTATGCGAAGTCTGCTTGTTCTCGCAGCTTCCCTCGTTGCCTCCGCAGCCGCAGCCCATTCGCCTTCCCTGAGCATCAACACTACTGCATTGTTTTTTGAACTCACCACCTTTGAACACAAACATTTTGATGGCAATGCCTGCTATGGCCAGGCCTACCAGGATAATAGCTATGATGAATAATTTCAGAAACATTATATCGGCATTAGAATGGTTAAAAATATCAGGCAAAAATACACCTATTTCAGGAACAACTCTGCATCTGGCACACGAATATCCCTGAATCAACCAATTAACAAGAATGATGCATAAAATGTTCTGCTGCTCGTTAGTCAGACCTGAGAAAATGCATCAGAATTCCGGCAGCAACGGCCGCATTCAGCGACTCGGGAAATTCTTTTACGGATGAATATCTGGCAATTGTAATCGGATGAGAGATCAAAGACAATAATTCAGGACGAATACCATGCGATTCACTACCAATGAGGAGTATTCCTTTGTCTAGGCTCCTTATCAAATCATCGGGCGGATTACCATTCAACACAGCTCCGGCCACCGAAATTCCTTTCTCTCTGGCACTACTTAAAATCCTGCTCAGGTCATCTTCAATAACCTGCACCCGAAACACCGACCCCATGCTGGATTGCACTACTTTTGGGTTGTACACATCAACACATTGTTCGCTGCAATAAACCTTATCCATCCCAAACCACTCGGCAGTGCGCAGCAAGGTTCCCATATTGCCGGGATCGTTTATACCATCGAGTGCCAGACTCCAACCAAGTTGTATGGTGTGAGCATCAGCATCAGATGCGCGCATTCCGGCCACAGCGAGTATTCCGGGTGGAGTGCTGAGGTTTGACAAACGTGCCATGTCGTGTTCTGGTACTATTTCAATTGAAACTCCATCAGGTAATGGAAATTCTCCGGACGACAAAAACTGTTCGGTAACATAGACTGCTTCGATGGTTAAGCTGCTGAGGAGCAACTCAGACACCAGTTTTGCGCCTTCGACCACAAACCTGCCCTGAGCTTTGCGTTCACGAGCCTGTTTCAGGTCTGCAATAAGTTTTAATGATTTACGGCTCAGCATAAAAAAAGCCTGATTCTGTCAGTGAATCAGGCTTTAAAAGTACTATTATTCCGGCTTTACTCGGCAAAAACCTCAAAATCAATTTCGAACTGTACCTCCTTGTGGAGTTTGATCTTTGCTTTATACTCACCAACTTCCTTGATTGTATCGTCGCTAAGGTGAATCCTTCTACGGTCGATATCAATGTTTTTGACTTCTTTGATGGCATTGGCAATCTGTACCGAGTTTACGGAACCAAAGATCTTGCCCGAAGCACCGGCTTTGGCGGGGATACGCAGGCTGGTGCCTTCGAGTGCCTTGGCAATGGTGAGGGCTTCGTTCTTGATTTTTTCTTCTTTGAAGGACTGCTGACGTTTCAGTTCGGCAAGCACCTTCATATTGGTTTCGTTTGCAATGATAGCCATTCCGCGAGGAATGAGATAATTGCGTGCGTAACCGTCTTTTACACTAACCACCTCGTTGGTAAAACCAAGGTCGTTTATATCCTGTTTGAGTATTACTTTCATTGTTTATTCCTCCGATGGTTATTTAAGTAAGTCAGCTACATAAGGCATCAATGAAAGGTGACGGGCTCTTTTCACGGCCTGTGCCACTTTTTTCTGATACTTGGTTGAAGTTCCGGTGATGCGGCGGGGCAGCAATTTGCCTTGCTCGTTCACAAACTTGAGCAGGAAGTCGGCATCCTTGTAGTCGATATACTTGATGCGGTTTTTCTTGAACCGGCAGTATTTTTTCTTTTTGGTGTCAACTGCTATCGGGGTCAAATATTTGATTTCTGAATTTCCTTGTGCCATTGTTGTTCGATGTTAATGGTTGCTGTTGTACAAATTAGGCTTCTGTTTTTTCTTTTGAGGCATCCTGTGCTTTCTTGCGCTTTTTCTCGTTGTAAGCCACAGCATGTTTGTCAAGCTTAACGGTGAGGAAGCGCAACAGACGCTCATCACGCTTGTATTGCACCTCTAATTCGGCAATCAGGTTGCCCTCGGCCCTGAACTCGATCAAGTGGTAAAAGCCTGTAGATTTCTTCTGAATAGGATAGGCCAGCTTGCGCATGCCCCAGTGTTCCTCGTGCACGATCTCAGCACCATTGTCTTTCAGGAAATCCTGATACTTCTTTACCGCTTCCTTCATCTGTTCTTCAGACAAAACGGGAGTTAAAATGAAAACGGTTTCGTACTGGTTCATAATTAATTTGTTAAGTTTAATGAATGATTAAAAATGGAGTGCAAAGGTAATAATTTTTTTTATCTGACAACTAATTCACTACAAAATAATGAAATAGACCCGAATAAATACACAAAAAAAAGGACCTTTGGAACCATTTCGATGTGCCCACTAAACAATCAGGCAAGTCATGCCTGAACATTCATATCCGGATAGCAATTCAGAAGCATCTGGCGACAAATAAATCTGCTGGCTTCACCATCACCAAATATTGATGGGTAAACAGATGGCGGATGTGCATCAAATTGTTTCCAAGCCAGCACAACAGCTTCATAATCAGCATTTGCAATGATAGCTGCGCCAACTTCAACAATCTCTTTCCATTCGGTTTCCGACCGAAGAATGATACACGGTTTCTGAAAGAAAAATGCTTCTTTCTGCACACCTCCCGAATCGGTGATGATCATAGAAGCCTGCTGCTCGAGCCTGATCATATCGAGAAACGAAACAGGTGGAATAAGTTTGAGGCGTTTTTCTGCAGTCGCGGCCAACAACACTTCAGGCTCCAGGTTGCTGTTTAGCAGCTTTGCGGTACGCGGGTGCAGCGGCAGCACAATGTTCAGTCCACTTAAGGAGATGATTTCGAGCAATGCCCTGAAAATGGCATTTAGTCGCAGAGGCTGGTCAGTGTTGTTATCGCGGTGTATGGTGCTCAGGATAAACTTTCCTTCGCCAATGCGAAGTTCTTCGAGTATGCTGCTTTGGGTAGCCGCAAGTGTGGCAAAATGCAGGCTGTTGTCGTACATCACGTCGCCGCAGTGAAATACCTTGGGATTGTCGGCTGTGTAGGGAGGAAGCTTGTCTTCGGCAAACCCTTCACGAATCAGGTTGGCATATCCTGTAGGGGTGGGTGCGAACAAAAGCGTGGAACAATGATCGCACAAAATGCGGTTTATTTCTTCGGGCATGGATTTATTGAACGAACGAAGCCCTGCTTCGATGTGCACAACGGGCACATGAATCTTTGATGCCGCCACTGCACCAGCCAGCGTTGAGTTGGTGTCGCCGTACAGCACAATATAATCTGGCTTTACTTCGAGCAGGATTTTCTCTATTCCTTCGATCATCCGTGCTGTTTGCACACCGTGGGCTGCTGAACCGACATTAAGGTTGTAATCAGGTCGGGGAATGGAAAGCTCCTGAAAAAAAACTTCCGACATATTTTCGTCGTAATGCTGTCCTGTGTGGACAATTACTTCAGTGATTATGTGTGCAAAGTGCTGCCTGATGGCGCGACTCAGGGCTGCTGCCTTTATGATCTGCGGCCTGGCTCCTATTATGGTTACAATTTTCAGTGAATTCATTCAGTATCGGCTTATCTTTTAATATTACAACATCCCTTCATCGGCAAAACTGAAATACTCGTCGTGGCCGATGATAAGATGATCAATTACTTTGATGTCGAGCATATCGCCGGAGGCAACCAGTTTCTTGGTAAGCTTAATATCGGCATCACTGGGTTTGAGTTGTCCAGAGGGATGGTTGTGGCTGAGGATGATGTTGCAGGCGCTAATATTAAGGGCTGCCTTGAAAATTTTCTTTGGATCGGCCACCGTTCCTGTCACCCCGCCCTCGCTGATACGTTCGATACGCAGCACCTTATTGGCCTGATCGAGCATCATCACCCAGAATTGTTCGTGGTCGAGATCAGTAACAGCCGCATAGAGGGCTTCAAATGCATCGCGGCTGCTTTTCACGGCAGGTTTCCCGAGTGCTTCTGAAGACCTGCGTCGTCTTCCAAGTTCCAGCGCGGCGATAATACTGATGCCCTTGGCCTCTCCAATGCCTTTAAACTGCCTCAGGTCATTCAGACTCATCTTTGACAACTCAACGAGGTTGTTGTGGTTATGTTGCAAAATTCGGCGCGACAACTCCACAGCCGACTCCTTTGTGTTTCCCGAACCAATTAATATGGCTATCAACTCAGCATCACTCAGGCTGCTTTTGCCCTTCGACATTAACTTTTCGCGAGGCTTGTCGTCATCGGCCCATTCTTTTATCGGCGTCCGCCTTTCGTGTGCAGCCATAAGTTAAATTTAGGCGAAAATATAAAAATCACTGCAGAAATCACAATGTCTTTGATGTTCGGTTGGCAATTAATTATTCAGTGAAACCCGGTAAACGAAAAAGCCCCTCCTGTTTGTTACAACAGAAGAGGCAAAGTAGATATACTAAAACGATCTTATGCTAAACGTGCTACCTGACGGGTAATCTTTGAAATCAGGTTTCCGGCTTTGTTCTTATGAATGATGCGGCGCTTGGCAAGCTTGTCGATCATAGCCTGAAGCCTGGGCAACAAAGCAACGGCTTCGGTTTTGTCGGTGAGTCCCCTGAATCTTTTCAGCGTTGTACGCATACTTTTGGCGTAGTAGCGGTTGTGCAGCCTGCGGGTATTATTCTGACGAATGCGCTTGATAGATGATTTGTGATTTGCCATTTCTTTAAATAATTGTATTCACTGTCAATTTTGGGCTGCAAAGGTAAATAAAAATAAGAAACACAAACAAATCCATGGATCTTTTTTTCTGTTTATTCAGAAAAATGATAAATATCTGCCACCTCCAGAATATTCAACACAATATGATGCTCAACCCGGATGGTTTGTTTGGGTCAAAGCACGCATCATTCTTCGATCAGCAAACGGATTTGATCTTCAATCTGTTTTTGTCGTTCCTGTCCCTGGCGCACCTGAAAATCATACACATCGCGCATCTTCATACGCAATTCGTGGTCACGGACAATAAACTCATTGAATTCGAGCACCTGAATCATCTGTACAAAAAGAGTATGCAATTCCGTACGTGAAGCCCTGAATCGTTCGACCAACTCATGGACACCAGCCGCTTCAGATTCCGGCGAAAGATTCATCCGGACACACAGTGACCATAAAAACTGCCTGAACTTTTCTTTTTCGGTATGCTCCATATCAGGGCACGAAGATACATTTTGAGCCTCAGGCATTCATCCTAAATGCTGACAAGTTTTCAACAAAGAGGGATTGAACTTTCAAATAAGATATCTTTGTAGAGCGGGTGTATTATTCACAATACATTTTATTTCAAACAGTTAGAATTAACAGCATGTTTTTAGTTTTTGACACCGAAACCACAGGCTTACCTCAGGACAAACAGGCCCCCATTACTGATTTTGACAACTGGCCCAGAGCGGTTCAGATTGCATGGCAGTTTCACGGACCTGACGGCAGCCTGCTTGAAAGGGCTAACTACATTATCAGGCCTGAGGGCTACACCATTCCTTTCAATGCAGCTAAAGTGCATGGCATAACCACCGAACGTGCCCAGCGCGAAGGGCACGATCTGAAGGGAGTGCTTGAAGCCTTTCAACAGGTGCTGACGAAAACCAGTTGTGTAGTCGGCCATAACATCGAATTCGACACCAGAATACTTGGAGCCGAATTCCTGCGTATGGGGATGGAAGCAGGTGTTATGTATGCCCATCAGGTGGACACATGCAGCGAAATAACCGCATCATTCTGTCAGTTGCCCGGCGGTCGGGGTGGCAGATTTAAACTACCCAACCTGGGCGAACTGTACCTGAAACTTTTTGGCCACAAATTCGACAATGCACACAATGCAATGGTTGATGTCGATGCCACCGCACGTTGTTTCTTCGAACTGATACGCACCGGAATCATTACAGCACAAGACCTGAAAGCAGAAGAAAGTCTTGTGGCAGCCTTTATCAAGGCAAACCCCAATCCTGTGGAGACATTTCTGACACAGGACAGTATAGATTTATGGAAGGAACAGAGCAGCCCGGAAGTGTCTTCCACTGCTACAACCACCTCATCCCATGAACCACAGTCTGATTTGATTTCGGCGTTTTGCCACCTCCGCAACCACTCCACCTATTCGGTCTTGATGTCCACCAGCGAAGTAGATGCCCTGGTCAAAAGGGCTGCCTCATACGGAATGAAAGCAGTTGGCCTTACCGACACATCGAACCTCATGGGCGCCTTTAACTTTGTGAATGCCGTTGACGACCACAATCAGAAAGAAAAAAATAAAGCCGGGAAAGACGGTTATGAGCCCAGAATGCTCAAAGCCATCATCGGATGCGAAATGTACATCTGCCGCGACCATACTGATAAGAGCAACAAAGATAATGGTGTATTGGTTCCATTGATCGCTAAAAACAAGACCGGATTCAGAAACCTCTCGTTGCTCAGCTCCAATTCTTACACTGACGGGTTCTATTATGTGCCCCGTATTGACAAAGATATGCTCCTGCAACATCGCGAAGGGCTGATGGCCACTACCGGCGGTCTCACCGGCGAAGTGCCTTACCTTTTGCTTAACGTTGGCGAAAAACAGGCCGAAGAGGCCCTGCTTTGGTGGAAAGAGCATTTTGGCGAAGATTTCTATATCGAACTCAACAGACACGGCCTCGATGAGGAAGATCATCTTAATGAATTCCTTCTACAGATGGCCGAAAAACATGACATTAGATATTTTGCCTCCAACAACACATATTATCTGAACCGCGAGGATGCCGATGCCCATGATTTTCTGTTGTGCATCCGCGACAACACCCGCAAAAGCGACCCCTTAGGCAAAGGATACGGCCATCGTTTCGGATTCCCGAATGATATGTATTACTTCAGGTCGCCTCAAGAAATGGTACAACTGTTTGCAGACCTTCCTCATGCTATACAAAACATCACGGAAATTGTGGACAAGGTGGAACCAATTGTACTGAAGCGTGATGTGATGCTGCCTGAATTTGAAATTCCTGAAGCTTTCAGGATAGCCGAAGACATGGCCGATCACGGCAAACGGGGAGAAAACAACTACCTGAGACATCTGGCTTATGCAGGAGCATCGGCCCGTTACGGCCTGCTGACAGAGGAGATCACCTCACGTCTCGATTTTGAACTGGAAACCATTGAACGTACCGGCTACCCGGGCTATTTCCTGATCGTACAAGACCTGATCGCTGCTGCCAGGAACATGGGCGTTTGGGTTGGTCCTGGTCGTGGTTCGGCGGCCGGCTCACTCGTGGCCTACTGCATCGGGATCACCAACGTTGACCCACTTAAATATGGCCTTCTGTTTGAGCGCTTTCTGAATCCCGAACGCATCTCTATGCCCGATATCGACATCGACTTTGATGATGAAGGCCGATCGAAAGTGATTGACTATGTGACCAACAAATACGGCCGAAACAAAGTTGCACAGATCATCACATACGGAACTCTGGGAACCAAATCGGCCATACGCGATATAGGCCGTGCACTCGATGTAGATTTGGCTGTGGTAAACAAACTGGCTGCTTCAACACTCAACATCAAATTGGGTGATTTCTTCGAACTGAGCGACGAAAAACTCAAGGACAAATACCGCCCAGAGCAAATTGAGGCTGGTAACCAGCTGAAGTTGACCATGCAGAACGACAGTACCGAAAGCCGTATTCTGAGAAGCACCATCAAAATCGAAGGTCTTGTACGCAACACAGGCATACATGCCTGCGGCTTTGTTATCACGCCCTCAGACCTACGCGAACTGGTGCCGGTTACCATGCCCAAAGAATCCACCCTGTGGGCAACACAATTCGACAACGCAGTAGCAGAACCGGCAGGCCTTCTCAAAATGGATTTCCTGGGACTCAAAACCCTATCGCTCATCCGTGACACCATCGACCTGGTGAAACAAAGATACGGCATTCATATCAACCCCGACGAAATACCACTCGACGACCCCAAAACCTTTGAGCTTTTTCTGCACGGCGATACCATCGGCATATTCCAATACGAAAGTCCAGGCATGCAAAAACATCTTAAGGATTTGAAGCCCAACACCTTCAACGACCTTATTGCCATGAACGCCCTCTACCGGCCCGGACCAATGCAATACATTCCAAACTACATCCGCCGCAAAAACGGGCTTGAGAAAGTAAGCTACGATTTAGACGTAACCCGCGAAATACTTGAAGAAACCTATGGAATAACGGTGTATCAGGAACAGGTAATGCTGCTGAGCCAGAAGCTGGCCGGTTTCAGCAGAGGCGAAGCCGACACACTTCGCAAAGCAATGGGAAAAAAGAACAAGGAACTGCTGGCTAAACTGAATTCCAAATTTATGGAAGGAGGAAAAGCCAACAATCATCCCGAAACGACTCTGGAAAAAATTTGGAACGACTGGATTGCCTTTGCAAACTATGCATTCAACAAATCGCACTCAACCTGTTATGCTGTCATCGGTTTCCAGACAGCATACCTCAAAGCACACTATCCTGCCGAATTTATGGCTTCGGTGCTCAGCAATAACATCGGCGACATCAAACAAGTGACATTTTTCATGGAAGAATGCAGGCGAATGGGTCTGTCAATTCTTGGGCCTGACGTGAACGAATCAGACTACAGGTTTAAGGTAAATTCCAGAGGTGAAATCCGCTTCGGACTGGGTGCAATAAAAAACCTGGGCGAATCGGTGGTCACTGGCATACTCGAAGAACGCAACAACGGAGGTGTTTTTCGTAATGTATTCGATTTTCTGAGCCGCATCAACCTGAAATCCTTCAACAAGCGATCGATCGAATCCATGGCTATGGCAGGTGCCTTCGACTCGTTTGAGGGCATTCACCGGGCACAGTTCTTTCACCGAGAAACTGGCGAAACAGCCAACTTTGCCGAAAAAGCTATCCGCTATGCAGCCCAGCTGCAGGAAAGCAAACAGTCGGCACAAATCAACCTTTTTGGCGAAGAAAGTAAGGTGCAACTGTCCGAAATTAGTTTTCCACAATGCGAACCCTGGCCGCGTTCAAAAGAACTTCAGGCCGAATTGGAAACTATTGGATTTTATGTGAGTAGCCATCCGCTCGACAGCTACAAAATCCCCATCAGATTTTTTACAAACAGCGGAATTAATCTGCTCCTCACCGAACAGGAAAGCATGAAAGGGCGTAAACTGGTGTTTGCTGCCCAGGTGGTTTCTGCCGAGCATCTCACCTCTCAACAGGGCAAACCCTATGGGAAAGTAAAACTTGAAGACCAGCAGGCTACCATAGACCTGATGGTTTTTGCTGAAACTTATCTCAAATGCAAACACCTGCTCGATACAGGTACTTTTGTGATGGTTACGGCCATCCTGCAACCCTCATACCGCGATAAAGACAAACTAGAAATACGGGTACAGGAAATGGAACTGCTTGATAATGTAGTACGTATTCATACCAAAGAAATGAATATCACCTTAAGAACAGACCTGATGGACAATGACTCGGTGCAGACATTTATCGCCCTATTTCAGGAATATGCAGGAAAGTTTCCGTACACCGTTACGTTGGAGGATCAGGAACTGAACATCAAAACGAAACTGCACTCAACCAAAAAAGGTGTTGACCTCGAGCATCTTCTGCCCAAACTGGAGCAATTTGATTGGCTCGATCTTGAATTGAAATAAATAATTCGTATAAAACACCAGGACTGTTATGTGTGTTTATCATAAAAATCACTGAATCTGTATGTTGAAATTTTTAAACTTAATTTTAATCCGGTAAACCTGAACAAAAACCCTGTTTCATTACTTTTGTAACATTATATAAAACGAAATTTTATGGCATTAGAAGTAACCGATTCAAACTTTGACGAAGTTGTAGTAAACTCGGATGTACCCGTGATTGTTGATTTCTGGGCAGTTTGGTGTGGTCCCTGCCGTATGGTAGGCCCCATCGTGGAAGAAATTGGCATAGAATACTCAGGCAAGGCCAAAGTGGCTAAACTTGATGTGGACAACAACAATGCCACAGCCGCAAAGTTTGGCATCCGCAATATTCCCACCTTGCTGTTCTTCAAAAATGGTCAGGTGGTTGACAAACAGGTAGGTGCTGTGCCCAAACAAGTGCTGGTAAACAAACTTGAAGCCTTGCTTTGACCAAATAAGACCCGATAATCCGGTCTTATATCTTTAGTTTGAAACCAATTACACGCACATGGAGTATCACATAGATCCGGTGCGGCTGAGTCAGTTTGGCTCGCTGGAGTTTATTGCCCGTCAGGTAGTTGAAGGATTCATCACCGGACTACACAAAAGCCCGTTTCATGGCTTTTCGGTAGAGTTTGCCGAGCACAGGCTGTATAACCAGGGAGAGTCGGTCCGCCATATTGACTGGAAGCTTTATGGACGCACAGAAAAGCTGTTTGTGAAGCGCTATGAAGAAGAAACCAACCTGCGCTGCCAAATCGTGATAGACCATTCGGGCTCCATGTATTTTCCGATGAAGGAAAAGGCTGACCCTGACGACCCCAACAAGTTCGTTTTTTCGGTTTATGCTGCCGCTTCGCTGATGGAATTGATGCGCAAACAACGTGATGCCGTAGGCCTGAGCCTCTTTGCAAATACTCTCGGCACACACACCCATGCCCGAAGCAGCTCGGTGCACCACAAACACCTGCTCAGGCTGCTTTCCGACCTCATGGATACCTCCCTCGGACTCAATCAGGGCCAAAGTGCCGTAGCCACCACCCTGCATCAGGTTGCCGAACTGGTACACCAAAGATCACTGGTGGTGCTGTTTACCGACATGATGGACAACCAAAGCCAACAGGAAGAACTTTTTCATGCACTGCGACACCTGAAATACAACAAACACGAAGTGGTGCTGTTCCATGTGCTTGACCACAGCCTCGAGGAAAGACTAGAATTCGAAAACAGACCCTACAAATTCGTGGACATGGAAACCAAAGAAACACTCAGGTTGAACCCCCACGAACTACAACAAGAGTATCGCCGCCTGATGGAAGAACAACGCAAACAAATTATGCTCAAATGCGGACAATACAGAATTGACTATGTAGAAGCCGATATCTCAAAAGGATTCCACCAGGTGCTGATGGCATACCTGATCAAAAGAGGGAAAATGTTTTAGATAAGGTTGAAGGTATTAAAACTTAACCATCATCATAAAGAGAAAACCTACTTGTCTTTTCAATTCGGATCAAGAATTTGTTGTGAATAAGGATTAAATAGCACGCTTAAAAAGCCATGTCAGATAGATGCTGTATATCAACGTAGTAATTAGCTGTATCAGCAAAGGAGTTGAAACAAGGCTTCCGCCAATGAGCGCAAAACTGATAAAGCCAAATTTAAGGACATAGTACACAAGTTTGCTGATAACGATTCCGCCGAAAATAGCTACGAAAACATGTTTTATGCGTCCGACAATGAAATAAAACACAAATACGTTTAACACCAATTCGGTTGAAATAAGAAGGGTTTTGTACACTGAGGGGTGTCCCGACACAAGGTAGGAAAACAAAGGCATCGTCAGCGCAATGATATACGCATTGGTCTTGTTACTGTGTACCATAGCGATGATGAGCATCAGGCGCATGGGCTCGATCAGGTAAACCGGTAATGACAGCATGTGTGAAAAAGCAGGAATCGAATATATAAATGCCAGCGCAATTATATCGATCAATACTGCCCGAAGCGGGACTCGCTGCAGCAATGCAATGGAAATGGCTTTCATATAATTAATCTTTGATTATTTTAACAGATCGTCCTGTATTGGTTCTTAAGAAATAAAGTCCGTGAGGCAGGTGAGTTATGGTGATGTCGGTCAGGTATTGCCCGTTAATTGTGCCACTGAGGATTCGCTGACCTGAAGCATTAACCAGTTCATAAGTCAATTGTTTGCTACCCGTGTTTTTAATCCAGATTCTTTCCGAGGCCGGATTTGGGAAAACTTCGACTTCAGTATGTTCAATCTGGTTAGTTATACCAACAGACCATTCGTGTGCTTTTATCAATTCTATTCCTTCACCGATGCCGAGATTCCGGCTATAGGCCTTATTCAGCGAATCATTCCAATGCTCATGTACACCAAGCGAGGATATCAGAATGCCGTCATTGTCAGGGTCATAAACAATCCCCTTAGGCCATAGCGATTGATCGGCAGCCTGATGGAGGTAATCGTCAACGCCATGCCAGTTGGGACGGCTCTGTGCAATTGTAGGCCCGTTGTACTCGGTGCGCAAAAAATCATGACAGACCGACTCAATGGCAACAGGATCGAGTGAAAGGAATATGGACGAACACCAGTCGCCTTCGAAAGGAATTGATTGCCAGTGAAAAGGAACCCCCAAAGCATCTTCACCCGGAAACAGCCCGTCAACAATCATCAAGAGGTTTTTGCCGCTCAGCAGATTGTGCATCATGATATCGGTTTGAATCCGGTAGAGTCCATATCCAAGCCTTATCGGGTCATCAGCATTGTCGAACAGACCCGGATGCAGGTGCATAGCCCATGTGCGTGTGAATGAACCAAAATGGTTTTTTGCATTCAAGGTTATTCCGGCTGTAGCGTGTGCTTTCAGTGTAGGGATGTTGATCAGATAATCCATTTCATCGAATATGGTAAACAGCTTATCGGATAACGCAGCAGGCATAACCGTACCGTTATCGGAATAAAACACCTTGTCGACGGCAGTAACTACAACAGGTACACGGCCAAGTGCTTCAACCTGCAGTTCGGGATGCAACAGGTTATTGCCCAGCACTTTTATTTCGGGGAATTCTGCTTTCCAAAGGTCAAAAAACTCCTTGTATATGTTTCTTGCCGGGTCGCCTACATAGATCATATTCTGGGGCACTCCAGCCACATAGACAAGTTGTCGGAGCATGGACAGCACTAAAAAAGGATTGGTTTCGGCTGCAAAATCATTTACAGCCAGGTTGTCATTTCTGCTCAGGTCAGCATAATATCTGCCTGTAGAAACTCCGCCATATGCCGTGGTTGCATTTACTTTGATAAAAACCTTCTGGTCAGTTTCATAACCGATATCACCGTATCCTTGACTGTTGTTGAAAAACCTGAAAACGGAATCCCATGCCGAGGGCAGATCGCTTGCTTCCGTGAGTGCGAGCATAGACTTTATCAACATACTGTCTATTACTGTCTGATCGTTGTTTTTGGCCATAAACCATGCATCGTCATCCGGATCAACTATCCCATTGCCATTTGATGTGTTTGTACAAGCCTGATTGGTTGCATCTTTATCCCACATCCAAACCACACGGCCTGGGAAAATTCCACGTGCAACTCCAATAGGCTCATTAGGTGGAAAATACCCTCTGATAGATGATGCTCGCTTTGCAAAGGAAATAGCTGGAAATTGAAAGAGTGAACCTAAAAATAACGAAACCGCGACCAGTAAAAACAAAATGGCTACTAAGGAAGTGCGACCGGCAGCGGCTCGTCTAAAACGTCCAAAAGCCCATACGGAACCAACGAGGCTACTCAGATAAACCACAAATCCAGCCATGAAGGGAGCAGTGGCCTGCATGCAGGGATACGCTGCACGGTTTGGTTTGGGAATGACACGAATCAGAAACCACAAAGTAGCCAACAGGCCAATCGTGAACGCAGTTAAACCGTTAGGAATACGGAGCGTCTTCAATGAACGAATAAACCGCTGAAAATTGTGTGGCAAATGCGGGATTGGATCATACATAACATCATGTTTTATATCCGGTTATAAACACTTGCTTTTAAAGGAACAAGACCAAAAACGGCTAACCTATTATTAATGCATAAGATTTTATTACAGGCTTAGCGTAATGTAAAATTACCAAATAATTACCCTTTTGCAGGCGCCAATACTTATTTCGTTTAATTTTCAGGGTTTCATTTTACAAAATCTGGTTTGTTTCGTCGCTTAAGAAGAGTCTTCATTGAAAAGTCTGGCAAGCTAGGATGTATTTCGGATATGCTCGACATCAAAAACCACAAGTATTAAACCAATGTTTATCAATACTTTAGTAGATTTGATTTTTGATTGTTGAAAGACGATTTGCGTTTTTTGAAGTGACCCTCACTCTTTTCTCAACTATGCTCTTAGCCTAATGTATATCCACCCCTCGCTGCATGAAGATCAGGTGACGCAGGGTATTGAATATTTCGCCCATGTATTCTTTAATGGCACGCACACTTCCGGGCAACACATAAGTAAGGCTTTCGCCCATAACACCAGCTACACCACGGCTCAGCAGTGCATTGGGTTTTTCGGTCCCGAATTTCAGACGGATACTTTCCATGATACCCGGAATTTCCTTTTCCATCAGGCTTCTGGCTACTTCGGGAGTAATGTCGCGTGGACCTATACCCGTGCCTCCGGTAGTAAACACCATATCATATTTTTCTTCCTTGGCTTTGCGAAGGATAAATCTGAGGCTGTCAGGGTCATCAGCAATCAGCTTACGCTCGATCTTGTGACTCCATCGGTTTGCGGCAAAAAATGACTCCAGTTGCGACACAATCTCCGGTCCGCTCAGATCTTCGTATTCGCCCCTGCTGGCACGGTCAGAAAGTGTAATCACCATCACCCTGAACACTTTGGGTTGATATAGAATCTTGTCGCCTGCTTTAACCTTACCACCTTTGATCACCCGGGCAAAAACACCTTCCTTAGGCATAACACAATCACCAACCTCATGAAATATAGCGCAATTTGAGCCATGGCACTTTTTGCCAATTTGGGTGATTTCAAGAATTACATCGCCAATTTTCAACTGGTCGAATGGTGCAGTTTCGTAAAGAATAAGCCCCTCTGTGGTGATATTCTCGGCAAACTCACCATAGTTTATCGGGCGCTTGGTTTGGGTTTCAAACTTTTTGAAACTTTCAACACCCAACAGGCTCACCTGCCTGTGCCAGACACCGGCATGAGCATCGCCGACCACTCCCTTATTGTTCAGTTCTATGAACTCAACCGGGGTTTTAACAATTCCTTTTTCGGTAGAAATATTCACCGAAACAACTTTAATGTTGGTTTTTTTGGTTTCCATGTAATTCTGGTCATTTGGAACGGGCTAAAATAATAATTTTACATGATTGTACCAAAAAAGTTTCTACCATGGAACATAATGAAAATACCAACGAAAAACTTGTTCGGGAAATCAGCCAACCACTTGAAAAGGCTTCGGGCTGGATAAAATTTCTTGCCATCCTCATGCTTATTTACGGAGGCATGATGGCCCTTTCCATCATCGGGCTCATTATTGCATGGCTGCCCATCTGGCTTGGTGTGCTGCTGCTGAAGGCTTCCAACAAATCGCGTTACGCATTTCTTTCGGGCGACAAAAACAGCCTCATTGAGGCTTTATTAAGCCTGAACAACTATTTCACCATTTATGCAGTAATGGCTATTATCGGAATTTGTTTAGGCGTCGTGTTTGTGTTGATTCTTCTGCTTACGGGTTTTCTGGCACAAGGTTTCGACCCGGAGATCTTCATGTACTGAACGACACTTCAAAGATTACAGTTATTATCCGATTTCATTCAGTAAGCAGAACAGTATTTTCTGATCACCGAATAAGCTTCCTGTACGCCCAGTTCGCCTGCCTTACTTAGGTCATCGCAGGCAGCTGACTCATTGCTTAGATACAAAAGTGTCAAACCTCTGTTGTAATAGGCCTGAGCGAGTTGAGGCTCCAATCTTATGGCTTCAGTGTATTCATCAATGGCTTTCTGGAACTGCTTCATCTGCAGACGGATGGTTGCCGAGTTATACCAGGCATAGGCATTCTGAGGCTGTCTGCGGATGAGGTTTCTGAATTCAGCCAGGGCGCGGCTGTGGTCGGGAAGATGATCCTGTACTACGGTCCTGGAGGAAGATTGTCGCGGTGCCACCATCACATCCACGATCAGCATTTCGTCGGCAGCATGCACTTCTTCGAGCAAGGCAAACAGATAGCCTTTGTTAAGCATGAAAACCTCTGCCCACTCGCCACATGCTTCCATGTTGCCAAGAACTTCCAGTGCGTGGCGGTAATTGCCTCTGTCCTGATGATACAGGGCATAGGCAATACGATCGCCACATGCTGAAGGTGGTTGAGCAGTCACCGAATCGGGCAGGGTTTCATTAGCAGTGAAAACCTCATAAATAAGCGGACGGGTGAGGAGCTTCAAATGGTAACCTTCGGGAAGATGTATGATTTCGGAAGTCGGCATCATGGCTTGAAAACCAACAAGACCTGTGGAAGGCGGATCGGTTTTATTACTTAATACAAGAACAAACAAACCAAAAGGTGCAATATTAACTTCCCTGAACTGAACCCTTCCTGTCCTGGCTTCACCACTGACAAAGTCGGATTCGAAGGCAATAATACGCTCGAAATAGCTTGAGTCGGCATATCGTGCCATCAGCTCCGAGGCGTCCGATTCGGGGCCGTTGATTTGTGTGATGATAGCCATGGCTTTGTCGTAATCGGCCATTGATTCTCGTTTCCGACCCATATCGGCATAAACTACAGATCTGTTGATCCAGGCACCTGCAAAATCGGGAAACAACCTAATAGCGGCAGTAAAATCTTGTGCTGCATTGTTCAAATCACCCAGTCTGTAGCGGATGATGCCTCTATTGAACCAGGCATAAACATTGTCGGGATTGATACTGATCACCTCGTTGTACAGCACCTCGGCTTCTCTGAGCTCATTTCTATAACCGTGGACCAGTGCACGGTTATAGTATGTGAGGGCGTTACGTATGTCAAGCACATTCACCTTCTCGAAGTCGGCAAGAGCAGCAAGTGTATCGCCGATCTGCATATGAAGCAAGGCCCGCTGAAAAAATATCAGCGGATTGTTTTCATCCAGTTTTGCAGCCTGAACAAAATCATCCATAGCAGACTCTTTGAGTCCCATTTCGGCTTTAAGCATACCTCTTCTCAACCAGGCATCTGTATCAAAGTAATCATGATACACTGCTTTATCAAGGTCGGCGAGTGCCTGTTCCTGTTGACCGAGAAATCTTTTGGCGATACCGCGGTTAAGGTAAGCATAGGACAGACCTGGGTTGATCAGCAGTGCCATATCGTAATCACGCACCGCACCAGCATAATCGCGCAGGTGCATCCTGGTGGCTCCGCTGGCCACATGCAGGCTTGCATCAAAAGGATCGACCGAAAGGGCTTTTTCATAATCCTTCATGGCATTGTAGTAGTTGTTCACCCTGTCGTGCGCGATACCCCTATAATGGTAGGCCCTGACATATAGAGGATGTATGGATAATGTTGCCGAATAATCCTCAATGGCTCCCTGAAAATCACCCAGATTGAACTTGGCCACCCCACGAAGAAAATATGCCTCAAACAGATCGGGACGGGCATTGATGGCTGTGTTGAAGTATCTGATGGCATCCACAAAGCGCTCTTCCGACAAGCTGATTCTTCCATTCATAATGAAATGCCGGTGGTTAACCTGAGCATCAGCACCAAAAGATACGATGAGCAGCCATATCAGCATGAAGGAAGTAGAGCGAATACGAAACATCAAAACGGCGTTTTTGTCTTTTCGAGAAGTCTGATGTTCCCAATCTCCATTTCCTTGTCAACTGCCTTGCACATATCATAAACCGTGAGCAAAGCAATGTTTACTGCCGTTAAAGCTTCCATCTCCACACCAGTATTTCCGGTGCAACGTACTGTTGCGTGTACACTTACCCCCTTGTCAGAAAGCGAAGCCGATACCACAACATGGCTTAACACCAATGGGTGACACAAGGGTATGAGTCTTGATGTTTCCTTGGCGGCCTGAACACCGGCAATTTCGGCTATGGCAAGCACATCGCCTTTTTTTATCAGATTTTCGTTGATCAGCTTCAGGGTTTCAGGTTGAAGTCGGATGAATCCCTGTGCCGATGCTTCACGCAACAGAGATGGCTTCTGGCTTACATCTACCATTCGGGCTTTTCCGTCATTATCTGTGTGTGAGAACTGTGTCATATTATAGGGTTAATGTTGTTTTTAAGGTCGTCTTATAATCGTTTTTGCCCGGCAACTAAACTGCCGGATACCTGCACTCAGCCTCCGATATTACTAAACTGGTTGCTCATGTTGATAGAGCCACAAGCAGGTTTATTCATTATGGCAGCATTGTATGCTTGGGCAATACCCATTTCTCTGATGTTATAGGCCAGATCAGTAAACAGGCAGGGCTTCAGATCGCCGTTTGCTGTAAGTCTGATCCGGTTGCAATTGGAACAATTGCCACCTTCGCCACCTTCCACAATTGAAAACTGTCCGGCTTCGAGAATCATCTGTCTGATAAATCTGACAATGAGTCCGTTATGTTCACAAAACTCACGCACTGCCAATGCATCCGGCTCATCAGATGACGTGCGTACCACACAATTGATTTTGATTGGATCAAGGCCGGCTTCGCGAGCTGCTTCTATTCCCCGAAACACATCTTCGATTTGCCCCAATCGGGTGATTTCGCGATAACGATCGGGATCAACGGTATCGAGGCTAATGTTTATCCTCTTTAGTCCAGCTAAAGCCAGTGGTCGGGCAAACCTATTGAGCAGCAGGCCATTGGTTGTCATAGACAGGTCAGCAATTCCATTAATAGAGGCCAAAGATTCAACAAAACTTACAATACCTTTACGTACAAGTGGTTCGCCACCTGTAATGCGTATTTTTGTAACTCCATGATTTACTGCAAATTGAACAACATCCAGAATCTCCTCGTAGCTTAATATCTGGTCATGACTCATGGTTTCTACACCACACTCAGGCATGCAATAGGTGCATCGCAGGTTGCATCGGTCGGTGACGGATACCCTAAGATAGTTTATGTTTCGGTTAAATGAGTCGTACATGCACGAGTTCTCCTTCTTCAATTGATTCGGTTCCCAACGGAACTTCCATCAGGGCGTTAGCTCTGGTGAGTGCATGAATGTGCGCCGAACCATGATAATGCACCGGAAAAACCTCTCCGCCTGAACTTATAATTGCAGGAGCAAAGCCAAGCCTATGCTTTGCTTTCCGGCTGTATGACCCACCAAGCGGCAACCGGAGCACGGGTGAATTGTATTCATGACCCATGAGTTGATATAGAAAGGGTTTGGCAAGCAACTCAAAAATATTGAATGACGACACCGGATTACCAGGTAAGGCAAACACAAAACTGTTTTTGTTTCTTGCAAAAACTGTTGGTTTTCCAGGTTGCACAGCAATGGTTTTAAACAATATCTTCATGCCAAGTTCATCGAGAATGCGTGGGACAAAATCAAAATCGCCCATGGAGATTCCTCCGGATAAGATAAGTACCTGACTATCCTGAAGACCACTAAGTATCTTTGAACGCGTGTCGAATTCATTGTCGGCAATAATCCCACCGTAAACTGCCATTGCACCCATACGTTGAACCTGTGCCATCAGTTGAACCGCATTGCTGTTTCGAATTTTTCCCGGACCGGGTTTGTATTCAGGCTCAACAAGTTCATCTCCTGTTGACATCACACATACATGAACCTTCTTATATACCTGCACGCTGCTTGCGCCCACCGCTGCCAGAACTGCCATTTGCTGAGGGAGTATCAAAGTGCCTTTGCTCAAAACCAGTTCACCGTCTCTGAGCTCTTCGGCCTTGCGGGCAATATTGTCCTTGGTATGTGACTGAACAACCTTCACCTGTTTTTCTCCAATTCCTGAAGTTTGTTCGACCATTACCACACAGTCGGCACCTTCCGGAATCATTGCGCCGGTCATGATCTTTGCGCAGCAACCGGCTTCAATGACTTTTGCAGGCACACTTCCTGCCGAAATTATCTCTTCGATATTAAGAATTACACCATCAGAAAGATCCTGCCGCCGACAGGCATAACCGTCAACAGCAGCTTTATTAAAAGGTGGCATATCCGCATCGCTGAACACATCTGCAGCAAGCACACGCCCTTGACATTCAGCCAGAACAACATTTTCAGTACCTGTAGGCTCAATATCCAACTGCACCAGCCGCAAAGCCTCTTCAAAAGATATCATACACGGATTTTCGGCAAAAATACTCAAAAACAAAGATCAGTTTCTGATATTGAGTAGCACTACGTATATGAAATGCATCAACGAAGCAAAACAAAATCGCATCAGATACCTCTATGCCAGCGTTTTAAAGTACATAAGCACCGGATAAACCATACCTGCAATCAACATCAAAGTGATAAAAGGTCTGTTGATATTTTGCCAGGCCAGGTTTTTGTCTCTGATAGCAGAAACAGCATGCACATAACCAGAAAAAACAAAAAAGAAGATAAACGACCCAAAAACAGTCAGCTCGGCGAGTGTACCCCATTTGGCAAAATAAACAACAATAGCCATAAAAGTATAGGACAACAACGCAATAGCTGATTGCTTCTGATACTTACTCCCCTTTTCGTAGCCTTTGGCTTCTGCTGCTTTATCGGCGTAAAGCAAACCTTCTAGTCCTGATATACCGGCAACAGCAACAATGACAATGGGTATCATGAAATTCAGTTGTCGCGCAGGGTCATATTCATCTCCGGCAAAACCTATCAGATAACCAAAAAAGAATGAAGCACTTACAAGTAATATTCTGAATACATCAATAATATTGGACAACATAGTTTCTCATGTTAGTTTAATTGATTCAAATATACTTCAATTAATCCAAATATTACAAAACAACATCATAATAATGTCGCAAATATGCAATCCGGTTGTAGTACCATAGCCTAGTTTTGCTCCGTTAAATAAAAAAAACTATTATGGAAAAACCAAATCTCATCGCATGGGTTGAAATCCCGGCAAAAGATCTGAACCGTGCTGTTGATTTTTACAGCACTTTGCTAAAAACCAGTTTCCAGGTGGCTGATTATGGGTCAGAAAAAATGGCCTGTTTTCCCGGAGGAGAAGGTGCCATCATTGAAGCATCAGGTTATGAATCTTCAAGTCAAGGCGTTATCGTCAGTCTGACAGCCACTTACGATCTTGACACTTCGCTTGAACTGATCAAACGATCAGGAGGTAAGGTAGTGGTGCCTAAAACTAAAATCGAGGCTGATAACCGCGACTATTTTGCTATTTTCATTGATACGGAAGGCAACAGGCTTGGACTTTACGGCAAATAGTCAAAGAAAAACAATAACTGCCGGAATATGCAACCGGCAGTTATTAATTTTGACCTTTATAAGAAATGTTTACAAATGCTATTTCAAACATCACCTCCGTCGACCTCGCTATCAGGTATTATACGAAAATTCTGGGCGATGAACGCATGCACCATACAACCTCATACACAGCGTATTGTCCCAACGGGCACAACAGAGATTATTTTTTACCTTACTGACAGACCAATCCTGAAAGGAACTTATAAAGGTTACGAGAGCACATCTTGTTTTCATGGGCCGACGGATACTTATTTCGACCTTGAAGTTCAGGGAAACATAAACCTATTTGCAATCACCTTACAGCCTCATGGAGCATTCTGGTTTTTACCACAACCCATGCACGAATTATTCCGTCAAAATCTGCCACTTAGACTCCTTTTTCCGAAAACTGCATTGGAATGGGAAGAAAAAATAGCACAGGCGGAAACATTTGACGAAAAAATAAAGGTTTCGGAAGAAATGGTTTTTCGACTGATTTCAAAAGAAACTGCCGGTTTTAATGAAAAGCGCATTGCCAGAACCCTCCAAATAATCCATCCTGAGCCTGGAAAGTGGTATATTGATCAACTGGCATCTGAAGCATTTTTATGCAGAAAACAGTTTGAAAGGGTATTTAACGAACAGGTTGGAGTTACACCCAAAAGATTTCTCAGAATCATCAGGTTTCAGCGAGCATTGTTTGAAAAACAAAAGAACCCCGAACTGCCGCTTGCTGCCTTAGCCTACCAATGCCATTTCGCTGATCAATCACACATGATACGTGATTTTCAGTTGATCACAGGATTAAGCCCAGGTGAATATTTTGAGAACTGTGAGCCGATCTCAGATTATTATACACCATAGAAAACCTAAAAAACTGGTTCACAACAAGCTGGATTTATTAAGTAAGGTTTTAATTGTACAAAGGAATTTGCCGGCAGGACAAAACAGTACAGTAGAAATCAGTATTTTTGATGCTTCATTTTTCAACAAAACGTTAACATAAATTCAAAGCAATGATGAACATCAGGAAAATCATCTTAACCAGTTTCTTTTGCTTAGTACTAATGAGTTTAATGGTACAGGCGCAAGAAAGCACCGAAACCCAAAAAAAGGGTTATGAGATCACCATGATCAAAGAAATTCCACATACTGCGGTGCCGAATCAATATCGTTCGGGAACATGCTGGAGTTTCTCGGGACTGGCACTCATTGAGGCAGAGATACTTCGTGTTCAGGGAAGGGAACTTGATCTGTCTGAGATGTTTGTCGTCAGACATGCCTATTCCGATAAAGCCCAAAAATACGTCAGACTGCACGGCAACCTCAATCTCGCTGCAGGTGGCGGATTTAGTGATGTGCTTGATGTGGTCAAGCGCTACGGCATGGTTCCCGAAACAGCCTACCCCGGACTTGTCATCGGAGAAGAAAACCACACACATGGTGAAATGGATGAAGTGCTCAAAGCATATACCGATGCTGTAATCAAAAACAAAAACCGAAGACTCACACCGGTATGGCACAAGGGATTCGAAGCCCTGCTTGATGCTTATCTGGGTGTTTATCCGGAGAAATTCATTTTTGAAGGCAAGGAATATGGTCCTGCCTCTTTTGCTGCTTCCACCAATATCAATGCTGATGATTATATTGAGATCACTTCATTCACGCACAGGGAGTTGTATAAACCCTTTGTCATGGAGATCCCTGATAACTGGATGTGGAGTCAAACGTACAACCTGTCTCTGGACGATATGATGGAAACCCTCGACCACGCCCTTGAAAACGGATACACTGTTGCCTGGGGGGCCGATGTCAGCGAAAAAGGCTTTTCATGGAAGAACGGATTGGCCATTGTGCCCGAAGACAAACCCGGAGACCTCAGCGGCACCGAAAAAGAACGCTGGGAAGCACTCACACCTGCCGAACGTCAGAAAACACTATACAGTTTTGAAGAAATCGTAAGGGAAAAAATGATCAATCCCGAATTACGTCAAAAGGCTTATGACAACTACGAAACTACCGATGATCATGGGATGTTGTTCGTAGGCACGGCCAAAGACCAATCAGGCAATAAATACTACAAAGTGAAAAACTCATGGGGAACGGAAGACCACAAATACGACGGTTATCTGTTTGCCTCTGTCCCCTACGTTCAGTACAAAACCATCAATATGGTGCTACACAAAAATGCCATCCCGAAACATATACGCAAGAAGCTAGGATTGTAGCGTTTTTCAAAAAACCGGACACCTTACAATCGTGTGGTGTCCGGTTTTTTCTACACACAACTCAATCAAAATGAAACAAGGTAATCTGTCCATAATTTTTACCCTGATGGCGGCCATTGCCTTATTATTTGTCGTTGCACCGCTGCTTAGCCTGCTCTTTTCCCGTTCACCTTTGGACTTGGTTGAGGCTGCTTCCGACAAAGTCATCGTTCAAAGCATAATGTTGTCGTTGAGTACATCATTTATAACAACACTTTTCGCCGGACTTTTTGCTGTGCCTCTTGCCTGGTTGCTGGCAAGGAAAAGATTTAGATTCAAAGGTTTTGTATCAGGCATAATCGACCTTCCTGTGATGATTCCGCATTCGGCTGCCGGCATTGCTGTGTTGGGCATTGTGAACCGCGAAAGCTTGTTGGGAACACTTGCATCAGAATTAGGCATCAGTTTTGTGGACCGACCTGCCGGAATCGCTGTTGCTATGGCATTTGTGAGTATTCCTTTTTTGATTAATGCTGCCAGGGACGGATTTGAGGCTGTTCCGCTGAAGCTGGAAAAAGCAGCACAAAATCTGGGTGCAGGGCCCTGGAGGGTGTTTTTCACCATAAGCCTGCCCCTCGCCTGGAGATCGGTGCTCAGTGGCTTTGTAATGATGTTTGCGCGCGGCATGAGCGAGTTCGGCGCAGTTGTAATTATTGCCTACCACCCGTTAACCGCGCCGGTTCTTATCTATGACCGCTTCAATGCCTTTGGCCTCAAGGCGGCTCAGGAGGTATCTGTACTCTTTATTCTGGTCAGCTTGTTGGTCTTCGTGGCCCTCAGATGGATCGGTAAAAATAACCAGCATGTTAGAAGTTAAACATTTGTCAAAAAAATGCGGTGCATTCATGCTGGGACCACTGAATCTCAATGTACCTAAAGGTGAACACCTCGTATTGCTCGGCCCAAGCGGATCGGGCAAATCACTGTTCCTCGAAATTCTGTGCGGTTTTGCCTGGACTGACTCTGGAAGCGTTGTTCTGAACGGTGAAGAAATCCTTGGCCTTCGTCCCGACAAAAGAAAAGTCGGTTTGGTGATGCAACATCCGGCACTTTTTCCACACCTGACAGTGGCTCAAAATATAGCCTATTCATTGAGGGCCAATGGCATATCTGGCAAATATCTTAAAAATGAAGTCCTCTATTTGGCAGAAAAATGTAAAGTGGACCACTTGCTGCAACGCAATCCTGAGTCACTTTCGGGTGGAGAAATTCAACGCGTTTCTATTGCCCGTACGCTGGCAGCAAAACCCAAACTACTGCTCCTCGATGAACCTTTATCTTCACTGGACGTGCAGTTGAGAGACGAACTCAGAAATTTTATCAGGGAATTAAAAGAGGAGGATATTCCAGTGCTTCATGTCACCCACGACCCCGAAGAGGCCATCCGCCTCGCCGACAGAGTAGGGGTAATGCATGAGGGCAAAATAGTTCAATTGGGCGACCCTGTTACAGTGATGCGCAACCCATCAAACCCTTTTGTCGCCAAAATGTCGGGAACAAAAAACTATTTCAAGGCAAGTATTATCCCCGGCAAAAGTGAGGCTGAAACCAATATTGGTAAAGTTGGCAAACTGAATTTCAAATTTACAGGAACAGCAGATAGTACTGTTGGTTTTTTACTGATCGATGAAAATCAAATTTTTATATCAATCGAAAAGCCTGTTACAAGTTCATTGAATGTTTTTGAGGGAACCATAAATGAAATCAACAGAATGCACAGCGGCACTGAAATAACAGTTGATATCGGGGTAAATATCATTTCAAGAATTACCGATGAATCCTTTATCAGAATGCAGTTGTTCACAGGAATGACCTGCTGGATCGCTTTCAAAGCAACAGCGGTGCGATATATTTGCTGAATAACCTTAAACGTGACAAGGCAGAGTCATTATTTTTGTTATCTTTGAACATGTAAATCCATTACTTGTTAAATCAAAAATACTTCGTTATGCTCTATACAATTCTTAAACACAGCCACAGTGGCTTGCGCTGGATATTGGTAATTCTGTTTTTGTTTGCGCTCATCGGGCTTTTCAGGGTTGCTTTCCGTAAGAAAACCTGTTTCGCCACAACAAGACGCATAGCATTGTTCACCCTTATCGTTTCGCATCTGCAACTTATCATCGGAATGATACTTTATTTCATCAGTCCCCTGGTTATTTTCTCGGGACAGTCAATGTCGAACAAAATCTACAGGTTTTATCTCGTCGAGCACATCAGCCTGATGATTATTGCCATCATATTGATCACTATAGGTTACAGTCAGGCAAAAAGAATAAGTGATGAACTGCGCGGATTCAGAAGAATGTTTACGTATTATCTTATAGCCTTTATTCTGATTCTGATTTCTATTCCATGGCCATTCAGAGGACTTGGAGCAGGATGGTTTTAATTTTCAGTTAGTTCTTGCATAATTCAAAGTACACACGTACTTTTGATGCGAAAAATGTAATTGAATATTATTACATCCATGGACAATCATAATAATTTCTTCAAATCGATGCTTACACTAATTACTATTGGTGTTTTCATCATCATATTGCAGAATGCAGGAGTGATTCCCCCTGTTAATCCGGTCAAAGTAGCACCTGCAGATTCAGATGGCCTGCTCATTAAAGGAGAGATAGACATTCCCGGTACGGTTTTTATCAAAGGTGCTGTTGATGCCAACATTGAAAGCATTAACGGTTACAGCAAGTTTTATGAAGATCCCCGTACCGGAGAATACTATGTTATTCCGGTCACTGATGCCTACGAATAAATCTGACCATGAGTAAACAGATCAGATTGTTAGCGCTGATTCTGGTCGTTTTTCACCATATTCCGGTCGCGCAACCCTATCCGGCAGACAGTATTATTGCCAGAATTGCGGTGATGGAAGAAAACAACAATAAGGTTGAAGCCCTCAACGCACTAGGGCTTATGCTGGCCAAACACGACCCTGACAGAGCGATTTATTACGTAAAACAGGCACTCTCGCTCGCTAACCAGCTTCAATCTGTCGAATCATGTGCAAACACCAACATGATTCTTGGTGACTTATACGAAAGAAAGCATAACTTTCAGCCTAGTATTAATTACTACCTGATCAGCATCAAGCATTTCGAGAAGCTGGGCAATGAACTTGAGCTTTCACGATTATACAACAGGCTGGGATCCATTTACATCCACAATCATTTTGATTTTGATCAAGGTTTAAATTATTTTAATAAAGCACTGGGATATGCCATTAAAAACAGCTTCAAAGCAGAAATAGCAATTTCATACAGTCATATAGGCGATTTTTATTATGATCAGGGTCAGCTCACCGAAGCACTCAACTATCACCTGGAAGCCTTCGAAATATACGAAATGATGAGCAATCATGAAGCCATGGCCTACTCATACAATGAAATGGGGGAAATTTACCTGCTCAAAAAGAATTACGATAAAGCATTTGAATACTTCCATAAAGCTATTGAACTGAATGAAAAAGGCAATTACCAGGAAAACCTTGCCATAAATTATAAAAACATGGCTGAAGTTTTTTCTTATAAAGGTCATTCTGAGCGTGCCAGAACTTTCTTCGAAAAAAGCCGGGAGATTATCATGGCCACAGAAAGTCCCGAAAAACTTATTGAATTATATGATAAACTAGGACAGCATTACAGTCTTTTTGGCGAATACGATTCGGCCATTGAGACCTTCAATACCATGAAATCACTCAGCACCGAACTGCATCATCTTGAAGGACTTCGCGATGCCCACCTCGGTCTCAGCACTACTTATGAACACTCAGGCAATCCGCGCAAAGCACTTGAATACTTCAAGCTGTTTACACATTATAAAGACACACTATTCAGTATCAGCCGAACCGAACAATTAGGTGAACTGCAGACGAGGTTTGGCCTTGACCTCAAAGAAAAAGAACTCGCGCTGAAAGACAACCAGATTACTCTTCTCCAACGAGAACAGAAGTTGATTAAATCAAGGCAGCTGCTGCTCATACTGTCACTATCACTGCTACTCATTCTAAGTATTTTGATTTACAGCAGACTACAACAGCGCAACCGAAAGAACAGGATGCAGATGGAACAGCAGGAAGCGCTCAACAAGGCCAGTCAAACGCTTATGGAGGCAAAACTGAAGACAAAAAACAATGAGCTGGTAAATTTCGCTATTCATCTGGTGGAAAAGAATAAATTTCTCGAAGAATTACGCAATGATCTAAGGAGAATAAGAGGAGTTCCGGAAGAAGAACGCGAAAACAAACTGAAGGAACTTAGTCTGACGGTGCAAAAAAACATCAAATTACAAAAAGACCTCGAGGAATTTCAAAAGAACGTTGACCATACACATCAGGAGTTCTTTAACAAACTCAGAAACAGTTTTCCTGATCTGACCAAAAATGAAGAACGCCTGTGTGCCATGCTCAGACTCAATCTTTCATCAAAGGAGATTGCTGCTTTGAGCAATATTACCGTACGCGCTGTTGAAATGGGCCGATACCGCCTCCGCAAAAAACTCGGAATTCCTTTTGAAACTTCCCTAAATGAATATCTGAAAGAAATTTAGCAATAATCCATTTAACAAGGAAATAATCCAAACGGTCGCACTCGTGCAATGAAATTCATCCGACTTTCAAGCCGGCTCCTTAAATAATATGCGAGACATTTTGCGGTAGCATTTCCCGATAATACCCAAAAAATGACAGAATTCAGTTAAGCATCAAGTTTGAATATTGTAGTAAGACGATTTCATATAATTATTTGTTTTTATGTTAATTAGATAATCCATTGTAGTACTATTAGACACTATTATATAGATTTTTTCTTCCATTGTAGAATAGTTGTCGTATAGCCTAATTAACCAAAAATTAACGCTACTTTTAAATTTACCAAAAATTTCAATGCGGATGAAGTTTGTGCAACAACTGATCCATAAAAACAAGGTAAAAAATTTAACAGCACTATTACTTTACCTTCTTTTTTTCATTCTGTTTCTTTATCTTTTGATTCGTTGATTTATGACAGAGACTGATCTGATACAAGCATGCCTTCAGAAAAGCCGCCAGGCTCAATATAAACTCTACGAAACATATGCCGCAGCCATGATGGATGTTTGCAAACGCTATGCCCGTTGCCGCTGCGATGCTGAAGACATCCTTCAGGAAGGCTTTATTAAGGTGTTTCGTTATCTGGCCGATTTTCGAAATCAGGGTTCATTCGAAGGATGGATGCGCAGGATTATGGTTACTACTGCATTTAATTACTATAAGAAAAAAAGAATTGTTTCAAATGAAACGGAGCTTCTGAAGATTCCGGATGCCGAAGTTTCAGAACAGGAAGTAATTGCAAAGTTGCTGCATGATGAACTGCTCAGCATTATCAGCGAACTTCCTAATGGTTACCGCAACGTGTTTAGCCTTAATACTGTTGAAGGCTACAGCCATAAAGAGATCGGACAAATGCTGAATATTTCCGAAAACACATCCAAATCACAGCTGACAAGAGCAAGGATCAGGCTTCAGGAAAAAGTAATCCGGCGTCATGCTACAGCTGACGCTTTCGGCATGCTGCAATCGGCTTAAACATTCAAATGAATATATTTGCATACAATACAACATGTTTTAATCACAGTAATAATCAAAACACGCATCCCATGAAACATTTTACTTTTTTCGTTCTGTTTTCAACTTTTGTGTTGTTGACTCAGGCTCAGGAATACCTGAACCAAACCTTCACTGCTTCAACATGGCCACCCACAGGTTGGACGATTGATGCCCAGTCAAGTAACTGGTCGCGGTCGAATACGGCCAATGCAGGCGGTATTGCGGGTGAAGCCAGACTCACCTGGCAACCTCAGTTTAACACAACAACAAGACTTGTTTCTCCAGCAATTGATCTTACTGGCGTCAGTGATCTGTCTCTCGAGTTCAACCACATGATTGACCACTATGGAGGCCCTTACACTGTGGGCGCAGCCACCCGCTCAGGAAGTGGTTCATGGAATGTAATCTGGCAGATGACCGGAGCCGGAACACCCGCAACACAGGTAATCCAGTTTGTGAACAATAACGACGTGGGCGCCGCAGACTTTCAGTTCTGTTTCTTTTTCACCGGAAATTCCTACAACATTAACGACTGGTATATTGATAATGTCCGGCTTTTTACACCTGAAACTCATGATGCAGCTGTGATGTCTATTGGAGGTGGCACTTATTACAACCCTAATGACAGCTACTCAGCATCAGCCGTTGTCAGAAATGCAGGTCTTAACATTGAAACCTTCGACGTAACCCTTGAAATATCAAACCTTGAAGGCGAAGTTTTATTTACAGAAACACAAACTGTTACCAACCTTGGAATTGGCAATACCGAGCAGATCAACTTTGATCCCTACATTTTGGCCAATGCAAACGAAGCTTATGATGTAACAGTGTTTGTCAGCCTCGATACCGATACGAACGATTCAAATGATCAACGTACAAAATACGTTTACACATACACAAGCCCTAAAGATCAGGTAGTTCTTGAGATTGGTACCGGCACCTGGTGTGTCTATTGTCCCGGTGCAGCAATGGGAGCTCATGATCTAATTGAAAACGGACACAATGTTTCGGTGATTAAATATCATTCTGGTGACAGCTACGAGATCCCGGCATCTGCCAGCAGGGTGTCCTATTATGGAATTGCCGGATTTCCGACTTCAGTATTTGATGGCGTTGAATCCATTGTGGGCGGTAGCGCAGACCAATCGCTTTATCCTTCCTATGTGCCTATTGTTGAAGCCAGAAACGAGATACGTACAGCTTTTGACATGGAGTTTTTTGTACCAGTCCAAAACGAACAGTCCTTCATTGTAGTGGCCGGGATCGAAAAATTGGGGCCTGCGCTGCAGACCAACCTGAGACTGCATTTTGTTATCACAGAAAGCAATATACCCCAAAACTGGTTCAACCAGACTGAAGTGGACAACGTTCTCAGACTAATGCTTCCCAATGCCGAAGGTGTTGCGCTTGATATGAGCGAGACGAATTATCATGACGAAGTTTATGAATTCACACTACAACCCAACTGGGTACTCGACAATATGGAAGCCATCATTTTCATTCAGGACAATGACACTAAAGAAATTCTGAACAGCACCAAACGTAATCTGAATGAGTTAACATCAGTTAACTCCATTCAGACCGAAAATGATGAAATTCGTGTTTATCCGAACCCGGTAACAGATGAATCAATCATTACTTTTAATCTCTCTTCAGGTGAGCAGGCCGACATACGAATACTTGACATAAGTGGCAGAACAATCACCTTGCTCAATACAACAAACACCACAAGCGGAATCAATCAGGCAGCCATTAATAGCAAAGATTACACTCCCGGGCTGTATTTTGTTCAATTGAGCAGCAATAAAAAGCTGATTACGAAAAAGCTTGTCATAAGATAAACTATTGGTTTACAACTAAATTTTAAATTCTGGAGGATGCTGAAAAGTATCCTCTTTTTTTTTGATTTTAAAAATAATTATTTTATTTTTATGGCGTAATTTTTCCAATATAAACCAATAAAGCAAAACACATGAAAATCAGACAAAACGTCGCTTTATGCCTGATGGCTTTAATGATTACAAGCATTGTAGTAATCGCCGGGCAAGCAAATGCGCAATCCATGGCATCAGTTGAAAACATCGATTTCCGCAAAAGTGCATACCTTGGTTTCGGAACCGGTCTCAACAGCTATACAGGGCTATTGGGAGTTAGACTTGAAGTGCCCCTTACCGACAGATTTCATATTTTTGGTTCAGCCGGACTGGGTTCGTGGGGATACAAAATAGGAGGAGGAATATCCTATAACCTCAGAAAATCACTTTACGGACCAGCACTGAGTATTGGGTATACTTCAGCAACCGGCCTTCCCGATTTTGAAACCTCACTTGAAACTACTGCTAACGAGATGGAAACGGTTACACTTGACCTGAAGCCGGTTGGCAATATGGTGATTATGTATTCCTACCAGTGGAAAGTCGGAAAAGCCAATAAATTAAGTCTGGGTGGAGGTTATGCCGCATCTTTTGAATCCAACACCTATGATGTTATATCGAACCACACACTTTCCTCAACTTCACAACAGGTCATGAAAATGATGGCTCCGGGCGGTCTTGTGGTTTCAGCTACTTTTGTTTTCGGCATGTAAAACAACCGTTTCTTGCATGCAAAATGGTAAATTCGTGCTCTGTTTCCAAAAGCTACCAAAGCATGAAGGCTAAA
>Ga0208244_100254_pt1 | contig 62456 bp, 47 predicted proteins | sample SubbioCR12Aug_5A_FD_184828 | JGI IMG/M metagenome (GOLD analysis project Ga0208244, IMG submission 184828) | Serpentinite rock and fluid subsurface biosphere microbial communities from McLaughlin Reserve, California, USA - CR12Aug_5A (SPAdes) | ecosystem: Environmental > Terrestrial > Deep... | reverse complement strand
TGACAACACGATGACTGCCGGCACCTATTCGATGAATCTTAATGCGAATAAATTAGCCAAAGGCGTTTACTTCTTAAAATATGAAGTGAATAATTCTAAATCAGAACTGAAACTGATTGTGCAGTAATATATACGATCCCGTAAGGGACAAACAATTAAGGGACGCACCCATAAAACTGGGAGCGTCCCTTTTTCGTGCGGAGGCCGGTTTTACGGGTCCCACCCGTTATCTTTTAATTGACAGATGTATTTCTGGCTTTTTTTCATACCCCTTACGAGTAAATTATTCGCAAATACGAAATAAATAATAAAATGTAAAAATCTGTTTATAAGTATAACATAATTATTGAGATATAAAATGCGGATAAATGGTGTTGTCAGCGCGAGCCTCTTGACAATTTGGAGTTTAGTTTTATACTATCGTATCTCTGAACCCGAAGGTAATTTTGTATTTGCTGGATTCGGGATTTAATAACTTAGTCCGGAGATGAGTCAAGGCAAGGGACAAACATCTCATAACGGTTTAGAATATAATTAATCTTGCCGATAATAAAAGTGAGCAGAACAAAGAAAACTGATAAAGTATTTCAAATTTTTGCTCGCTGAAAAATGGGGGAAAGTATGAGTAAAAATGTCGTAAAAATCATGCTGGCAATATTGGTATTATTGCCGGTTGTGCTTATTGCACAAAATCTGCCGTGCCGGACCTTTGGCGGCACAACAAATGAAAAAGCGCATGCTCTGGTTAATCGATGGAATGAAAACGGCGGTTATGTTATGGCTGGATATACGGAAAATTTGTTATCGGCTTCAGATACAAATATCTTGATTGTTGAAATCGATTCGCTTGCTAATCCAGTACAGGCAAAAGTTTCGATTGGCGCAAATACTGAGATTGCAACTTCATTGATTCGAACCAGTGATTTGGGCTATGCCTTAACCGGTTGGACCCGAAGTTATGGCACCGGAACACCGAAAGCAAATATTTTCGTGATTAAACTGGATAATACGCTTACTGTGCAGTGGGGATATGTTTATTCTGAAATGTCAGGCAGCTGGGAAGACCAGGCATATTCGATTATCGAGGTTTCTGCCCCAATGGGCGGCGGTTATGCCGTGGTCGGCTGGACCGAATATGCTGGCGCTGGACCATCACCAGCTATTCTTGTGATGAGAATTGACCCGCTCGGTATCTTGTTACCTCAATGGCCAAAAATTTATCATCGTCGAACGCCCTGGGAACCATCACCAATTCTGAGTCCGGCTGAAGGTTATGATATTGTAGAATTGCCGGTTGGAGTACCAGGATTTATAAATGGCGGATTTGCGATTACTGGTCGGGCAAAAAATCCTTATTATCCGACTTTTAACTGGGATGCCTTTATGATGAGTATTGATACTTCTGGCACGCCGGTACATTTTAAGGTTTTGGGCAGTGAATATGATGATGAAGGATATTCAATAATATTTGACAATATGATCACAGTCGCGGGTTGGACCAATGGCTATGGTCCGGGAACCGGAACCGCCGGTGCACCAGCTAATATTTTTGTCTGGAAAATGGATATGTTTGGCAATGATTTATGGAAAAATGCATATGGCTGGATGAATGATGATGAAAAAGTGATGGATGAACAGTCATTGATGGTTGATTATGATGGTAATTATGCATTAGCTGGATGGACAAGGAGTGTTGGACATGTTCCGCCGCCGAATTCGAATTTTTTAATTATGAAAATAGACCAGATGACGGGTATGCCGATATGGACAAGAGTGCATCCGAGTATTCCCGGCGCACAGGATGAAGAAGCATATCCGATTATTAATACTATGAGCGGCGGTTATGCGATTGCCGGCTGGACCAATAGTTTTGGTCTGGGCGGTGCGGATTTTCATTTCCTGACCTTAGACCCAATGGGTAACCGACCGGTTTGCGTTCTTGACGAAATGCCGATGGTTGAACCGATTATGTGGACCGAACCAGAAACAGCCGTATTTTTCCCAGAAGGATTTGGCACGGTTCCAATCACGCTTGATGTGACAACAGTTGGATATACTGATGTTTGTGAGATTAGTTCTAATGATACTAATGATGTCGGGCCGACCGGGATTTTCTTTACGCCGTCATCGCCGGTTGATTCGACTGCTAATGTGACGCCGTCTGCGTATCTTTATAATTATGGTAATACGACAGTTGATTATACAGCGCAAATGACGGTTGGCAGTTTTTATACCGGGACTTATGCCGTAACTAATCACACACCGCAAACAACAATTCAAGCCGATTTTCCAAGCTGGACTGACTGGCCAAGAGGATTGCATACAGTGAAATGCACCACTCAATTAACTGGCGACCGGGATAATACGAATGATAGTCTGACCGGGCAGTTAATGGTCTATGTCCATGATGTCGGAACTGTGCAAATCAATCAACCGACCGGGAATCTTGATTCAGTCGCAACTTTTACACCGCAAGCAAAAGTCAAGAACTTTGGTAATGTGTCGGAAAACTTTAATGTCAAATTCACAATCGAAGGACCGTCAATGTCAGCCTGGACCGACGACACAATGGTAACAGTTGGCGCTGGTAATGAACTGATTATTGATTTTGCTGACTGGACCGTTTTTGGAGCAGGCGATTACACGACTAAGTGTTCGACCGAACTGGCAACTGATATGGATGACTTAAATGACAAACAAGATAGTGTCTTTACTGTGGTTGGTCAATTCGATTATAATGTCGGCACGGTTGCTATCTATATGCCAACTGCCGGCAATATTGATTCAACTGCCACAATCACGCCGCAGGCAAAAGTCAAGAATTATGGTACCAGCACCGAAATCTTTAATGTCAAATTCACGATTGACGGACCTGCCAAAGCAACCTGGACTGATGACACTACGGTTACGCTTAATTCTCTGGATGAACTGACCATTGATTTTGCCGGCTGGACAGTTGGACCACCAGGCGATTACACGGCAAAATGCTCAACTGAACTTTCAACTGATTTATTTGCAGACAATGACAAGAAAGAAGTAGCGTTTACAATCGTGGTCGCACCACCGGTAATACCGGGCTGGGCGCAGAAGGAATCGATTCCACATCCACCGGATATAAAAGTGAATAAATATGTGAAAGACGGCGGTTGCTTGACTACAGAGAGCGGTAAAATCTACGCCTTCCCGGGTAATAAGTCCTGGCAGTTTTATAAATATACACCAGGTGCACTCGGAGTTTGGTCCCAGTTAGAATCAATTCCATACGGTCCAAAAGAAACTGACCCGTTGAAAATAAATAAAAAGAAGATTGGCAAAGGCGCTTCAATCTGTGCTGAAGGCGACAAAATCTATGCGGTCAAAGGTAATGGTACTAAAGAATTCTGGGTTTATTATATCGATGCTGAAAATCCATATCCAGCCGATACCTGGATTCAATTGGCATCAGTGCCAGTAGTTAAAGGATTGAAAGCAGGTACCAGTATTCTGCACTGGGGCAGAGCGCATGTTCATAAAATCTATCTTTTAGCCGGCGGACAGAAAGTGGGTCAGAAGAACTTTTTCGTATATGACATCAATACTGGCGTCTGGGACACATTACCTGAGGTGACCGCACCTGGGAACAAAGCATTCAAAGACGGCAGTTGTATTGCGTTAGCCGACAAGAAAATCTGGGCGCTGCAGGGCGGCGGTAAAAATAATTACTTGTTCATGTATGACAGCGTTCCTAAAACTTGGCATCTCATCGAATCAGTCCCAATGATTCATCCGACGATTGACAAGAAGAAGAAAGTGAAAGCCGGCGCGGCAATGACGAAATGCGATGATTTAATCTACTTAATTAAAGGCGGCGGTTCGGGTGAGTTCTGGGCATTTAATCCGGAAGACAGCTCCTGGACTCCTAAAGAAACGATACCAATGCTGCAAAACAGCAAGAAAAGCGTTCCCAAATCTGGAGCTGCTCTAACTGAACTCGATGATAAAGTCTGGCTCTTTAAAGGCAATAATTCGGCTGAATTCTGGTGCTATACGCCCGCGCCAACAAAATCAGATAAGAAAAACGAGATGCCAGATATGCCAGCAACTATCGTTCCTAATCAGGGCGCAATAACCACGCAGATGACACCGCTCTTACAGATAACTCCGAATCCGTTTACACAGACAGCCGTGATTAATTACATGGTACCGATTGCCGGCAAAGTGAGTCTGAAACTTTATAATGTGACCGGTAGTCTGGTCAAGACCTTGACCAATGAATATCATAATCCGGGTGCTTATACATTCAATCTCTCAAATGTTGCAAGCGGTATCTACTTCTTAAAATACGAAAGTTCGAAAGACAAATCAGAAGTGAAACTGATTGTGCAATAAAAACTAAACCCTCACTCTAACCCTCTCCCGTAAAGGGAGAGGGTGGTGAGAATACAAAGAGACGCACCCTTAAAACAGGGAGCGCCCCTTTTGTTTAGTATGTCTTTGCGCGGTCCGTTTCGGACCCCGCGGCAATCTCATCTTTTTACCGTATGTAAGATTGCCACGACTACTTCGCAGTCTCGCAATGACTTTTATTTAAGCGACGCACCTGCCCGCTTCGACTCGATTGATTATGTCGAATCAAGGCGAGTAAAACCAGGAGCGTCCCTTTTTTATTTCAATCGAAGTCTATTTTCGATAATAGTTGCTCTATTCTTTGCTGGTTTAATTACTGAGATTATCGCAAAGGTCTTGTCAGTCTTGATAAGTCTGATTATAACCGAGCAAAGAGCAAAGTTTTGAGCATATCTGAATCTGAATCAGATTTAACTCTTGATCTGAGTATTTTAAGCAAAGACTAAGCCCCTGCCTATTAGCGACCTCTTATGACGCTTACCGGTTAAGTAAGGGTCTGGATTTGGCTGGAAATATGCTGACATCTGGCTCATCGTGACCATGCCGTTATACAGTAGCCGGTCTGAGAAAATCATGAACAGGATAATGATTACTCATCATGAGTAACGGGTAAAAACAGGTACTGTGTTGACATTGACTATTATATAAGATATCATTTTTCATGGCTAAAGAAATCATTCAAGATAGTTCTAAGTTAATGAGCAGTTTTGCGAGTTTTCCGACCGTACTTGTTACCTGTCAGGAAAATATCATCACCGTTACTCTAATTCATATCGTTTCTTTTTTACCGCCGCTCTTGGGTATCGGCATTAAACCAGAACGGTATTCTTATGGTCTAATAAAAGAAGCAAAAGAATTTGTCGTTAACATTCCGACCAAAGATTTGCTCAAGCCGACGATTTTTTGCGGAGCAAAATCGGGTAAGGTATTGGACAAGTTTAAAGAGGCCGGTTTGACCAAGCAAGATTCGTTATCCGTAAAAACGAAAAGCGTTAAAGAATGTCCGGTCAATATCGAATGTAAGGTTGTCCAAGAACTCGTAACCGGTGACCGAACCTGGTTTGTCGGTGAAATCGTTAATGGCCGAATTGCTGATGATTATAAAATTGAAGATTCAATCCAATACTGGCGAGGCGTATATCGGCTGCCTGGTAATATCTTAAAATAAAAAATGAAAAATAAAAAATTAAAAACAAAAATATTAACATATCAAAATCGTCTATTATCCAAAAAGATTTTTTTGTTTTTAATTTGTGTTTTTGGTCTTTGGTCTTTTGTTTTTAATATCGCCCATGCCCAGTATTATTTTAACAAGAATAAGGTTCAGTACCAGGATTTCCCATTCAAAACTTATGAAACCGAACATTTCACAATCTATTTTTACGACGGCGGTGAACACTTATTAGAATTCACGAGCCGTTATACCGAAGAGTTTTACGCACGGATTTCTACGGATTTGGGATTTACCATAAAGAACAAAATACCGGTCGTGATTTATAACTCACCCAATCAGTTCAGCCAGACCAATATTATTTTGGATATTATCGAAGAGTCGGTCGGCGGTTTTGCCGAGCTTTTTAAGAACCGGGTCGTGGTGCCGTTTAACGGTTCGTATAAAGAGTTCCGGCATGTGATTGAACACGAGATAACCCATATCTTTGAATTCGAAATGTTCTACCGTTCCCGGCTCGCTTCAATTCTGACTTCGGCGTCGGATTTTTCGGTGCCGCTGTGGATTATGGAAGGATTTTCCGAATTTATGTCCAATGAAAACGAGACCGATATCGGTTCGGAAATATTCATGCGCGACCTGGTGCTGAATAACCGCTATATTCCTTTAGAGTTCCTAAGTGATTATATGGGGTATGTCAACTACCGGATCGGCGAAGCGTTTTTTCATTATGTTGCCAAAACCTATGACCGCAAAAAAGTCTTTGAATTTATGCATACGCTTAAAAACCGGCGCAGTGTCGAAACCGCATTTAAGAACAGTTTTGGCATGTCGGTTGCCGATTTTAACAAGAAATTCGAAAGTTATCTGAAAGTTAAATACTATCCGCAAATCGTGGTTAAAGATAATTTCGCTCAAATCGGACGGTTTTTAACCGACCATCAAAAAGACAACTCGATTTATAACGCTTCACCGGCAATTTCGCCGACCGGTACCAAAATCGCCTTTATCTCGGACCGCAACGGCTATTCTGATGTATATGTGATTTCTGCGATTGACGGCAAGGTGTTACGCCGGCTGGTTAAAGGTGAACGGAGCGCCGGTTTTGAAGCGTTCCAGATTTTACGGGGCGGCATGAGCTGGTCATCAGACGAGAAGTTTATTGTTCTGATTGCGAAAAGCCGCGGAATTGACAATATCGTTGTCATCGAATATCCGTCCGGTAAAATTAAAAAACGACTGCAGTATAACCTGGATGGGATGTATACGCCGTCGCTTTCACCGGACAATAAAATGGTCTGCTTTGTCGGTCTTAAAAACGGTTATGCCGATATTTACATCGCAAGACTGGATGACGGCGAGCTAATACGGGTTACTTATGATTATTATGATGACCGCGACCCGGTTTTTGCCCCAGACGGTCAAAAGATAACTTTTGTATCGGACCGCCCGGACCTGGATAACTGGCAAATCGGCGCCTATGCTTTGTTTCGGGCCAGTCTCGATTTTGATAAGGGCGTTTTGAACCAATCGAACCGACCGGCTGCGACCGTAAACAAGATTGAAAAATATCCTGGTTTTGAACGCAGTCAGTATCTTGCCAAACCGAGTTATACTGCAGATACGGAAAACCTCGTTTTTGTTGCGGCAGACTCTTCTTATAATATATATGTCTATTCAATACCAGAAAAACGAGTGGTGCGCCGGACTAATTTTTTAGGCGGGGTCTATCATCCGTCTCTGTCCCAGGACGATAACAAATTAGCATTCTCATATTTTAATAATTTTGGCTGGGATATCAGCGTGATTGATGAGCCGTTAATCATGATTCCTCTGGTTGAGACCGAATCTTTATACCTGGCTCAAAAAGATTATCCTGAATACGAGCCGTACGGCGTAGAGCAGAAAAAAGTCAATCCATATAAATTCAATGTCTCGGCTGATTATGCGGTCGGTCAAGCGGGTTATTCGACCTATGGCGGTTTTGCCGGACAGCTCAATGTCTCGTTCAGCGATGTCTTGGGCAGCCACCGGTTTTATCTGGTTACTGACCTGTATCAGGATATTGCCAATTCTGACATCATATTCAATTATTGGTATATGCCGCGCCGGACTGATTGGGCATTGTTATTGTTTCAATACTTTGATTATCCGGCAGTCTATTCCAATTATGTGCATATTCGACGCAACCGGGGATTTGGCGTTTTGGCATCTTACCCCCTGGATAAGTTTACCCGGCTTGAATTCGGGAATATCAATTATTTCAGTTATAATGAAGAGATAGTCAAGATTATTGACCGACGGTATCTGTGGGATAGTTATCACGAACAGAATTTTGTGCTCAGCCAAGCATTTGTTTTTGATAATTCAATCTGGAATGAATGGGGACCGTTTCGCGGCACGAGAATGCGACTTAAATCAAACCAGTCAGCCGTTTTGTCGAGCCGCAAATTTTATACGACATATCTGGACTTGCGAAATTATTTTCGATTGGGTAATCGTTATACTTTTGCGACCTGGTTGTACGGTTTGAACAGTTTTGGCAGGGATAAAGACCAATATGCGATTGGCGGTGAAGTCGTGCGCGGTTACGAATTTTATGAATTCAATGACAATCGGGGTTCAACAATTGCGTTTACCAGTCTGGAATTACGCCATCCGTTTATCGACCGGCTGAAAATTGCCTTTCCATTACCGATTGAACTGCGCAATATCCGGGGCGTAACCTTTTTAGATGCGGCGGCAGTATTTAATGATTCGACAAATTTATATGCACGGGGTGAGGGGTTTAAGGATTTAAAAATCGGTATCGGAGCCGGCATCCGCATCCAGATTTCATACTTTTTCTTGAAACTCGATTTTGCCAAGCCGCTGTCGGCTACGGAAAATAAAAACTGGAAGGTTTATTTCAGCCTCGGTACGGATTTTTAAGCCCAAAAAGACGGGAATGCTTAGATAATGCGTTTTCAGATTATACTTTTGTGTTCAGTGCTGATACTGAGCTGTGCCGTAATAAATAGAATCCCGCCGGCAACAACGCTGTTTACAGTTTCTTCAATTGATGATTTGATTGCGCAATACCCGGATTCAGCACTAAAACTCAGCTGGGTTAATCTGCAAAACACATCATCATTTGTTTACCAGTATCAGTTTAAAAGTGACCGACCGCATAATGTCTGGGCGACTTTCAAAGGGATTCGAGTTTTTCCGAATCAAGAACAAAGGCAGGGCGAATATACGGTTAATGACAAAACGCGCAAGGTGATGATTAAAGCGCGCGGCGATTATCAATATCAGATAGATGAGAAAACCAAAAAGTGGCGGGTCATGCCGCGTGAAGAAGATGCCGACCTGATGATAACGATTGAAAGAGTTATTGCCAATACTAAATTTTATCTGATTGAGCAAGACTCAAGGTTCCTGACTTATAGTTTTCATCCGAATCTCGCTTTTTTAGACCCGACTTTTACGAGTCGCATCAAAGCCGTTTTTATTGTTGATAAGAATACGCTCTTACCGCTCAAGATATCAGCCCAGGACAGTCTTGAGCAAATCTTATGGCGGGTTGAGTTCGCCAATTACAACACCCGCCAGAGAATAAAATTTCCATTCTCCCCAAATACGCAAATTGAGATTGCATCGTTAAGAAAACTTGCTAAAAATGAGACCAATACGATTACAACAGTACTTTCTAATCGGCTCAGGTTTGCCGGCGAAAACTTTCAGATAAAAAGCAAAAGGGAAAGAAACCGGGCCCGATTTGAGATTGCTATGGAAATACCAACATCGGTTCCAGACCATCGATTAATCAGACAACTGCTCACAACGCCGGGTAAGTTTTATATTTTTGCCGGACAGGAATCAATACCATTATTTGACGAGTCTAATATAAGTGATATAAAAATAACAGGTTATGAGCCATATCCGCAAATCGAGTTACAGATAAACCAAAACGGAGCGCAAATTATTAAAGAATATTTAGCAAGCAGAGAAGAAAGAATCAGTTTCCGTGCCGTGCTTGATGCAACCGAACTGGCAATATTTGATATTGACAAGGATGGTTTTTCAGATAGAATAGTATTTCGAGTTTTATTCAATAGAAATGAGATTATGAATACAATTGCAGTTATAAAAGGTGGAATGTTGTCTTTACCGCTCAAACTCGTTGAGATAAGGAGCGGTAGATAATGCAGACCGTGCTGCTGGTCGTTTATTTTTTGTTAATCTTGATTCTGGGCATTTATTCGATACACGCTTACTTGATGATTTATTATTATATCAAAGACAAACGGAAAAACAAAGTAAAATCGAAGCGTACTCCCCGGCTGAAACAATACCCGATGGTAACAATACAATTACCATTTTTTAATGAAAAATATGTTGCCGAGCGGCTCATTAACTCGGTTTGTGCTATAGAATATCCCAAAGACTGTTTGGAGATTCAGATTTTGGATGACTCAACCGATGAAACGACTTTTATTATCAACCGGCTCATCGATAAATATAAAGAACAGGGTTATGATATCAAAATGCTCCATCGTCATAACCGTCGGGGTTATAAAGCCGGTGCCTTACAAGAAGCTTTGCCAAAGGCAAAAGGTGAATTCGTAGCGATTTTTGATGCCGATTTTATTGCGCCGAGACGGTTTTTAAAAGTGACCGTACCCCATTTCTTTCGTAAAGATAAAAAAGTGGCGGCAGTGCAGACCCGGTGGGGACATCTGAATCGGGGCTATTCATTTCTAACCCAAGGTCAAGCGGTTGCGTTGGATGGCCATTTTTATATGGAACAGAAACTTCGGGCAGATAATGATTGCTTTATCAATTTTAACGGTACCTGCGGGATCTGGCGAAAACAGGCAATCGAAGATGCCGGCGGTTGGCAGTCAGATACTTTAACCGAAGATTTAGACCTGTCGTATCGCGCCCAAATGAAAGACTGGAAAATAGTTTTTGTCCGGGATATGGTTGTACCGGGTGAGGTGCCAGTTGATTTTAATGGTTTTCGCGCACAACAGTATCGCTGGACCAAAGGCGCTTTTGAAACCGCGCGCAAACTTTTAAAACCGATTCTGCGGTCGAAATTACCATTGCGGGTAAAATACGAAGCATTTGTCCATTTGACCAATAATATGGTTTTTCCCTTGATGTTTTTGCTGACTCTGCTTTCCTTACCGATTCTGATTGTTAAAGTTCAAAACCCGGATACCCTCCGCTGGTATTTTCTAATTCTCGGTGCATTTACTTTGTCGGTGGTCCCTTATCCAATTGTGTATGCTCTTGCTCAAAAAGAGATAAACCGAAGAGAGAAGAAACAGTCTTTACTGACGCGATTGGCGCGCGGATTTATACCGGTTTTTCTGATCGGTGGTTTTATGTCGTTAAGTTTATCTAATTCCTGGGGAATTCTTAAGGCGATCTGGAAAAAGCCGACCGAATTTACGAGAACTCCGAAATTTAAGATTTTATCCAAAAAAGACCGAATCAATTCAAAAAAATATGTCGAAAAAGTATCGCCCATGAGTTTTATTGAGCTGGCGATAACAATGTATCTATTAGTAACGACAACTTATGCATTAATCCAGTCCCAATTCACGCTGCTGCCATTTTTAGTGATGTACACGATCGGTTTTGGTTATCTGTCGATTGCTTCAATCTATCAGACCGCAGTCAATCGTCTCGTGCTTGTTTACGAGCCGGAAAAAGCTTAAGTTTCACGGTATTATGTGTCTTGTCAAATCGGTTAACCAGACTGCAATAGTTTCGGAATTAACCAGTATAAGCAGAGAACTTGACAATTTATATAAATCCATTTATAATAAGATTACTATCGATATCTAAAAGGTCTTTGTATATACAGATAAAACAAAATCCGCGACACGACCAAGGTCAGGCAATGACCAAGCGCAGTGCGTTAAGCTGCGGTGTTGATTGTTTGCTCTGGTTTTCGAGTCAAAGCGGATTTAGGTGGAGGACCTTGTGAAGAGATATAAAAAAATCGGAATTATCATATTATTATTTACAATATTTAATTTTGTGAATGCCAGTGAATATCCGGGTGCAGTATTTTTGATGATCTGGCCCGGAGCCCGGCCAACCGGTCTTGCCGGCGCATTCTCAGCAGTTGCGGATGACGCATCAGCGGCTTATTATAATGTCGGCGGACTCGGATTTTTCTCCAGTACCCACGCGACCATTATGCATTCGAACTGGCTGCCCGGTTTATATTCTGGTATGTTTTACGATTATATCGGTATTTGTCATCCGATTAAAAATCAGGGTACAATCGGTGCCAATGTGATTTACATCAATACGGGTCAGACTGAAGTGACTGATTTTACCGGTACGCCCCTGGGTGAATATTCGACTTTTGATTTTGCGATTTCAGGTAATTACGGATTTAAAGTGAACCCGCAACTCGGGGTCGGGGTCAGTGCTAAGTTTATTTATTCATTCCTGGTTCCGGATTGGGTCTGGCAGGCAATGCCAGAATTAGGTATTGAAGCAGGTGGCACCGGTGTCTCCTGGGCATTTGACGCAGGTGTTCTGTATAAACCATGGGATTTTTTGGCGGTCGGTGCGTCATTTAACAATATCGGACCGAATATTTCATACACCTCATCTTCTGAATCTGACCCTTTGCCCAGAATGTTGAGATTGGGTGTTCGCTACACGCCGGTTGATAATCCGACAGTCAAGTTACACATCACCCCAGAAATAACCAAAGTCATGGTTGGATTATTCAGTAATAACGCAACCCTTGCTGATGAATGGCAGGACGCCTGGAAGAGTTTTGGTGTCGAGGCATGGTTCTACGACCTGTTTGCGGCTCGGCTCGGTTATTTTGAAGATTTAAGCGGTCAGCGCGGCGGTATTTTGGTAGAAAAAGACGGACGCGAAGAACATATCGGGTTATTTGAATATCTGTTTACTAAAAATAGCGGTAATTTTTCGAATAAAGTTGGCTTGTGTTTTGGAATTGGTGTCCAGTATCGAGGATTTCAATTTGATGTTTCCAATGACCAGTTGATTTATGATTTCAGCACCCAAAACTATAAGTTTTCTTTCACCTACCGGTTTTAGAAGAGTCAAGATTAATGGATAATAATAAAACTTTAGCTTTACTCGGTTTGCAATGGGGAGATGAAGGTAAAGGTAAGATTATCGATTACTTGGCTCAGAAGTTTGATGTCATTGCCCGCTATCAAGGCGGACCTAATGCCGGTCATACTGTGTATTGGCAGGATTTTCATTTTGCTTTTCATCAGGTACCTTCTGGTATCTTAAATCCGAAAACTGTCTGCATTATCGGTCGCGGCTGTGTAGTTGATTTAGGAGTTTTAAAAGAAGAACTGGAACAACTCACGCAGGCTGAGATCGATTTTAAGAACCGCCTGTTTATTGATTCGAAAGCGCATTTGATACTACCTTATCATAAAGCGCTGGACAATGCCCGGGAAAAGGCAAAAGGCAAGGATAAGATCGGCACAACCATCCGTGGTATTGGCCCGTGTTATGAAGACAAATATTCGCGGATTGGGATTCGTTTTGGTGATTTGCAAGACGACGAAGTTTTCTTAGAAAAACTGAAGCGGAACTTAGCCCAGAAAAATTTTCTATTAATGGAACTGCATAATGATGAACCGCTATCAGAAAAGCAGATTGGCAAAGAGTTTATAAAATATGCAGAGTTTTTTAAAGATATGATTATTGACGGTTCTGATTATATCAATACTGCGTACGAGCAGGGGAAAAAGATTCTGTTCGAAGGAGCGCAGGGGACTTTGCTTGATATTGATTCAGGTACTTATCCGTTCGTAACATCTTCATCACCAACTGCCGGCGGTGTCTGCAATGGTATTGGTATTGGTCCGACCCGGATTGACGATTTAATCGGTGTTGCCAAAGCGTATACAACCAGGGTCGGCATGGGACCGTTTCCGACTGAGTTATTTGATGATACCGGACTCATGCTGCAGAAGCAAGGCAGTGAATTTGGCGCGACAACAGGACGGGCAAGACGGTGCGGTTGGTTTGATGCTCCGTTAGTCAGATACACTGCACGCATTAATGGCATCAAACAACTGGCATTGACCAAGCTGGATGTACTGGATAGATTTGAAAACATATATATTGGCATTGGTTATCGGTATAAAGATGAAAAGACAAATAATTTTAATGTTGAATTGACCGGCGAGTTAAAACCCGAATTTCTTAAAATGGAAGGATGGCGATGTTCGACCAAAACCGCGAAATCGTTTGACGATTTACCAAAACCGGCAAGAAAATATCTGGATAAGATACAAGAACTGACCAATTGTGAGATTTCAATTCTTTCCATTGGTGAACAAAGGGACCAGACAATTATCTCACCTAATTTTAAGTGGTGACATTAGTATTTTCAACAACAAAATAAGGAGAAAGAAAAGATGAGAATTCAAGTATTAAACCGAGTTTTAGCGTCAAATGATGCTTTGGCCAATGAATACCGTAAAGAGTTTGATAAGAATAAGATAACTGCGATTAATATTATGTCGGCACCGGGTTCGGGTAAAACTGCCCTGCTCGAGCAGACTTTAAAAGAAATAAAAAATAAGATTAATACTTTTGTGATTGAAGGTGATATTAAAGGCGACCTGGATGCTCAGCGGGTTGCGAAAGCAGGCGGCAGGGTTTATCAGATCAATACTGACGGCGCCTGCCATCTCGACGCATTTATGATTTCCCAGGTCTTGCCGAAAATCAAGACTAAAAAGATTGATTTGCTGTTTATTGAAAATGTCGGTAATCTGGTCTGCCCGGCTGAGTTTTATATCGGCGCCCATTATAATGTCATGCTCTTGTCAACACCCGAAGGCGCGGATAAACCGGTAAAATACCCGTTAATGTTTTCCAAAGCCGACCTCTTAATTATTAACAAGATTGATTTATTGCCGTATGTCAATTTTGATTTTAAAAGTCTGGAAAAATCACTTAAAACAATCAAACCGTCTTTAGACTTACTTAAGATTTCCTGTAAAACCGGTGAGGGACTGACTGACTGGTATCAGTGGTTGGCGAGTCACTTGCCGCAAACGATTGGACGAAAACTTTTCAAGCACAGGAAAGAGCAAGGATAATCGCAGAGAGTGATCAACAGTCTTTTTGCGATTCAGTTTCTTGCTAATTTAGCACCGACCTTAGTTTTAATTTACGTTCCGTTAATTGCCCAAAGTTATGGTGCCGCACCAGCCAAGGTCGGTCTGGTTGTCGCAACCTATCACGCGATGGTTTTTGCGGCCGGTTTATTATTTGGTCGTCTCGCCGATTTAAGAGGCAGGAAAAATTTTATTGTCTTGGGTTTGGGATTATCGACAATTGCATTCACGAGTCATTTATTGATTAACGACATAACATCTTTATTCATTATCCGTGCCGTTGCTGGTTTTAGTATCGGCATTTTTCCGGCGGCATTATTGACTTATGCTTATGAAAAGAATAATACTTTAGGCCGCTTCAGTGCGATCGGTTCTTTAGGTTGGGGAATTGGGTCAATTTTAGCCGGGATTGTTGCCGTATATTATAGATTGTTTATTTTGGCAGGTTTGTTTTATTTTGTTACTTTTTTATTGGCGATTTTTAGATTACAAAAAACCCCAGCCGTCGTTAAGCAAACATTTTGGGATTTGTCAGTCATTAAAAAGAACTGGCGTATCTATCTGACTTTTCTCTTGCGGCATGCCGGTGCTTTTGGCATCTGGGCAATCTACCCGATTTTTCTCGCCTCGCTCGGCGCGAATAAATTCTGGATTGGCATTATATATTCGATTAATGCTTTTGGTCAGTTTTTATTTCTACCATTGCTCGACCGTTATAAAAGTACCAAGTTAATCACGACCGGACTTATTTGTTCAATCGTTACATTTGTGATTTTTTCACTCTGCCAGAATCATTGGCAAATCTTACCATTTCAGGTACTGCTTGCTTTTGCCTGGTCATGTCTTTATTTAGGAACCCTCAAATACTTAATGGAGCACAATGAAGAGCGGGCAACCGCAGTCGGTGGCTTCAACTCGCTCATGAGCTTATCCGGGATTATCGGACCGTTATTAGGCGGAGTAATAGGTACTTTTGGTTATCGACCAGTTATGTTATCGGCAGCAGTATTAACTGCATCAAGTTTCTTAGTATTCAGAAGTAAAAATTAACACAAAATTTACTCAGATAAAAATTTTAAACCTGTTTTTGATAGATTATATAAACCTTTTTGCACTTGAGAAAAGGGCAGGGTTGACTAATCATAAAAATTGGCTTATTATTATATAAACCCTTATCGCAGAGCAAAGTTAGGAGAAAGTATGTTAGATAAATTAAAACAAATATTATCCAAAATCGACGCGGACTATGCCGACATTCGATATGAAATAAAAAAAGACATAGTAATTACCTTTAATGGTAAAGAACTATCGCAAATCGGGTCGAATTCGACCGACGGCTATGTTGTCCGTGCTTTAAAAGACGGCGGTTTTGCGAGTGCGGTTTTTACCAAAATCGACGATGCCGCACAAGTCGCGAAAACCGTGGTTGAAAATGCTAAACTGATTGGTAAAGATAATAAGAAACCAGTTAAGTTAGCCAAGACCGATGTGGTGAAAGAAAACTACACGCCTGACTTCATTGAAGACCCCCGTAAAGTATCGATTGAAGAGAAACTTAATATTACACGCAGAGCAAATGAAGCAGCTTTAGCACACAAAGAAATCGCAACAACCAATGTTGCGTATCGAGAAGTGATTCGAGAAAAGACTTTTGTCACATCAGAAGGTTCGGAAATCAAAGAAGATTTAATTACAGTCTCGCTTGCCGGTGAAATCATTGCCAAAGACGGCAATCTGGTGCAGAATGTGCGGGTTGCGACTGGCGGCAGCGACGGTTTTCATACGATTCGGAATCCAGAAAAGAATTTCGAAGAACGGACCCAGATTGCTATCGATTTGTTAAAAGCGACTCCGGTTAAAGCCGGGACATATAACTGCATTTTAAATCCGAGCATGGCTGGTGTTTTTACCCATGAGGCATTTGGACATTTTTCCGAAGCCGATATTATCGAGACCCTGCCGGCAATGCGAGAAAAGATGAAACTGGGCAGCAAATTGGGCAGCGATGTTTTGAATATTATTGATAATGCAACCATACCAAATCAGCTCGGTTTTTACAAATATGATGATGAAGGAATAAAAGTCAAACATGCCCAGCTTATGAAAAACGGCGTTTTGGTTGGACGGCTCCATTCCCGAAGAACTGCAGCAGAGTTTAATGAACCGCTTTCTGGTCATTGCGTGGCTGAAGATTTTCGCTATGCTCCGATAGTGCGCATGGGTACGATTTTTATCGAACCCGGTGACAAATCACTGGAAGAACTATTCGCATTACTCGGTGACGGATTATATATCCTGGATGCCAAAGGTGGTCAGACTGCTGGCGAGAATTTTACTTTTGGTGCCCAATACGGGTACATTGTTAAAAACGGCAAAAAAGCTGAAATGATTCGGGACATCAATATTTCCGGGAACTTGTATAAAACATTGCTCGGTATAACTGCGGTGGGCAAGGATTTAGTCTTATCAAAACGGGGCGGCTGCGGTAAAGGACAGATAAATATCCGTTCCTGCTCGGGCGCGCCGCATGTCATTGCGCAAGGCTTGGTATTAGGAGGTGCATAATGGAAAAACTACTCGAGATGGCGAAAAAAGTCTGCGACCAGGCAGAGATTTACAGCGTTGATAATAAATCGAATGTCGTGTCATTTGAAAACGCAAAACTGCATGATATTGACACGAAATTTCAATCCGGTGTCAGTATCCGAATTATCAAGGATGGTAAACTCGGTTTTGCTTATACCCGCAATTTAATCAACCGTGAAGAACTTTTGCAAAATGCACTTAACTCATTAAAAGGCGGAGTCAGCGCTGATTATGAATTTCCTAAAACTTTAGATTTGCCAAAACTTAATACTTATGACAGTTCAATTGACAACATCACGAGCAACCAGATGGTTGAAGAATGCAGCCGGGTATGCGAGCTGTTAAAGAAAACCAATGGTGAAATTTCGTCAACTGCCTATTCCTATACCGAAACGATTCGGGTTATGAATACCAAAGATACTGATGTTTCGAATAAGATAAGTCAGTTCGGTATTTATGGCAGTATTGCTTATCCGGGCAGTGCTTCTGGTATTGGTCGGGTTTCGAGCGCGAAAAAATTCGAAAAGATGCCAAATGAGCTGATTCAAGAAACAGTCGATACCTTTAACGTCTCGTCCAAAGAAGTCACGGCAAAAGGCGGTAAGATGAAAGTGATGTTTATGCCGAATTGTATGTATGCATTAAACTGGCGGATTAACAACGGTACCAGTGCGAAAAGTATCTATGAAAAAATTTCACCGATTGCGGACAAGGTCGGAGAAAAAATATTCTCGGACAAGATTTCGATTTATGACGACCCGCTTGATGATAAATATCCGGGCGCCCGTGCCTTTGATGATGAAGGGGTCGCGACATCAAAACTGCATATCGTGGAAAACGGCGTGCTCAAGAATTTTTACTATGACCTCAACTATGCCAAGAAACTGAACGCGAAATCGACTGGCAATGGTTATCGTTCAGCTCAATGGGAATCAGATAGGATATCGTTAAAACCGACTCCTGTGCTCGCTAATCTGAGATACAAGACCGGCAATAAGTCGTTTAAAGAGATGGTGAAAATGATTGACCGCGGCATTATTATCGAAGGTGCCTTAGGTGCGCACAGCGGTAATATTCCAAATGGCGATTTGTCAATCGGTGCCAATCCGGCATTGTATGTTGAAAACGGCGAAATCTTAGGCCAAATCAAAGATGTCATGATGGCCGCGAATATCTATGAGCTGTTCAAAAATGTCGTTGAGGTGAGTAATACTTTGTACTACAGCTACTCAGGACTTATGCCGGCAATTCTATTTGACAATGTGAGCGTTGCGACTAAAAGTTAATATAAATAATAAATCAAAACGCCGGGGTTTGACCTCGGCGTTTTTTCTATTGATTTTATTTTTAATCTGATTATTATCTTATATGGAAATATGCATCTTAGGTTCTGGTTTGCAGGGTAGAGTTGTTGCTCAGGATTTAGCAGAAAATAAGCATAAAGTCACAATTCTTGATAATAATAAAGATAATCTCAAAAAGGTTATAAAATCATCTCGTATTACAACCAAACAATTTGATGTAACCAGGAAAAAAGAGCTGATAAGGCTTATCAAAGACTTTGACATTGTAGTCGGAGCATTGCCGGCTCAGCTTGGATTTCATTCAATGCAGTGTGCAGTTGAAGCGGGTGTTGATATTGCCGATATGTCATATTCAGGTGAGGACCCGTTCAAACTTGACAAACAAGCCAAAAAGAATAAAACAAGAGTCATACCCGATGCTGGTTATGCGCCAGGACTTTCCAATATTTTGGTAGGCGAGGCATATCGGGAGTTAAATCAAGAAATTTACCACAGAGACACAGAGAACACAGAGGGCACAGAGAAAAATAGAGTAAATAATATAAGAATCTTAGTCGGCGGGATTCCGCAGAACCCAAAACCACCATTTAATTATAATTATACCTGGTCACCAGATGATTTAGTCGCTGAATATACCCGACCAGCACGGATTGTAAATAATTATAAAGAAATCACTGTTGAAGCGTTGAGCGGTGTTGAGAGTTTTAAAGTTCCTAAGATTGGTAAAGTAGAGTGCTTTTATACAGATGGTCTGCGGACACTGATAAATACTTTTAAGAATGTAAAAAATATGGAAGAGAAGACAATCCGTTATGCCGGGCATGCCGAGTTGGTAAAAGAACTGCTTAATTATGGATTTTCACCGGAAGAAGATAATCCGTTTACCAATCCCAAAGTCCTACCCAAAGATTTTATTCTTGATTTCTTAAAAACCGCATTAAGCGGTAGTGATGGTAAAGATTTATCAATTCTGATAATTGATATCAAATCTAAGGCAAAGAACCGCAGATATACTTGTATTGATTATTATGACCAGAAAAACAAGATAACTTCAATGGCACGAATGACTGCTTATTCGGGTTCTATCATCAGCCAGTGCATCAAAGATTATCCTGGATATGGCGTAATTGCACCGGAAAAACTGGGGATGAATACTGCTATATGTAGTTTTATTAAGAAAGAATTGGCAAAGCGAGATATTATAATCAAAACCAATACGTTCTAATTATATTAAATATTAAAAATCAAATATCAAAAACACATATTAAAAATTAAAAATATTTGATATTTTATGTGTATATTTAATATTTTATATTTAATTTTTGATATAATCAAAACCGAGACTTGATTTGTTTTAGAAATAGTATAGAATGAACATAAGATTATGGACAGAATAATAGTATTGGACTTTGGCGGGCAGTATTGTCATCTGATATCACGCCGAATACGAGATTTAGGCGTTTATTCAGAAGTGAAACCAGCATCAACGACAAAACAAGAGTTATTTAAAATACCAAACCTTAAAGGAATTATTCTTTCCGGTGGTGCGGCATCAGTATATGACAAAACATCACCCAAATGCAGCAAAGACATTCTGAAATTCAAAATTCCCGTGCTCGGGATATGTTACGGTCATCATTTAATTGCACATCTTGATAAGGGCGAAGTTTTATCCGGCACTGCTGGTGAATATGGAGTGACTGAGCTTACAATAAAAAAGTCGAGCAAGTTACTCAAAGGATTTAGTAAAGGCAAGACATTAGTGTGGATGAATCATAAAGATGTGGTAAAAAAACTGCCGACAAACTATTCAGTAATTGCCTGTACCAAAAATTCACCAATCGCAGTTTTTGAAGATAATCAGAATAAAATCTATGGCGTGCAGTTTCATCCCGAAGTTACGCATACGACAAACGGCATGAAAATCCTTAAAAACTTTGTCTTTGATATATGCGGGGCAAAAAGAGAATGGGATACTTCACAGGTAATTAATAGTATTAAACAGGAAATTAAAGATGTTATCGGCAAGAGAAAAGCGGTTATCGGTTTATCCGGTGGTGTCGATTCATCTACTGCCGCAATTCTGGTTAAAGAAGTAATCGGCAAGAATTTAATCGCAGTCTATGTTGATACTGGTTTAATGCGGTATCAGGAAACCGAGTTTATGCGAAAAGTTTTTACTAAGCATAAACTAAATCTTAAAATAGTTGATGCGTCAGATAGGTTTTTCAAGGCGTTAAAAGGAGTAACTGAACCGGAAAAGAAGCGTAAGATTATCGGTAAATTATTTATTGATGTATTTGACCAAGTGGCGATACAAGAAAAAGCCAAAGTTTTAATTCAGGGCACAATCTATTCAGACAGGATTGAAAGCGGGATTACCCAACACTCGTCAATTATTAAATCCCATCATAATGTCGGCGGACTACCGGAAAATATGATGCTGGAAGTGTTCGAGCCGTTGAAAAATCTGTATAAAGATGAAGTAAGAAAGATTGCCCGGAAAATCGGACTCTCAGATGAGATTACAAAACGGCATGTATTTCCAGGTCCGGGTCTGGCAATCAGAATTGTCGGTGATATTACTCCTAAAAAAGCCGAGATTACGCGCAAGGCAAGTTATATTATTGAACAGGAATTGAAAAAAGTCGGATTATATGAAAAAGTCTGGATGGCATTTGCCGTTTTATTGCCGATAAAAAGTGTCGGGATTCAGGGTGATGCGAGGAGTTACAAATTCCCGATTGTAATTCGAATTATCGAATCCAAAGACGCAATGACTGCCAATTTTGCCAAAATTCCGTATGAGATATTAGAAAAAATCTCAACCCGTATCACTAATGAAATCAGTGAAGTTAATCGGGTTGTCTATGATATCTCCAACAAACCGCCAGCGACGATGGAGTGGGAATGAATCAAACTTAAAGTTATATATTTAGAATCTTAAAAACTATACTAGTAATTAACGCCTTGTAATAACATTTTGCAAATATGATATTCGACCCTGCACATGACGAATTTCATTCATAGTGTGATTTAAAAGTTTAATATAATGTTTTGCTTTATGTCCATCATGTCTTTTATTCGCATGGTCAATTTCTCGTCCATATTGTTGTGCCCGTCTTTCGAGCATTTTAATTTTGTTGGTTAAAGTTTTTAATTCTGATGCCGGGTTTCCACCGCCCACAAAGTATCACCTCCTTTATAATGAGTTATATACCAATTTATTAGATGATTGTTATTAAATTTATTTTTTGTAAGAGCAAAGTGAAGAATATATATAATTTCGTGATTTTTTTTGATTATATCAGTAGTTTTCTGATAATCGAATCCCATTTTGACTGCAGATATATAACTGTTGATATTTGTATTTAATATTTCACATCGCACAGTTTCTACATTGCAATTATTAAAAAGATAGTATAAATATAAAACAGTTACATCAAATGCATAACCATTTTTCCGATAACGTTTATCTCCAATTACTATATCAAACAGACCTTCTTTTCTATTCTTATTATAACACCTGAATGATACAAAACCCATATCTATTAAACATAGTCTATCAGTTATTACATATGTATTTTCAGGTAATTGATAAACATCATTAAAGGAGAGAAATTGCTTAGTAGGAGAATAATTTTTCCATGTTTCATAATCAGATAGCCAGTTATTTATGGCGAAGATATCATTAGATAAGGGTTTACGCAATACAACAAGATTACTTTGTAAGTTGTCATACATGTGTAAATTCTTATATTCTAAATTTTCGAAACATGATTTTTGGCATGCATTTTTCACTATGATTTAAATGTAACATTTATGTGTAAGATTGTCAAGATAGTGTTTAAATTTATTTATCTTGACTTTTTAAAATTTTATTGTAAATTTTAAGAAATATGATATAGAAAAAAATTAAAAGAGTTAGCTTTTATCTTAGTGCAATTAGTGCAATAATTGCACTTGGTTATTTTTTAGCATCATTTCACCATAAATCAGCTTCTAAAAATGTGAGTGCCATTCAAAAGCAATTAGCAGGAATGATTGCTATTCCATCACAACTTCAAGCCGGTGTTACAGAATTTGTCCCAAAAGATGAATTTGAGTTCAGGAAAATAACCGAGAGAGCAGATTCAATACTTAACGGAAGGAAAAATGGGGACGGTTCTCTTTTTTCTTTGAAAATTTCGAGTCGTGAATCTGTTTGATTCTCTAGGTTACATATTATGTTAAGGAGTAGATAATAAAAACTATTGAAATTGATAGAAATTCAATAGAAATAAGATAGAATTTAATTGAAATTTTCAAGCCATATGTTTGCTTGGCATACTCGCCTGTTCATTATCCAGCCCGATAGGTTATCTGTTCTGCAACCTATTCAACAAGAGAGAGTTTTGCCGGTTGGGCAGGGGAATCGGTAAGCCCCCTGGCAAGCCCCCGGGCAAGCCGAGGGGCTGCCGACCGGCTTGCCGATAGGGCAGTCGAAAGGATAGGATAAGGGATAACCGAGAAGAGAACCGAGGGGGTCGGGATAGCCGTTAAGATTCAAAGACAAAAAATTATCAATTTTCAATTATCAAGTATCAATGAATTATCAATTAGCAAATTATCAATTGAAAACAATGAAGAAAGATATTTAGAGAAATTTATGGAAATTGATAGATATTAGTTGTTTTCTGATGCTATAAGTTTCTACTTGTTTCAACGAGTTTTAACAAGTTTCCAGCAATGTTTTATTGCAGAAATCATTGATGATGGGTCAGCAATGCCTTTACCGGCAATGTCAAAGGCAGTGCCATGCAAGGGTGAAGTGCGGATAAAAGGTAAACCAAGCGTAGCGTTTACACCTCCACCTTTTGAGAGTAGTTTCACGGGTAACATTCCCTGGTCGTGATACATTGCGACATATCCGTCAGACTCAGAGAGAAGCGAGGAGTGAGGAGGGAGGAGAAAAGCAGAGTCGGCAGGAAGAGGACCATCACAAGTGATACCGAGTTTGCGGGCTTTTTGGATTGCTTTCATAATTTTGTCTTCAGCGCCGCAGGTGAATTCAAAAGCATGCGGATTTAATGAGAAGACACCGATTTTAGGTTTGCGAATCTTTTCATAATCTTTTAAATAGTTACTTAGGAGAATTATTTTCTCGAGAACTTTTTCAGTTGTGATAAGTTTGGGCACATCTTTTAATGGTTTGTGAATCGTGACCAGAATTATTTTAACCTGGTCAGACCAGGCAAGCATGCCGTATTTTTTTACGCCAAATTCATAGGCAAAGTATTCGGTCTGCCCGTCATAAGGAAACCCTGCCATCTGCAATGCAGTTTTTGAGACCGGCGCAGTTACAATACCTTTGATTACACCAGTTTTTAATAAGTAAGAAGCGAGATGGAGTTGTAAGAATGAAGCGGTGCCGCATCGTTTGTTTGGCTTGCCAAAGTTGTATTTGAAATAATCAAAGGCATCAATGACATTATTAGACAAATCAAGTTTGATTTTTAATTTATACTTTAAATCTTCTAACAACTTTAGATTTCCTATTATAAGGAGATTACTTCTTTGTGACGTCAAAGACGATAAAGCCTTAAGGGTTATTTCAGGACCGATGCCTGAAGGATCACCGATAGTCGTAGCAATCATAAAATTAAATATTAAAAATTAAAAATCAAAAACACATATCAAAAACATAAAAATAACGGAATATTTGCATTTTTCAGTTTGTGTTTTTAATTTTTTATTTCTCATTTTTGGTTTAGTAATGAGAAATCGTTCCGGTTCGCCGGGTTCTTCGGTCAATGATTTCAAATATCATTATTCCCACAGCCACCCAAACTACGCCTAAAACAACCAGCCGGGAAAATGCAGTCCAGACCGTAAATCCCATCTGCTCGCCGATAAGAAAATGCCGGACCGTCATAACACCATAAGTAGTCGGTAAAAACATTGCTGCTTTCTGCATAAATAAAGGTAAAACCGCTAAAGGATAAGCAATCGGTGTGATGATCATCATTATGCCGGAGAGCGCTTCAGATACAAGCCAGCCCTGTTTAAAGATTAAGGTTAAACTGGCAACCATCATGCCAAATCCATACAGGGCAATGAGCATTAATCCAACTACCAATAATGACGGTAATATACCAGACGGTGCAATGGTTAATTTAAAGATTAAATTAATCACGATTATCTGTAAAAATATCATTAATCCCTGATGTAAAGTTGAATGTAATGCCATACCCAAAGCAAACACCCAGCGCGGGACCGGCGCGACAAAGACCGATTCCAGAGTTCCCCAGAACTGTTCTTTTCGGAGCGACCAGCCCATTGCCCAAAGCGCCATATTTATAAAACCGACAAAAATATAACCAAGGGTAACAAAGGTTATCAAATCATCAGTGCCGACCAGACCTTTTAATGTTTCCGAGGTTCTGCCGCCGACTAAGGCAATACCATATAAAAGATAAGGCATGGCATACACGAGCGGGTCAATCATGCCGCGAATAAAATCGGGTTTGTAAGTCAGCTCAATGCGCCATTCTTTCATGTTTTCATACCAAATAGCACGTCCGTAGTGTTTCGTTTTAGTGATAAAAGAATGCCAGAACATAGTAAAATTAAAAATTAAAAATCAAAAATAAAAAACACAAATTAAAAATGCAAAAATATTGATGTATTTGCGTTTGTGTTTTTAATATTTTATATTTCATATTTAATATAGTATTAATATTGTGCCAATGTACCGGCTTCTTTGGTTTTTCTTTCTAAGTATCGGAAGGTGAGATAACCGGTAATGAGAAGGATGATATCCATAATAATCAGTATTAAAATAGTTTTTCCAAGATGCAAGATATTTTTGTTTAAGAGAATGATGCCGCGAATTGCGACCAGGGCATAGGTTAAGGGAATCACGGCAGACAGAGTTTTTGTAATGGTGCTGACTTCGACCGGATAACGAATCGGTGAAAAGAGATAGAAAACCCATTCCAGGGTATGAACCCAGCCGTGGGCTTCTTTGATTAATAAAGTGAAGCCGGCAAAGGCAATCGCAAAACCATAAAATCCGATCAAGAGCAATAAGACAATTACGAACACCGGGAATATTTTTGCGAGGGTTAAATCTAACCCCAAGAAAAATGTCGCCACCAGTGCCTGCATGGTAACATTGACCGTCGCATAGACAAACTCAGCCAAAGTTTTGCCCAAAAGAACGACAATCGGATTAGTCGGTGAGACGATGATATATTCGAGCGTGCCCCAATAAGTCTCTTCACGCAAAGAATTGCCGACACCCCACAGCCCTGAAAAGATATAGGTCGAAACCATTGCTCCAATCAAAACAAACGGCAGATAATGGGGCGAGCCAGTCAGTTCTTTGAATGCTGCGCTGGACAGACCGCCGACCAGTGCTTTACCCTGAAAAATAAAAGGTAAAACCCACATAAACGGCGCGATTGCCCAGAACACGAGCATAATCGGATATGATATCCAGATTTTAACGCTTTTCTTAAACTCAGCCCAGACAATTCTCAAATCGTTTTTAAAACTCATTAATTTTGTTCTCCTTGCGGAGTGAATTCAGCGGTATTTTCAGTTAAACGAGTACCAGTCACATAAATAAAGACATCTTCGAGAGTCGGCTGTTTGACATCAATTGCCAAAATCTTGCCAGTTTGTCTAATCAATTCAATCAAGTCTGAAAGCATGGGCTCGGCACGCGGCAGAATCATTTTGACATTAGTAATGCCGTCGGTTGTGTTGAGGGTAACTGTTTCCACTGTATTTATTGACTTTAACCGTTTTAATAGTGCATCGCTGTTTTGAATGCCAGTGCAGCGCAGGTCTAAAACTTCGCTGTGCGGCAGGTCGCGTTTGTATTCATAAGGAGTTTTGCAATCGACAATTTTACCGCGGTTGATAAAGGCGATGCGCTGACATAATTCATCGGCTTCATCCATATAATGAGTTGTTAAAAGAATCGTTTTTTTCTGTTTTCTGTTTAAAGTATTTTTGATAAAATCGCGCAGGAAGCGGGAGAATTGCGGGTCAAGACCAAGAGTCGGTTCGTCTAATAACAGAACTTTCGGGTCATGCATTAATGCCCGTGCCAAGGAGATTTTTTGCTTCATACCCGACGAATATTTTTCCACCCGTTCGTTCTGGACATCTTTCAGGTCCAAGAGTTCGATTAGATAATCAATCCGCTTATCACGTTCTTTGTTATCCAATCCGTATAAAGCAGCAAAGAATTTGAGGTTTTCGCGGGCAGAAAGTTTCCAGTATAAAGTTCTTTCACCTGAAGTAAGTAAGCCGATTTGCTTGCGGCAATAGAGCGAATGTTCGAATATATCCTTGCCCAGGATTTTTATCGAGCCGTCATTAGGAATCAAGAGTGTGGCAATACATCGGACCAGAGTGGTTTTACCGGCGCCGTTTGGTCCTAACAGACCAAAGAGTTCGCCTTCGCGGATATCAAAGCTCGCCTTGTCAACGGCAAAAATCTCGCGCTTGCGCAACCGCTTGCCGCGCTTAAACTTTTTGACGACATCTTTAACTTCAATTGCATTATTCATAATTTTATCTTAAGCCACAGATGAACACGGATAAATAATCTTATGCCATCTCATCGGTTCAATCTTTTCTTTCTTCAACAGTCTTTTCAATGATTTTTAACATTTCTTTTGCTGCGTTATCCCAGCTAAAATTCTTTGCCCATTGGATACCGGCTTGTGCCATTTGTCGGTGCAAGGTTTTGTTATCCAAAAGCAGTTCAATCTTCTCGGCTAACTCGTTTATATTGGCATAATCATACAGAAAACCAGTCTTTTGGTCAAGTACAGCATCGCGTAAACCGGGCGAACGAGAGGCAATAACCGGTGTGCCGCAAGCATTGGCTTCAATCACAATCATACCCCAGCCTTCTTTGATTGAGTTCTCAACCAAGACCGATGCTTTCTGATAATAATTTATTTTTTCCGATTCTGAAATATAACCAGTAAAAGTAATATAGTTTTCCAAAGCCAGTTTTTTAGTCAATTCTTTTAACCGGGGCAGGTCATCACCACCGCCGATAATCACGACTTTTACATCTTTGCTGTTTTGGACTAATTTCTGAGTTGCCAGGATGAGATGGTCAGTAGATTTATATTTTTTCAACCGACCGGTATGAATAATCAAATTGTTTTGTTTAATTGCATCATTGGGTTGATACAATTGTAAATCAATGCCAGGCGGAATCGTAACAATTTTATCCGGTTTAATACCCATTTTTACTAAATCCTGTTTAGAACTCTCGGATAGAGCAGCAAAATAGTTCTTTTTATAACACAAGGGAATCAAGCTTTCGGCTAAATAGACATAACTGGCAAACGGAAAAAAAACTTCAGAAAAGATACTTTTCCGGAACAGATGCATCATCAAAGCCAGCACCGGTTTCTTGGTAATCCAGGGACTATAAAACGGAATTTTATTTAAGTCATCAATCACAATATCATAATTTTCCTGCTCCAAGAGATGGGGCAGTTCCCGGTAAACCGCAAAATTAAAAGTATTTTTAGTGCCGATACGGCTTATATTAATACCATCGATTATTTCAGTTTCAGGAGCATTGTCAAACTGGACCGCAAGCTGGGTAACTTTATGTCCCATATTTACGATTCGTTTGAAGATTTCCTGAAAATAAATCTCGGCACCGCCAGCCAGCGGATTCTTAAAGCACCGCCAGTTTATCACAAAAATATTCATAAGCTATATAATAATAGAAAATTAATATGGGGTCAATCTCGAATTTTATACTTGACAGACGATTTTTCATATATAGAATATAAGGGTTTATGGGTATTGTTAAACTCTGGTATAGAGCTGTAGTTATGGTTGGTGTAATTGGTGGGGTGTTTTGTTGTCAAAAATCTCCGGTTCTGCATCAAATGCCGCAGGTAACACGGCAAAGCAATGAACAAACCACAGTACATAATATAAAGCATACGAATGCATTTGAGCAAGGCGTCAAACAGGCATTGGAAGAAATCAAGAATAATGCAATGACATATTATGTTTACGGTGAAGAACCAGACTATCCGTATAGCATCGAAACCGGATTACCAGTTAAAATTGTTGCCGGGTGTATGATTGATGATTCGATTGCAGCATTGGTTGAAGGTCATAATCAGACCATAAAAAATCATCTGCGTTCATTATTGACAGATACAGAAGTCGAACAGGCAACCAGTCACCTGGATGCAGTTTTGGGCAATGAATACCGGCAAGCTTATTATCAGGGCATGCAGGAAGCTTATAATGAAATTAAGAATAACAAGCTAACCCGATATGTTTATGGCAAAGGTAATTGGGGAGATGTTGACCAAGAAACCGGCGTTGTCATCAAAGTTATTGCTGGTTGCGTTGTTTCGGATTCAATAGTGGGTCGGGCAGATGGACATAATTATATCATCTCTAAATATCTTAAACACGAAATAAAATGAGTAAAGAATATTTTGACAAAATAGCGAATGAATGGGATAACATCCGCAAAGGTTATTTTACACAAATAATCCGAGAAAACGCTTTTTCTTTCGCCGGGGTAAAACCGGGTAAATTAGCCGCCGATATCGGTGCCGGTACCGGTTTTATAACTGAAGGACTTGTGAATCTTGGTTTGCGTGTTATTGCGGTTGACCAGTCAGAGCCGATGCTGGAAATAATCAAGCAAAAGCTCGGCAACGGGACAAGAATCGACTATCGGATAGGAATGGCAGAAAAACTACCGATTGACGACTCAACCGTCGATTACGCATTTGCCAATATGTCTTTGCATCATGTGCAAGACCCGCTCGATGCGTTACATGAAGTAATTCGTATCTTAAAACCGGACGGCAAGCTGGTGGTCACTGATTTAGACAAACATAATTTTGAATTTCTAAAGCATGAACACCATGATGTCTGGCTGGGGTTTAACCGGCATGATGTTATCAAATGGTATCAGAAGGTTGGTTTTAATGTAATATTTATCGATGATGCCGAAGAAGACTGCTGTGCACAATCTTCTTGTGGTTGTCATCAGGCAAAAATCGGTATCTTCCTTGCTTTAGGTATTAAATAAACAATCAAGAGCATATGATTGGCACCTTAATTAATATCGGTGCGGTGATTGTGGGTAGTGTTCTGGGACTTTTGATTCACGCCAAACTACCCTTGCGATTTATCAGAATCGTATTCCAGGGGATCGGAATCTTTACAATATTTCTTGGCATTAAAATGGCACTAAAGACCGGCAATTTATTAATAATGGTTTTCAGTATAGTAATCGGCTCGGTCATCGGCGAGTTCATCAATATTGATAAGGGCATAAATAATTTAAGCGACTGTCTTAAACGAAAGATAAAAATCGGCAGTGATAAATTTTCCGAAGGATTAATAACCGCATTTTTATTATTTTGCCTTGGTTCAATGACGATATTAGGTGCAATTGAAGAGGGATTGGGCGGACGACCAAATTTACTTTTAACCAAATCATTAATGGATGGGTTCTCATCAATTGCACTTTCTGCGTCACTGGGGATAGGAGTAATATTTTCCGTTATCCCATTATTAATCTACCAGGGCGGGTTAACTGTCTTTGCCGGTTTTCTGCAGAATTTCTTTAATCAGGTTATGATTAATGAATTGACTGCGGTTGGGGGCGTCCTTTTAATTGGCTTGGGAATAAATATTTTAGAAATTACGAAGATCAAAATTTCGAATATGCTTCCCAGTTTAATAATCGTGATTATTTTAGTTTTGCTCTTTTTATAATCAAGTGAATCTCCCTGGCCAGGGATAAATATCAATCCGTTATTCAGTTGCTACTTCGATATCACCTGATTTTGTTCGGAGCGATACTATTTTATCTTGTTTGCCGAGTCCGATTTTTAGATAACCTTCTTTATTTTCCAGTTCTTCATAATTTATAAGTCCGTTTAAGTTGATATCGCCATTTTCACAATGCAGTTCTAAAAGTACATCGCTTATCTTAGGTAAAGTAATAGAAATATCACCACTTTTAGTCTCGATTTTGCTGTCATCCGGTTCAAGATAATTAATTTTAATATCACTGCTGGCACCCTTGATTTCAACGCCGCCTTTTAGTTCATTGACTTCAATATCGCCGGATGCGGATTTAAAAGTAATCTTACCGTTTATTTCATTAAGTTCCAAATCACCCGACACGGATTCGCAGTCAATATTACCGGTAATATTTTTAATATCAATATCGCCGGATACGGTGGAGATGGACAGATTGATTTTTTCCGGCGTTTTCATCTCAATATCATCAGACACTGAAGTGCAGACGAGCTCTTCACCGCGCTCCTCGCTTTTCTGCAAACCAGAGCACTCGAGGGTAATTTCGTGATTGTCGCCGCCCTCAATTTCAATATCTCCGCTTACAGTTCGTATCGCTGCGCTGGATTTTGCCGGATATTTCTTGTTTTCACATTCCATTTTGATAACGATATTTTCCCGCATCTTCTTTTCCTGTTCCTTGAGTTTTGACATGTTTTCCTGCAGTTTTGCCATTGCTGTAGCCATAGCCTTGGTTATGGTTTCAGGCATAACTTCAAGACCGGGCATGAAATGTTTCTTAAACCGAATTTGATGTTCGCGGTGCTCTTTGTTTTCCACTTTCTGGTCAACCGCATCAAGCAGACGAGCTGCTTCATCAGTAGTTATTTTGCCTTCTTTGAGAAGGTTTAAGATTCTCATTTTTTCTTCCATTTTGGCTCCTTAGATTATTAACCACGAAGTCACAAAAGGAGCGATAGGGAAGTCCTTTGGCGATTTTTCGGGCTTTTTATTTTGATTAGATTTTTTATTTTGGGCTTGGGTCATATTTAACACTCTTTGCTTTTTTTAATTAATTTCTCTGCTTCTTCAGCAGTTATTTCACCAGCTTCAAGTTTAGCAATGATGTCTTCGACTTCTTTATTAACCGGGGCAGGTTTAAATCCCAGGTTTTCAAGCAAAGCATCCAGACGACTGCGCACTGTTGGATAAGAGATACCGAGTTCTTTTTCGATATCCTTGATGTTACCACGGTTTTTTAAGAAAACGAGCATAAAATCGTATAAGTCCTGGGGTAATAAACAGGCATGAGGGATATCAAAGTTACCAGAGACTGAAACTCCGCATTCATGACATCTTAGCTCAGATATCAACATTTTTGAACTGCATACTGGACATTTTGTTAAAATTGTTGTTTTCATATGTATTATTTTAACATAATTATTGATTTTGTCAAGTATTTTTTTAATTAATGTTAATTTTATTAATAATTGAATTAACTATTGTAAAATAAGGCATTTCGGGTCTTAAAATTATCTAATATTGTTATTAATTATATTAATTTTAAGAAAATTACAGGGGGGGGGTATTAATTTTGTAAAGTTTGGATGAGTTTAGAAAGGTGTAGATTTAATCCTTCGGTCCAGAATAGACATTTGCCATTTCTTAAATAGATTATTGATGGTAAATCTTTAATTGTCCAGGAGTCTAATATTTCTTGAGATACATATTGGTCATGATGAATTTTATCTCCAAGTAAATTGAGATACCATAAATTTAATCCTCTTGATTGAGAATGATGAAAAAGATAGACTTTACCAGGAAAATTTTTTATCGCCTGTTGAGCATTATTAAGGGTTGAGACCGAAGCTTCAGAATGAGTGTTAAATATTAAGATTAAGACTTCGCCCTGATTAATATCTTTTTCCTTAACACCGAGTTTGGCCAAATTAGAAAGACCTTTATACTCCCTGATTACCAAATCGCCTGGTTTGATGTCATAAGGCAGGTCAGTTTTAATCGTATATGTGATTGTGTCAATTGTCGGTCTGATTTTCTTTAATCTTACATAAGCATCGCCAAAACCATTGCGCCAGCCAGAAATTACATACGATGTTATGTCGTCCAGTTTAATAATTGAATAACCGTTGATTGTGTCAATCGGCGGGTCGAGCCGGATTGGTGATTCTTTAAAACGTGTTATGCTATAGTCTTCATAATATTCTGCCTTATCTGTAACATTCATATTATTCGCTTCGAATTTCAAACCGACCCAAAGATTTTTCTTTTCTTTCATAGCGTCAAAACTCTTTTCCTGCCAGCCATTATCCCAATACTCAACTGCATCTTCACTCCATTTAATTCTCGAGGGGATACCGACGCTTCTCAAAGCTCCAATAATAAAAACATATTGTTCCAGTTTGGTTGCATGTTTTGCCTTATAAACATCCTGGGGATTCATCATCGGTCCAAACGCATCGCTGTTTTTTTTGAGGGCGATATGTTCGGTAACCCAATTAAATAAAGAGTCGATTTTATCTTCGGTTGAGATGAAAAAATAGGGTGCTTCGAGAATCGGCAGGTTCTCATCAATCACGAACTGGATAAACAATCGCCAGAGGTCTAATTGTTCATAATGAATTCTGGGCGAGACAAGATAATCGCGGATAATCGTGTCGGGAATTTTACGGTCGCACATAGTTAAAGTTCGTTGGACTGCAGTCAGTTCCTGAAAGAGTTGGTTCGTGTCGAGTCTGACCAGGTCTTTTGAGACAAGGGTTTTACAATACTCGACAAAAATCGGTCTTTTCAGGTCAGGCAGGTTTAAGTAAAATTGTAAGAGTGAACGACCGTTTGCCTTGGCGTTTTTGATTATATTTGTTAAACTGGTATCAAGTCGGTGCAGAGTCTGTTTAAGATTATTGTCAACGATATTAATCTTAGCAATATGCATATCTCTGATTTCATTTAACAGTTTGATATCAGGCTTGTATTTTGATTTATGACTTTGTCCAGTAACTTTTCTTGTATATAACCAGAAAGATGTGTCAGGGATTTCTTTCTTTGATATATTGATAATAACCGTATCAATATTTTTATCTGATGGTCGCCAGATATAATACCCAATTTGAGAATCTTTATGAGCATAAATAAACAAATCGGTCTTGCCAACAGACCATTGGACAATGCCATTATTATCAGTCTTTTTTAGTCCGACTGGCACTAATGAAGCATAATTATAAACATTGATTGATACGGATGCGCTTTCCTGAGGCAGGTTATCTTTCTTGACCTGGATAAAAAGATTGGCAACATCACTGTAATTTGGGGTTGAGTTAATAATTGTGTAGTTATTTTCGCTCCGGTCAATTATTTCAATCGAATCGGTAATTTTTCCATAAACAGTGCTTTTAATGATTGCGGTTCGTTTTGCCGGAGTTGCAAACCAGGTATGGTCAAGGTCAGTCAATTCCCCACCACCTAATGAGTGCCATTTTCCGTCAATCCAGATTTCAACCCAGGCGTGATTACCATTTGTATATGACCACCAGGGCGTATAAGTGTGACGAGATGGAATACAAACGGTTCTTAGTGCTTTTATAAAAAGAATTGACATTTCTTCGCACCGACCAATGCCCCGTTTTATTGTCGTTGTAGCATTCTGGTCCCAGGGTTCGGTCGGCTCATAGACCATTTTAGTATAGACCCATTCGTTGATTTTATAGACCGCATCCTGCATGCGTTTAGTTTTCTGCACGAGATTGTATAGTTCATCCGCATATTGAGCCGTAAAATTTTCCAGAGGTTCCTGGCTGACCCGGTGGGGCAGGATGTAATAATAAAACAGATTACTATTTATCTGATTTTTCCACGGTACCCGCTCATAATTCTTTTTCAAAGCATCAAAATAAGCAATAAAATCGTCAGACTGCAAATTGACCAAGTCAACATCAGGCATGGCAGACAAAAGAAATTCAGCCCAGTCCAGGTATCCTTTTTGTTCAGATACTGAGATAAAATTTTCTATTTCTGATGTATTGGTCCCTGCTCTAATCAGAATTGAATCTTGGCTAAATCCAAAGTTCAATAGCGATAAAAGTAGTATTATTTGCATTTATTATAATCTATCCTATTAAACCTGAAAGTCAAGAATAAATATCACCGCGAAAACAAGAAAGAGCAATAAGGAGACCAAGAAACTCGGAGATGCTGCATTAAGTTCAGCACCCTGATTTCTCATGTATTCCTGGTTTCCTCATAATTTTTTATTATTTTCAGGATATTCGCGGTGTAATCTTTTCTATCGGAAAATTTCAATACTTTCAGTTTCCGGATTAAAATTAATCAGGTGTCTGATTGGTTTGGTTAGAATCGATAATAAGAAAGAAATCAGGGTGCACCCGAATGCAGATGAGATTAAAACTTGAATCGGGATAAACTCGGCGAGCGCACCGCCAATTGCAAACGCAACCGGCATCAGGCCGCCAGCAATGGTGCCGATTAAACTAAAAATTTTTCCTCTCATATTCTGCGGAACCGCAGCGCTGAAGGTCGCCATAATAAACGAATTTAAGATTGCATTGGAAACGCCAAGGATAATCGCAAAACCGACCATTAATGGGAAATAGAGCCAGATCGGCATAAGAATCGAAGCGACCATGCTCAAAATACCGCAGAGCGCGAAAAATTTAAACCGGTGCGCATATTGAAAATGGATGATTGAAGTTAAGAGATAACCGGCAAACATACTGCCGGTGACAACTGCCATAAGAATGCCGTAGCGGGCAGGACCCAAAGACGGCGTGTTATTGAAAAGCGGTAAGAACAACATAATACCCATCACGGCAAAGAAATTAAGTGCGGCAGCGCTTAATGTTAAATAGCGGATACCGCGATACTGCCAGACAAATTTGAATCCTTCTTTTAAATCAGCAAGAAAATGGAAATCAGTATGGGTATGAACCACTTTGGGTATTTTAATGAATATTTCAGTGATTGCGGAAAAGAGATAACTGATGCCATTGATTAGAAACATAAGCGGTGCGCCGAGTATCTGAAAAAGCACGCCGCCCAGAGCATTACCGACAATACCAGCACCGGTCGTGACCATGGAAAATGCTGAATTGGCTTTGATAAGTTTATTGGTTGGCACAATGTCAGGAATAGAAGAACTGACCGTTGGATTAAAAAATGCCGCACCGAGACCGATAATAATTCCAGAAACAAATACCATCCAGATCGATAGCAGATTGAAATAAGCCGCAATTGCAACTGCGACAACAAAGACGCCGCGTACCGCATCCATCGCAACTAACAGCCATTTGCGGTTACTGCGGTCAACCAGGACACCGGCAAACGGTGAAACAAGGATACGGGGTAGTGTTGATGTTGCCATTAAACTGCCCATAATTACGGTCGAACCGGTCTTCTGCAATATCCAGAAGCCGAGTGCAATTGCATAAATTGAATCACCAATAAACGATACGAGCTGACCCTGCCAAAGCATAAAGAAATTGAAGTTCCAGAGTTTTTTTACAATCATGTTTGAATTGGTAACGGATTGTTTGTTATTCATGATAAAAATATACTTAAGTTTGAACAAGCTGACAAGTCAAGTTAAAAAGCAAGAAAATCTAATTTCGAAAACAGACACCACAAAGACACAGAGACACAGAGAAAAGAAAAATTCAAAATTCTTTTGTGTTTACTTGTATTTATCTCTGTTAATGAGGGGTATATTTTTTGTATTTTAGTACTGCCTGAGCTGCAGCAATACGAGCACCAATAATACGATACGGTGAGGAACTGATATAATCAAGTCCGATTTTGTGAAAGAAATCGATTGAGTCGGCATCGCCACCGTGTTCACCACAGATGCCAATTTTAAGATTGGATTTCGATTTTCGACCCAATCTCACCGCCATCTTAATCATCTGACCGACACCATTGGTATCTAAAGTTTCAAACGGATTTGATTCAAGAATTTTTTTATCTAAGTACTGATTCAGAAATTTGCCAGCATCGTCGCGCGAATAACCGAAAACGGTCTGGGTCAGGTCATTGGTACCAAAGGAAAAGAAATCGGCTTCGCGGGCGATTTCATTGGCAACCAGTGCGGCACGGGGCACTTCAATCATTGTGCCGATTGTATAGCTGATTTTAATCTGATATTTTGCCATCATCAGACTGGCAACTCGCTCGACGATTTTTTCCTGGTGTACGAATTCAGCTTGAGTGCCGACCAACGGAATCATAATTTCGGGCAATACTTTTACGCCCTGCCGGGTTAATTCGCAGGCCGCTTCGAAAATTGCCTGTGCCTGCATTTCAGTAATCTCGGGATAGGTGATGCCGAGCCGGCAGCCTCTGAATCCGAGCATCGGATTGTCTTCTTTGAGCAGATTGATGCGTTGTTTGACTTTTTCAACCGGTAATTTTATACGGCGGGCAAGACTCGCAATCTGTTTTTCGTCTTTGGGCAGGAATTCATGCAAAGGCGGGTCGAGGGTTCTGATGGTTACAGGAAGACCAGCCATTGCTTTGAAAATACCGATAAAATCCTGTTTCTGAAAAGGCAGTAATTTACTTAAAGCACGTGCTCTCTGCTCAGAAGTTGAAGCAAGAATCATCTCGCGCATCGGCCAGATTCGCTTGGCGCCAAAAAACATATGCTCGGTGCGGCAGAGTCCAATACCCTGCGCACCAAATTTACGGGCAACTAAAGCATCCTGGGGTGTATCGGCATTGGTTCGGATTTGTAAGGTTTTGATCTGGTCGGTCCACTGTAAAATGGTTTTAAATTCCTGGCTCAGTTCTGGTTCCTGGGTTTTGAGTTCACCTGAATAAACTGCACCGCTCGTGCCGTCAATCGTGATTTTCATACCCTGTTTGATTTCAAGGTCGCCGAACATTGCTTTTTGTCCGGATTCGTCAATCTTAATCTCTTCGCAACCAACGATACAGGGTTTACCCATACCACGGGCAACGACAGCGGCGTGCGAAGTCATGCCACCGGTCGCAGTGAGAAAACCGACCGAATGCGCCATACCACCAACATCTTCAGCCGATGTTTTGGTTCGGACCAGGATTACTTTGATACCTTTGCGTCCCAGCTTGATTGCTTTACCGGTCGAAAAGATTGCCTGACCGGAGATTGCACCGGGCGAGGCCGGAATTCCTTTGACGAGCGGGGTTATCTTTTCTTTTTCAGAAATCATCGGATGCAGGAGAGCTTCGATATCTTTTGCCGAGATGCGCATGATTGCCTGGGCTTTATCAATCATGCCCTGCGCGTGCATATCATAGGCAATTTTGACCGCGGCACGCGGAGTGCGTTTGCCACGGCGTGCCTGTAAAATCCAGAGACGGTTGTTTTCAATCGTAAATTCGACATCAGACATATCGCGGTAGTGGTTTTCCAGTTTTTTAAGAATTCTTAATAACTGGGCATAATTTTTCGGGTGGGTTTGTTCAAGCCACTCAATCGGTTTTGGTGTGCGCACACCGGCAACAATATCTTCACCCTGGGCATTGAGCAGAAATTCACCATAAGGTTCGTTTTCGCCATTCGCCGGATTGCGAGTAAAAACCACGCCGGTTGCAGAAGTCTCGCCCATATTGCCAAAAACCATTGCCTGGACATTAACCGCAGTGCCCCAATCTTTAGGTATTTTATAGATACGGCGATACTCCTGAGCACGCGGATTGTTCCACGATTCAAATACAGCTGTGATTGCCATCCAGAGTTGGTCAAACGGGTCTTCGGGAAATGATTTGCCAGTCAGTTCCAGGACTTTAATTTTATAATGGCGGATAATATACTCAAGCGTGTTCTCAGTCAGGTCAGAGTCTAATTTAAACTGTTGGCGATTTTTTTCGGTGTCGAAAATTTTTTCGAATTCTTCAATCGGCAAATCAAAGACAACCTCAGAAAACATTTCGAGAAATCGCCGATAGGAGTCCAAAGCGAATCGGCGATTTTTGGTTTGCTTAGCCAAGCCATCAACAGTTGAGTCGTTCAAACCGAGATTTAAGACCGAATCGAGCATACCGGGCATCGAAGCTTTAGCACCAGAACGGATTGATAAGAGCAGAGGATTTTCCGCACTGCCAAATTTGCGGCCAGTAATCTGCTCGATAAATTTCATACCCTGTTTTACTTCATTGAGTAATTTTTTCGGATATTTACCGGTTTTCAGATATTGGACACAAACTTTAGTGTTTATGGTAAAACCAGGCGGGACCGAAATACCGAGGTTGGTCATCTCAGCCAGACCAGCACCTTTACCGCCCAAAAGCGCAGAGAGCCGAGCCGAACCGTCGGCTTTGGAATTACCAAACCGATAAACATATAACATAAAATTCAAAATTCAAAATTCAAAATGAACAGATACCACAAAGACACAAAGGCACGAAGGGCACAAAGATTTTCTCTGATTTTTCTCTGTGACTCTGTGCCTCTGTGGTATTCGTTATTCAAAATTCAAAATTCTCCGACAAATCCGTGTAATCCGTGGTTACAACTATATATGACCTGTATCTGATTGTGATGCAAGGAAGTTGTCAATAATTTCTTTAGCCTGCTCATAATCGTCTTCATCAACCAGAATTTCTCCCCACTCAGGGCGCATCATCTTGGCAAGTCCATCATACCAGGGAATCTGGAATGAATGGAGCATCGCCTGAATACCAGACTGTTCTAATAATGATTTAAGACTCATTGCCAATAATTCAGTGTCTGGTTTGTAAACTGATTTCAACGCCATGCATTTATTATAAATTGAGTCTGGGGAAAAGTCAATTATGAATTGATAATAATCAGCTTTTTGTATGTTTGCTTGACAAATGTCTTAATTACGCAGATAATCAAGATAAGAAACATGGCTAACCAGTCTTTGACACCGATTTATTTAGTTCCGTTCGAATATATCGAATCGTCGCTGTTAAATTATTTAGTCAATGAGCTGAACGAATTTTTCAGGGTTAATATCGTTATTGAGAACAAACAACCATTGCCGCCGGCTTCGTATAATCAATATCGAAATCAATACCGGGCAACGGCTTTTTTGCAGGCATTACAAAACCTGCATAAACAAGAAAAAACAGTCGGTATTTGTAATGTGGATATTTACGCTTCAAACCTTGATTTTGTGTTCAGCATTGCGGAGCCATCAGCACAGGTTGCAATCGTGTCATTAACAAGATTAAGACCGATATATTATAAAATGTACCAGGACGAAGGTGTGTTCTGGATGAGAGTGCTTAAAGAAATATTCCACGCCCTGGGCCGTATTTATGGACTGGAGCATTGTTATCGACAAGAATGCGTGATGTCAGGATCGAGTTCAATTATGGATATTGATATTAAATCAGACCGGTTTTGCGGGGATTGTCGAAGATTGATAAGAGCAGCAATCGAAAAAGAGAACCCAATCACGGATGAAAAGAAAAATTCATAACTCAAAACTCAAAATTCAAAATTCTGGTTAAAATGTTAGCAAATATAATAATAATTATTCCTTTATTATTCTCGCAGCAGTATTCCCGAATCGTGATTAATGAAGTAATGGCAAATCCAAGAGGAGTAACTGGTGCCGGTTATCCGGAAGACCGTAATGAGTTTGTCGAACTGTTTAATGTGAGTCAGGAAACAGTCGATGTTTGTGGATGGCGCATTACGGATTTTGACGCGACCGACAGCATTATTGCCTGGACTGATTCGACCCTGTTAATTAAATACCCGCATGTGATAATCAATCAAAGTCTGATTCCACCCAACCGATTCGCTCTGATTTTAGACCCGGAATATACCATGGTTAATCCGAGCGGCGGGGAAATACAACCGTATAATTTGCCAGACAGTCTGATAATTCTAACGGTTGGTAATACCACAATCGGTAATGAGTTGCAGACCAATGACCCGTTATTGCTTTATTCTTTTGAAGGCGACAGTTCGAGTTTTGGTACGCCGTTTAATGCCAATGATTCGTTTCCGTATGATGTCGGCGATGGAATTTCCTGGGAGCGTAAATCACCGGCACTGGTCGATTTACCCGAACATTGGATCGCTTCGCTCGACGCAAGCGGTTCAACTCCAGGACGAGCAAATAGCGTCTTATCATATTATGATTTAGCAATTATCAATATTTGTACGAAACCGGCAGGAGTATTGCCAAATTCATCAGATACAATCGGAGTTGTGGTAAAAAATGTCGGTTATCAACCCGCTTATTACTGGCATGTATTGGTATTTAATGATAAGAACCGAAATAATATTGAAGATACAGGTGAACGGTTATACTACACTTTTGGTCTGGGCCTGACAGTTGAACAGGAAACGACTGTAAGTTTTGTCTGGGAGTCAATACCAGCTGGTGAGCATAAAATCTGGGCAATAGTCAATTTTCCCGATGACATTAACTTAGATAATAACCGTTTATCAAAGATTATCAGCACATCAGCAAAGACCGGTGATTTTGGTTTAGTGAAAAACATCTTCAGTCCGGATGGAGACGGGGTTGATGACAGTCTGTTTTTTTATTATAACTTTACTGAGCCGAACGGCAAACTGACGCTTTTAGTTTATGATTTGAACGGCAAATTGATTCGAAAACTGGCTGATAAACAGACCGCCAGTCCAACCGGCATTTTCGCCTGGGATGGAAAGAACGATAAGAACCAAAATGCACCAATTGGTATTTATGTTGTTTATTTAGAATACAAGACAAACACAAAGACTATGCGCGAGAAGACTTCAGCGGTGTTGGTGAAAAAAATCTAAAAGGTCAGAGAACAGGGAGCAGGGATAGGTTAGGGAGCAGCGAGCAGGGAACAGGGATAGGTTAGGGAACAGGGAGTAGGGAACAGGGAACAGGGAAACTAAAACATTAACCACGGATTTACCCCGCACATCAAATTATCAATCAAAACTTAATTCTTCAATTCTCAAACTCCAAAATTATAGCATTGATAAATCTTTGAAAATTGGTAATTGATAATTGAAAATTTATCTGTGCCTCTGTGGCAAGAAAACAGAGAATAGGGAATAGTAAAAACTCCTCTCTCCTCTCTATCTTCTGTTAATATTTTTTAATTACAGAAACTGTATTTGAACTGCTGTTCGTGATATAGACATAATTACCATCCGGGTGCGCAACAAGACCGGTCGGATTGTTTTGGACCGGAATTGTCGCAACGACTTTATTTGCCGTCCCGGAAATTACCGAGACTTTGTTGTCGAATTGATTGGTGACATAGAGATAATTGCCATACGGATAAGTGGTAATGCCAAACGGATTGTTTAAAACCGGAATTGAAGCGGTGACAATATTATCGCTGGCGCGGATTACAGAAATAGTATTACTGCCCAAATTGGTGACATAGACATACTCACCGCTTAATGACGCAGTAATTTGAGTCGGTTGATTGTCAGGTGCAATATTGGCAATAACCGTATTGTCAGAAACACGAATCACCGTAACATTATTCTGAAAAGGCGAGGTTACATAGATATATTGATTATCCGGCAGACAAGCGATTCCATTCGGTTGACTTATATTATCAATCGTTGCAATAACAGAATGGTCTGAAGTTTGGATAACCGAGACATTGTCACTACCTAAATTCGTCACATACAGGTATTGACCATTTGGCAATACTGCGATGCCAGCAGGTATATCGCCGACCGGAATCGTATCGATTATGATATTATCAGAAGTGCGAATTACCATAATGTTATTACTGCCAGAATTAGCAACATAGACATAATTGCCGTTAACGCTTGCGGCAAGACAAGCCGGATTAAGTCCAACCGGAATTGTCGCGATAACCGAGTTGGTTGAAGCCTGGATTACCGAGACATCAGCACTGGTTTGATTTGCAACATAGAGATAATTGCCATTCGGTAAAACAGTAATGCTTGCTGGTTCAGTGCCGACCGGTATTTGCACTAAAACATAATTAGGAAAGGGACTGCCGGTGAGATTGATTTGAATATTATGGGCATAAGACCAGCCCGAAATTGCACCATTTATGTCTTGGGCTCGGGCACGAATCTGAAACAAACCTGTGTCAGGCCAGGCATATTGCATCGCAAGCGTCACACCGGCTGGTATGAAATCAGACCAGGCCGAAAACTCGCCATTTCCCCAGTCAAACTGATAAGCAATACTGTCTTCATCAGGGTCAAAGGCAGTTGTTGAGAAGGTGTAGATAATGTTTGCTGAACCAGCATAAGGACCGATCAGATTCTGAGGTGCGTTTGGCGGGCGATTGGATGAAATAATAAATTCTTTACTGAACGACCAGTCGGATAAGCGCATTGATTTGGTGCGGGCTTGGGCGCGGATTTGATAGGTGCCGGCCGCGGACCAGGAATTTGACATAACTGCTGAATTACCAGATACGACATAATCACTCCAAAAAGAAGTATCGCCATTACCCCAATCAAAACGAATCGTTACGCTATCATCATAAATATCAGTTGCAGAAGATGAAAAATAGTAACTGTAATTGATAATACCAGATGACGGACCCGAAGGAGTTGACGGCATATTAAGTTTCTTTTCACAATTTATAAAGAGAAGCGTTAATATCATGATTGATGTTAATATGTATTTCATATTTACTCCTTTTATAATAGGTTAATACAAATAAAAAGTTTGTCAAGCATAGACAAAAGACTTCTGAAGAAGTCCTGATTACACCGATTAAAAACAAGATTACACAGATTACAACCCAAGAGAGCGAGTTTTTCCGAGCTCTCACAAGAAGTCTTGGAAGAGAGCAGAGAACAGGAAGCAGGGAACAGGGAGCAGGGAATAGGGAATAGTAAAAACTCCTCACTCCTCTCTTCTCTCTCCTCTCTATCTTCTGTCTCAATTCGATTTTTTTGCTTAATGAAACAGATTAACCACAGAGACACAGAGTTATTGAGGACACAAAGATTTATCTCGGTTTTTTCTCTGTGCCTTTGTGACTCTGTGGTATTTTTTTCTTGACATATCCAAAAATCAAACTTATCTTATTTATAGTGATAATAAAAATTTTAAATATATCGGAGGAAATATGAAATTAGTTAATAAACTTATCATATTATTGTTTATATCGACAAGTGTTGTTTTTGCCCAGACTGTTATCAATGCGATTCCAGCACCTTCTTACACATCTGGTTTGTGCTGGGATGGTGCTTATTTATGGTGCGGCAGGTATGGAACTTCGGTCACTGATTCAATTTATAAAATCGACCCGACCAATGGAAATATTGTCAAGGCGATACGCTGGCGACCAGCCGGCTGGACCAGCGGTTCTTGTTATGGTCTGGCTTTTGATACGGCATATGGCGGTAGTTTATGGGTATCGACACAGGTTTCTGGCACGCCGACGCCGAACGACACAATTTTTCAGATTGATACAATCACCGGGGCACGGATTAGAGCCCTGCGTGCCCGAAAAGAATATATGGCTGGACTTGCTAATGACGGTCAGTTTCTCTGGCATTGCGTTTATTATAATCCGGATGGCGGCGTATATAAGATAGATAAAATAACCGGTGATTCGCTCGATTTTATCAGTGTGCCGGGAATTCCTCAACCCTGGAGCGCAACCTGGGATGGACAATATCTCTGGGTTGGTAATGACAGCAGTGGCACAGGCGGAACCGGTGGTCGAAGTCGGGTATATAAAATTGATGTCGCACTCAGACAAATCGTGGATTCAATCGATTCACCGGCGCGGCGACCTCGAGGTTTGGCTTGGGATGGCAATTATCTGTGGATTGCCGCAATGATGCCAAGTTCACCAACCGGTTGGGGTGTTTATCAACTGGATTTAGGAGGCAGCGGCACACCGGTAATTTATGTCGCACCAACCACCTATGATTACGGAAATGTTGCGATTGGACAGTCTGTCCAGTTACAATTGAATATAAGTAATATCGGCACCGATACTTTAAGAATCGATACATTTTTATTGAACGACCCGGCTTTTAGTTATCAGGCAATTTCTTTTCCGGTTTATCTGCTGCCCAATGCAGCGATTTCCTATTGGGTCTATTTTACACCAACTGCATTTCAACTTTATAATGGCAGTCTGGGTATTGTCAACAACGACCCGGTGCGAGACACGGTTCGGGTTGCTCTACGCGGACAGGGAGTTTATCCAAATCCATATTTAAGTCCGAGTGCAAGTACTTATAATTTTGGCGATGTGAGAATGCATTGCGTCCGAGACTGGTATCTGCGGATAGTTAATCACGGTTATCCGATTTTGCTTATCGATTCGATAAAATATACGAATTGGCGATTTTTTAACTCAGCCATAAATTATCCGTTATCGCTGAATTGCCTGGAAACTACTTATGTGCAGGTTATTACCCGTCCCAATAGTTGCGGTGATTATACCGGTGATATGGAGATATATTCTAATTCGACGACAAATCCGGTCGTGATTGCTTTAGCGGCAAACGGCACGCCTAATAATATGGTTGGCGGACAACTGTTATGGGAATATGATTTTCCGGAAAATATCGTGTGTGTCGCGCCGATCGACGATATAAACGGCGACAGTATTTTTGATGTCGCAGTCGAATCGTATGGTACGAATATGTACGGTAAAAAACATTTGCAAACTTTCTGGGCAAATAGTTCAGGTCTGGGTGTGAGGCAATGGGGATTTGGCGATGTTAATTATACCGGTTCTTATGGTGATGATTGCTTAATCCGCGGAGATGATTATAACAATGACGGCGTTGACGATATTCTTCTGGCAACTGCCTGGGGTGACCGTTCGGTATATGCGATTTGCGGCGCAACCGGTCAGATAATCTGGTTGTATAACAGTCGTTCTTATGACGGTGAAGGCGGCTGGGTTTATTCAATAAAACCGATGCCAGATATTACCGGTGACGGGATTGGCGAAGTATTAGCCGGTATTGGCGGGAATCAAACTGCTGGGGGTGGTCCGCGCAGTATGTACTGTTTCAACGGTGCGAACGGAAACATAATCTGGCAATTCCGGATTGGGGATGCGGTCGGTACGGTTGACTGGATTCCGGATGTGAATAATGACGGCGTGCCGGATGCGATATGCGGAGCCTGGGGTAATAATCTTGATAAACGGGTTTATTGCGTAAGCGGGGCATCAAGCGGACTGGTCACGACGCCAATCTGGCAGTATCAATGCGGCGGTGATGTGCAGTCAGTAATTACAATTCCCGATTTAAATGGAGATGGTAAGAAAGAAGTTGTTGCCGGTGCCCGGAATGGAATGGTTTATTGCCTGAGCGGTGCGAATGGCACGCCAATCTGGACTTCATCAGTCGGTGGCTGGGTTGTGAAACTTGTCGCAATTCCGGATTTAATCAGTCCGAACCGACCCGGGATTGCGGTCTGCAATGTCAGTGGTGTTAGCACCTTTAATGTACTAAATAGTATTAACGGAAATGTCTATTGGAGCTATCCAACTAATAGTAATACCTGGTCTGCAGATGTGATTGATGATTTAAATAGCGATAATAAAAAGGATGTTGTTTTTGGAACGCAGAGCGGCATTGTGTATTGCGTAAGCGGAGCCAATGGCAGTTTACTTTGGCATTATGATATAGGAAGGCTTGTTTATTCGATCCGGGCAATTCCTGATATCAGTTTTGATGGTTATCCAGATGTCCTGGTTGGCACCCAAAGGTCGAGTACGACCAATATTGCAAAACTATTGGCAATCTGCGGCGGTCATTTCCCGGCTGGTATTGAAGATAACAATTTATCAGCGTCCGTCACGAGTATGCTTGAAGTTTTTCCTAATCCATGCATTAACCGGACGACGATTCAGTATTCATTGCCAGTATCAGGAATGGTTTCGCTTAAACTCTATAACCCAACCGGTCAATTAATCGAAACCCTGGTAAATGAGAACACTAATGCAGGTAAATATACATTGAACTACATACCCAGAAGTCTTGCAAAAGGTATTTACTTTTTACGATATCAGGACCAGATGAATCAAAGACAGGTAAAGCTCGTAGTTCAATAATTTTGCGTTAACAGATAATGATTGATATTAAACGAAAATTACAAAATAAGAAAATCGGCATTCTCATGGGGGGTTGGTCTTCAGAACGCGAAGTCTCCTTACGCTCGGGCGAAAATGTTTTTCAGTCATTGATAAAGCAGGGGTTTAAGGCAGTTAAGATTGATATTGCTCCTAACTTTACCGAGCAAATCAGAAAAGCAAAGATTGAGATCGCATTTATTGCCTTGCACGGTAAACCCGGCGAAGATGGTACCATACAAGGTTTTTTAGAGCTTCTCAATATTCCCTATACTGGTTCAGATGTCGTGGCTTCAGCAATCGGTATGGATAAGATAATGACGAAAAGACTATTTGAATATGCTCATATACCGACTCCAAAATATTTCTACCTGCCAAAGGATGATTCTTTACAAAACTTGACTGCGATGATAAACAGAAAACTGAGATTCCCGGTTATAATTAAACCCCGAACTGAAGGTTCGAGCGTTGGCTGTGTTATTATTGACCATTCAAATGGATTGCAAAAACAATGCAGAAAAGTACAGAAGGAATTCGGTAATATTTTCATCGAGGAATTTATCGGCGGAATGATTGCGACAGTCGGTATCTTGGGACAGCAGGTTTTACCGATTCTCGAGTTGGTGCCGAAAAAAAGGCGCTTCTATGATTTCAGAGCAAAATATACCAAAGGCGAAACCGAATTTATTATACCAGCGCGTCTCTGTAAACCTGTGTACGAGAAGATTCAGGAATTGGCACTAAAAGCACATAATATTATCGGAGCCAAAGGGTTTTCGCGAGTCGATTTGGTCGTTAAAAAGAACAAACCGTTTTTCCTGGAAATAAACACATTACCAGGTATGACTGAACTGTCTGACCTGCCGGCACAAGCCCGACACATCGGAATATCTTATGATGAATTGGTATTAGAGATACTGAAATCAGCACTTGAAACCACAGATAAAAATGAAAAATGAAATATTAAATATTAAAAACACAAACGAAAATATGTAAAAATTTAAGCAATATTTTTATGTTTTTGATATGTGTTTTTTATTTTTGGTTTTTAATTTTTAATTTTATTCCGTGTTAATCTGTCCAATCCGTGGTTTAAAAAATTTTTGATGATTGATTCATAATGAGACTCGAACAAATCCAAATTGAAGGAGTAAGAAATTTAGCTGATACAGAAATTCATTTCGACTCGAATGTCAATTATATCTTTGGTAATAACGGTGCTGGTAAAACTTCGATATTGGAGGCAATCCACTATTTAGCGATCGGACGGTCATTTCGCACCAGCCGGGATGCTGAGATAGTCAGGTTCAATGCGCCGTTTTTAAAAATCACGGGCGTTGCGTACCCGCTTCAACTCAGTCAAAGTGAGGCAAATGACAAGGTAACAGGTGCTGAAAAAATCGAAGCAGAAATCAGATATTTCAACGGAGTTAAAACCGCTTACCTGCAAAAACAGAAGCAGGATAAACTATCAGCATATCTCGGTTGGCTGCCGGTTGTAACAATTCTGTTGTCAGACATTGAATTAGTGAGCGGACCGCCAGACCGACGCAGGAATTTTGTTGATTTGGCAATCGCCAAAACCAACAAGACCTATTTGAAAAATCTGATTGAATACAGGTCGGTTCTGTTGCAGCGGAACAAACTGTTAATGGGGCACGCAACAAACTCTCCTGCTCAAGAAGAATATTATGAGGTCTGGGAAGAATCGCTGGCAAAACTCGGTAGCGAAATTATCAATGAGCGTATCAAGCAGGTGCCGCTATTATTAGATGAGGCACAAAAATTCTACGCCGAATTTATTAAAAACCGCAGAATTATCTTTGAATATAAGAGCCAGTTCAATAATAACAATGATGTCAGTAATATTCAGGATAGATTGTTGGAATTGCTGAAACAAAGACGCGCGCAAGATAAAGAGTTGGGACATACCACAATCGGTCCGCATCGAGACGATATCATTATCAAAGAAAAGAACCAGTTTGATGCAGACAAAATAGTGCGGCGATTCGGTTCTGAAGGAGAACAACGGCTTGCCGCGCTATCATTGAAAATGGCAGAGGCACAGAAATTAAGCAATCAAGGTAAGCAGCCAATATTCCTTTTAGATGAATTTGCCTCAGAACTGGATATGGAAAATACCAGAAAATTATTTGAACTTATACAAGGGCAGTTTTTTTATGCGACTGCCAAAGCATTTAAAGACATTATTAATCGAACAGGAAAAACATTTTATGTTGAGAAAGGCGAAATTAAAAAAACTGAAACCACTGGGTAATTTTTTACCGGATGTTTTACACAAGATGGGTCTGGCAGAACGCCTGATTGAACAAAAAGCAGTGATGCTCTGGTCAAAAGCAGTCGGTAAAGAAATCAGAAAACAGACCGTCGCGAACCGGATTGAAAAAGGCGTGCTGTTCGTCGCAGTGTCGAATCCGGTTTGGATGAATGAACTGACATACTTAAAATCAAAAATTATTAAACAACTGAACGATCTGATTGGCGCAAAGGTTGTCAAAGATATCAAGTTTTATCTAAAATAACCAGGCAGTTAATTTTTCTTATTCGGTGTAGTGAATAACTGGTCACGGCAAGGCGCGGGGTTGACCCACGCACCGATTCTCAAACGCAGTATTATAAAGTTTATCATTATAAGTCGTGTCCCGCAATCTCGAGAATAGGTACGGGGTTGACAATACAACTACATTAGATATAATTTATACTTAAATGGGACGAATTATATATACTGAGAATTTAAGTAAGAGTTACCGGACCGGGTTTCGCCTGCAGAGAATCCAAGCGATCGAAAATTTGAATATCGAAGTCGAGGCACAGGAAATTTACGGGTTTTTAGGTCCGAACGGAGCGGGCAAAACGACTACGATTAAAATCCTGGTTGGTTTAGCAAAACCGACCAGCGGCAGAGCCGTAGTGCTGGGTAAGCCGTCAACAAATATCGATGTCAAGAAGTCAATCGGCTTTTTGCCAGAATCACCGTATTTTTACGAGTACCTTAATGCCAAAGAATATTTATCGCTCTGCGCACAGGTGAGCGGCATTGAAAAAGAACGGCAGAAAAAACAGATTGAAAAAATGTTGAATCTGGTCCGATTAGAACGGTTCGAAAAATTACCAATTAAAGGATACTCGCGCGGGATGCTGCAGCGGTTAGGCATTGCCCAGGCTTTAATCGGCGACCCGGAACTGGTAATTTTGGACGAACCGATGGGTGGTCTTGACCCGATTGGACGGCGAGAGTTTCGGGACATCATTTTAAATTTAAAAACCCAAGGTAAAACGGTTTTTTTCTCGACACATATTCTGGCGGATGTTGAATTGATTTGCTCAAGGGTCGGGATTATTCTCAACGGAAAATTAATCAGCAGCGGTCGCTTAGATGAGATTTTGTCGTCAGAAATCGTAAGTTTCGAAATGGCCGTTAAAGGTTTAGACCGAAAAATGGTCAAAGTAATAGAAAGACTTGCGAATAAAGTTATTGCCAGTCCAACCCGCACATCATCCGAAGAAGAGGTATTTGTCGAAGTTACCACCGAAGAAGATGTGGATCGGGTAATGGCAATTATCCGGGAAGTCAACGGTAAGTTATTATCCCTGCAGCCGCGACGGAAAACACTGGAAGACCATTTTATGAGCGAAATTGAAAAGGAGCGTTTAAAACAGATATGAAAATGAAAATCTCAGCAATAATGCTTAATACTTTTCGAGAAGCGATTCGCGATAAAGTTTTCATTGCAATTATTATTTTCAGCATTATTGTCATGGGCAGTGCCCGAGTTATCAAACCGTTGACATTAGGCGAAGAGGCAAAAGTCATTAAAGACATCGGGCTTAACAGCATTACCTTGTTTTCGGTCTTAATTGCTATTTTAATCGGCGGGCGGCTGGTTTATAAAGAAATCGAAAAGCGGACCATCTTTTTAATTCTGTCCCGGCCAATTTATCGCTGGCAGTTTATTGTCGGTAAATTTTTCGGGTTGATGCTGGTGTTGTTCGAGAGCATTTTAATCATGACCGGTATTTTTTATTTGATGATGCTTGTTTTAGGTATCCAGGCGAATTTTTATCTCTTGTGGGCAGTCGTCTTGACTTTTTTCGAGCTGGCGATTGTTACATCAATCGCAATTTTTTTCTCAACTTTTTCAACACCAATTACAAGTTCGGTATTTACTTTTGCACTGTATTTTATCGGACATTTGACTCGTGATTTAAAGACACTGGCGGCAATCAGTAAATCACCGCCGGCAACGTTGATTTCTGATGTGCTTTATTATGTTTTGCCAAATCTGAGTAATTTTAATGTCAAAGCACAGGTCGTGCATAACGCATTGCTCGATTACAGGGTAATTCTGCTGACAATTTTATACTCAATCGTCTACTCAGCGTTTGTGTTGTTCATTTCTTGTTTAATCTTCAGGAAAAAAGATTTTTAATGCTTTTAGCTAATTTATCGTTTAAACAGATTAATTACCGAAGAATTATAATTTTAGTTACTTTAATCATCGGAATTTTAGCGGTCTGGAGTATTCAGTTTAATCTTGATTTGAGCCGAAAAACAACAATCCGGGAGCAGTTAATGGAAGAGCTGAGTTATTTTCCATCGGGTAAATTCCTAAAACCGGCTGTGATTGAATATCAAACTGCGGTTGCAGATATAATTTATTTGAGGGCGATTCAGTATTATGCACATCATTTATTAAGCGACCGCAAATACATCTGGTTAAATCATATTTTCAACATCTTGAATGCTTTGGACCCGCATTTTATCGGTGCGTTTGATTTTGGTTCGATTATTTTGGCATGGGATGCCGAGCAGATTGATGAAGCGATGAAATTACTGTATAGCGCGATTGCGAATAATCCGACCAACTGGAAACTGGTTTTTAACGCAGCGTTTATTGAATATATGTTAACAAAAGATTATGTTTCGGCCGGTTATTATTTTGAAATCGCTTCGAAGCTGCCAGAAACCTGGGCAATTACCAATCGCTGGGCAGCATTTGCATTTGCCCGCGGCGGCGCCACGCAGTTGGCAGTTGAAGTCTGGTATTCAATATATGAAACAACTGAAAATCGGAAATTGAAAGAAATCGCCGAGCGGGAGCTTCAACGATTGGGATTTAAAGTACCATGATTTCCCTAAAAAATGAAATTACATAAACTATTGACAACAGGTTTAAAAAATATTAGTATTATCAATAAATCGGTTATGAGCAGGTTTTTTGTTTATGAAAATAGATAGACATAATGATGATGGTGTTGAGATATCGTATGAGAAACGATATGGGGTGCCTTTTATTGACCTTTCTCAATTCAAGTTAGATCCGGAAATTTTAAGTAATTTTACCGAACAGTTTTTACGCGAAGCACGGGTGTGCCCGCTTTTTCGGTCCGGCAATACTCTGGCCGTGGCAATGGTTGACCCGCATGATATCGTAACAATTGATGAAGTGCGGCGGCAAACTGCATTAGAGATCGAAACCATGGTGTGCCGGGAAGTAGATTTATTACAGGCAATCGCACAGTTTTACAGCGATCGAGTTGCCGCACCAGAAGAGGACATATTAGCCGAAGAAATTGATATTACGACATTAGAACCTGATGCTAATATTGAAGAAAAAACCGAGAGCGACATTGATATGGCTCCACACACGCTTGAAGAAGTCGCCTCCGAAGCACCGGTCGTGCGTTGGGTTAATCAGATGCTCACGAAAGCAGTAAGAGAACGGGCTTCTGATATTCATGTTGAACCAGGGCGAGACGGGATGAGAATCCGTTTTCGGATTGACGGTATTTTACGGCCAATCGCATCACCCAAAAAGAATCTTCAACTCGGCATAATTTCAAGATTAAAGATTATGTCCCGCATGAACATTGCTGAAAAAAGAGTACCCCAGGACGGGCGTTACGGCGCAATTATTGACGGTCGTGAGATTGACTTTCGGGTTTCGACTTTTCCGACTACTTATGGTGAAACGGTCGTGATGAGAATTTTAGACCGAATCCGACTGTTGTCATTGACTGAACTCGGATTTTCCAAACATGACCTGGATATTGCCCAAGCCATGATTGCCAAACCACACGGAGTGATCATTGTTTCCGGTCCGACCGGCTGCGGCAAAACCACTACCCTGTATGCAATCTTAAATGAAATCAGGGGCGGCGAAGAGTGCATTATCACGATTGAAGACCCGGTTGAATATGATATGGATAGTATTTCTCAGTCCGCAGTCAACCTGCGGGCTGGTTACACTTATCTGGTCGGGTTGCGTCATATTTTAAGGCAGGACCCGGATGTGATAATGATTGGTGAAGTGCGTGATGGCGAAACCGCCGGAGTTGCGATTCGCGCGGCTTTAACCGGACAGCTGGTCTTTACCTCAATTCATTCCAACGATGCGCCGGGTACGATTACTCGTTTGATTGATATGGATATAGAGCCATTCCTGGTTGCTTCGGCAGTGGAAGGGGCGATTGCCCAGCGATTAGTCCGTAAAATTTGCCCGAAATGTAAAGAACCATATGTGCCACCGGCAAAACTAATTACGGATTTAGAGTTACCAGGCGATGCAAAGTTTTTCCGCGGCAAAGGATGTGGTCATTGCCGTAATACCGGTTATACCGGACGCATCGGTCTTTTTGAAGTTTTACGCACCAATGACGAAATCCGAGATTTGGTGATTACCCGGCCAACGACCACTGCCTTGCGTAATTTAGCGCGCAAACAGGATATGCAAACTCTATGGGAAGATGGCGTGCAAAAAGTGCTTGCCGGGATTACGACACTTGATGAAATCATGAGAGAAACCGAAAAACATTAGCCATGAAGCGTATAGCATGAAACATTTAGCGTGTAGCAGGAGGTAATAATATGCCGTTATTTCGTTACAGAGTTAGAAACAGAGAAGGAATTATTCTCAACGGAACCCTGGAAGGGGTTGACCTGCCGGGTGTGATTGAGCGGCTCGATACTCTTGGTTACATCCCGATATCGATAAAAGAAGAGAAAATGAAATCCCAGGCCGGCGGCGCCATAAATATCAATATTCCATTTTTAAAACCCCGCGTAAAACTGGTGGATTTGATTGTGTTCACGCGGCAGTTTGTTACTCTGCACAAAGCCGGTTTACCGATGCTTACGGCAATAACTGCTTTGCAAGCACAAACCCGCAGCAAAGCATTAGCCAAAGCTTTGGACGGAGTGCGAAAAGATTTAATGGGTGGGATTACTCTATCCAGTGCTTTGTCCAAGTATCCGAGTATTTTTAATGAATTATATGTTAATTCGGTCTGGGGTGGTGAAACCGGTGGTGTCTTGGATGATATTTTAGCAAGAGTCGCTGATTTATTAGACCACGAACGGAGATTACGGGCTGACATCCTTTCCGCATTACGGTATCCAATTTTCGTCGTTTTAATGTTTGGAGTTGCAATATTTGTTTTAGCAACGTTTGTTTTACCGAAATTTATCACTATTATCGGGTCAGCTGGCGGTAAAGTCCCAACCCCAACCAGAATATTAATAACTATTACCGATGCTCTTCAAAAGTATTGGGTGTTAGGTTTGTTAGCAATCGGTTTAACTTTTGTATTATTTATATTGTTTTTACGCACCAAAGGCGGCCGTTTGTGGTGGGACCAATTCAAATTGAAACTGCCTGTTTTTGGCGCTATTACTTATAAGTTAACCTTGAGCCGGTTTGCACGGATGTTCGAGACTTTAGACCGTACCGGTCTGCCAATATTGCGTTCGTTAAATCTGGTCGGGAAAACGGTCGGCAATGCCTATTTTGCCCAAAAAACCGATATGCTTGCGGAAAGTGTCCGGCGTGGACGCGGTCTTGCCGCGCCCATGAAAGAAGCCAAGGTTTTTCCACCGATGGTTGTGCAGATGGTTGCAACCGGTGAAGAATCAGGTTCGCTTGATGATATGTTGCGGCAGGTCTCGGATTTCTATGACAGCGAAATCGAATACGCGGTAAAAAACCTGACCAGTATGATCGAACCGATACTGATTATGATTCTGGGTGTTGGTGCGGTATTTGTCATTCTGGCGATAATCATGCCGTATATGTCGATTCTATCACAATTGGCACGATAACGGTTTAGTAGATAGTAGAGAGTATCGAGCATATAGGTCTTTTCCTTCGCTCCTCACCCCTCGCTACTATTTACACATCCAGATTTTCTACATACTTGGCGTTTTCTTCGATAAATTTACGGCGCGGTTCAACCACATCACCCATTAAAACGGAAAAAAGATGGTCGGCTTCAACCGCATCTTCCAAAGTAACTCTTTTTAAAATCCGCTGGTCCGGGTCCATGGTCGTGGACCATAATTGTTCGGGATTCATTTCGCCGAGACCTTTATACCGGGAAATATCGTGTTTATCGTTTTTATGTTTTTTCAGATAGGATTCGAGTTCTTCTTCAGAAAAAATATACTGTTCGGTTTTACCGGTTTTAACCCGGAACAGAGGCGGCTGGGCAATATAGATATAGCCAACCTCAATAAGGGGTCGCATAAAACGATAGAAGAAAGTTAATAAAAGAGTCCGGATGTGCGAGCCGTCAACATCGGCATCGGTCATGATAATGACTTTGTGATAACGGGCTTTTTCCGGGTCAAAATCATCTTCGGAAATGCCCGCGCCAACTGCCGAGATAATACTGCGGATTTCCGGATTGGCTAAGATTTTATTGAGCTGAGATTTCTCAACATTCAGAATTTTACCGCGCAAAGGCAGGATTGCCTGAAATCTGCGGTCGCGTCCTTGTTTTGCCGAACCACCGGCTGAATCACCCTCAACAATATATAATTCAGAGCGGGTCGGGTCTTCTTCCGAACAATCGGCAAGCTTACCAGGCAGGGTATCAGAATCTAACAAAGAGCGGCGCCGGGCTAAATCACGGGCTTTTTTAGCGGCTTCTCTTGATTTTGCGGCGGCAATAACCTTAGACAAAATCAAATTGAGCATACGGGGATTCTCTTCAAAATATGCCCCCAATTTTTCCGAGACGACGGATTCGACAATACCTTTGGCTTCACTATTACCAAGTTTGGTTTTGGTCTGACCTTCGAATTGGGGATTGGGAATTTTGATGGATAAGACCGCAGTAATACCTTCCCGGCAGTCATCGCCGGTCAGTTCAATACTATCCTTGATTGACTGGGTTGAACGGGCAAAATCATTGATTTTACGGCTCAAAGCCGACTTAAAACCAGCCAGGTGCGTACCGCCTTCATGAGTGTTAATCGTATTTACGAACGAGAAAATATTTTCCAAAAAACTGTCATTATACTGGAATGAAACTTCGACCTCAATACCATTTCGCCGGTCCGCAAAATAGATTGGTTTGTGCAGGCGGTTGCGTCCCTGGTCAAGATAGGCAACATAATCAAGAATACCGCCCGGATAATGGAACAATTCTTTTTTGCCGGTTTTTTCTTCAATCAGTTCAATCTTTGAGTCCTTGGTCAGATAGGCAAGTTCGCGTAAACGGTTGGCAACCGTATTAAAATCAAACTCAGTTTTCTTAAAAATTTTCTTATCCGGTTTAAAAATAATTTTGGTGCCGGTCTGTTTGGACTTGCCTCTGGTTTCGACTTTGGTTTTGGCAATGCCCTGTTCATAACGCTGATAATAAATCTTGCCGTCCCGGTAAACTTCGGCTTCGAGATATTCAGAAAGCGCATTAACCACTGAAACGCCGACTCCGTGCAGACCGCCAGATATCTGATAGATTTTATTTTCGAATTTCGCACCGCTGTGCAAGACGGTCAGGACTACTTCCAGAGCAGATATTTTTTCGGTTGGATGAATATCGACTGGAATACCCCGTCCATTATCTTGGACCGAAACCGAACCGTCTTTGGCTAAAGTTATCGTAATCTTATCGCAAAAACCGGCTAAAGTTTCGTCAACCGCATTATCGACTACTTCATAAATAAGATGGTGTAAGCCGCGGGTGCTAATATCGCCAATATACATTGCTGGGCGGTGACGAACCGCTTCCAGCCCTTTTAAAACGTGTATTTTAGACGCATCGTATTTTTCTGGCATAGATTTAATTGTACTGAAAAAATCGCAGAAATCAAGGATAATGTAAGCAGAGTTTTGAATTTTATCGGTGTCATCACGCACCTAATCTTAGGTGCGTGGATCGGTTTTTCAGATTCGTTATGCGACACCAGGGGGCTAGCCCCACCCTCACTCGGGGGCTTGCCCTTGTTACTCGGTCCTATACTTGGTTGCTTACCGTCAATTATTCGATATATCCTTACGACTGGCACTGGTTGACACTTGATAAAACTCGGAATTGGTTTGCCTTTGGCGTCGTATTCGATGATTAGTTCGGTCAGGCGTTTGAGCCGTAAGCAAAGTGCGAAGACACCATATTGCGTTTCAGCTTCAAATGCTTTTGCTTGTGCCATATCAGTCGTGCTTGTTAAGGGACGGTCCCTTAAGTGAGAACTCTCATATTATTCCTTGACATCTGATTGAGCAGGGTTATAATTTTTATGTATCGTATATGGAATGTAAAGATTTTAAGAATGGGGGAGTCATGAAATCAAAGTATGTTATAAGAGTATTTACTCTTTTAAGTATGTGTGTTTTTACTGCACAAATTTTCGCGGGCAGTTTTACTCAAGAATTCAGTTTTCCTTTAAGTTCACTCAAGACGGATTATCAGGACGGTTATGCACTGGTAACGCTTGCCGGTTGTGATTTGACGCTTCAGCAAACCGGTAAACCAATACTGCCGTTTGCTAATCTAAGTGTTTTGTTGCCTTCAAGCGCAGAAATTATTGGTATCGAAATATTAGATGCAAAGTCGGTGCAGGTGCCAGGTGAATATCTGTTATATCCGGCGCAAGAACCGAGAATTTTATCAGACCAGAGCACGAAACCGTTCATCGCACCAGACCCGCTTATCTATCAGATGACCAGTGAATATCCGGGTAAAATGTCTGATATTATACCAAGCGGCAATAAATCCGGTTATCGGATTGGCGGCGTTTTTTTATACCCGTTACAGTATCTGCCCGCCGAACAAAAACTGGTCTTATATACTCGTGTAAAAATTCGGATTAATTATGAAGAAAATATTCACGAGCCATGGCAAGTAACTGAATCCCAAAAAGCGCTTTTTAGTGAAGATGTAAAATCGCTGGTTATCAATCCGCAGGATGTCAATCGGTTTTCACCGCCAATACGGGTTACGGATAATCCGGATATTGATTATGTTATTCTGACCAATGCAACTTTGGAACCGCGTTTTGCACCTTTGGTAACCTGGCTTAAAAAGACCGGGATAAAAGCAGAAACGAGAACAACCGCCTGGGTCTATGCTAATTATACTACAGGTCGGGATAATCAGGAAAAAATCAGAAATTTCATTATCGATTATTTTAATACCGAAGGACTGAAATATGTTTTATTAGCCGGTGATGTTTCTGTGATTCCGGCTCGGGTAAGCTACGCGTCTGTTGCGACTACGCCACCGACAGTAGATAATTCAATCCCTTGCGATTTATACTATTTTGACTTACAGTGGTCCTGGGATGGTAATAATGACAATATTTTTGGTCAGGCAGGTGTTGATACGGTCGATTTTTATTATGATGTTTATGGCGGGCGCTGGCCAGTTGAGACAACTGCTGAAGTTGACACGATGATTAGAAAATTCTTTACCTATGTGAAAAATCCGGACATGTTCTATCAAAAACGGATGCTTTTGCCAGCCGCATCTCTTTGGTCTGGTTATGACCATGTTCAATCACAAGATTCGATTGCGGCTTTGAGTCCGGCTGGTTGGACTGACCGGGTTATTAATATGGGGTCGAACGACGCCTGGCGATGGGCAGTAAGAGATTCTTTAAATACTGGGTTTGGGTTTTCTCACTTAGTCGGTCATGGTAATGATCTTGGTGTCTATATTACAACTGGTCAGTCTGGTGCAATGTATTATTATACTGACCCGGCATCGCAGACCAATTACAATAAACTAACCATTGCCAATTCAATTGCCTGTATATCGGGAAATTTTGAATATAATGACTGTTTAGCCGAAAAGATGGTTTTAGCACGGGGCAGTGCAATCGCGACGATTATGAATTCGAGATATGGCTGGGGATGGCCTCCATTATTAGGTCCTTCGGAAAAATTAGATATCAGATTTTTCCACTATTTCTTTACCCGCGATTCGGTGCGCATCGCTAATTGTCATCAGGCATCTAAAGAGAACTATCGGAGTTCAGCATTGACTGATGATTCTTGGCGCTGGTGTTATTATGAGTTGAACCTGTTTGGCGAGCCGCAGATGTTTATGTGGAAAGATAATCCGAAAAATATGACAGCGGGATTTAACAACCCAACCTATGCCGGCAGTCAAAACTTTGCCGTGACCTGTTCTTCGCAAGGGTTGGCTTTATCAGGTGCATCAGTATGTTTATGGAAAGGAACCGAAGTTTATGCCAAAGGCACGACCGGTTCTAATGGTCAAGTTAGTCTGTCAATTAATCCGTCCACAACCGGTAATATGTATGTGACCGTGACGGCAAAAAACCGCATTCCTTTTGAAGATAGTTGCAGCGTAATTTTTCTGAGCGATGTCGGCGTGACCGCAATTGAAGTGCCCGCAAGCGAGATTGATTCGACCGGACCAATTATGCCAAGAGTCAGAATTGAAAACTTCGGAGGACAACCAGCGACATTTAATGCGAAACTTACGATTGGCAGTTATACCAGTACCCGAGCGAGTAAAACAATCGGTGCTGGTGCAAACGATACAGTGAATTTTGCGGTCTGGACACCAATGCGCGGAACCTACCCGATAAAATGCAGCGTCTATATGTCAGGCGATGCGGTTTTTACCAATGATACGATGTCAGGTGAGATAACGGTTCAGGTTAAAGATGTCGGTGTAGTTGCAATTACGGTGCCGAATACAGACACGATTGACAGGGCAAAGGTAGCACCGCGGGCAAGCGTGCGAAATTACGGGACCCAAGCAGAAACTTTTTATACTTATTGTAAAATCTATAACAGCGTCGGAACTCAATTGTATTATGATTCAGTCTTAACAACCGATTTGAATCCGAACGCACAGAGCACGCGGACTTTTTCAGGATTCAATTTCCAGATCGGCAGTTACGAGATTAGATGTTCGACTGCACTGGTTAATGATGTGAACATAACAAATGACATAATATCAAAAACCGTTTTTGTCCGTTATCAGCAGCCCTGGATTGCTAAAGAGAGCATACCCAGAGGTCCGAGTAATAAACAGGTTAAAAACGGTGGTGCTTTAGTCGCGGGTATTGGCGGTAATCTCTTTGCTTTGAAAGGTAATAATACCCGGGAATTTTATACATATGACATTGAAGATGACACTTGGGTATTATTGGACTCAATCCCATTTGATACGCTGAAATCGAAAAAAGTTAATAAAGGTGCCGCACTCGCATATAATAAACATGTCAACCCTGATATTGTCTATGCGACCAAAGGCAATAACACGCTCGAGTTCTGGGCATATGATGTCGATTTGAATACTTGGATTCAAAAATCATCGGTTCCACAAACTCCCAGTCCGGCTAAGCAAAGAAGAGTCAAAGGCGGTGGTTGTATTGCCCTGGTAAATAATAATGACAGCCAGTATGTTTTTCTCTTGAAAGGAAACAAAACGAATGAGTTTTACGCGTATCATTGTCAAACCGATTCCTGGCAAAGGAATCTGACACAAGCGCCATTAGGTTCGGACTTTAAACCTTATAAAGACGGTACTTGCATAACACCCGGCGACAGTAATAAGCTTTATGTGCTCAAGGGCGGTGGTAAAATCAATGAGTTCTATTCATACAACACAGCAACAGGTATCTGGCGCACACTGACACCGCTTCCGATTTATAGTTCAGTAGTTATGAAAAACACCAAAGTCAAAACCGGTGCTTCTTTATGCTATAACAGCGACAGTCTGATTTTTGCCTTTAAAGGTGGCGGAAAACAGGACTTCTGGCAGTATAATATTAGTCAGAACCGTTGGCTGGAAAAAGAACCTCTACCCAAAGGCAGTAGTAATAAAAATATCGGTAATGGCGGCGGAGTTGCTTTTGCAGAAAATATGGTTCATGCATTGAAAGGTAATAATACGCGTGAGTTCTGGTCTTATCTGCCGGCAACCAATATAACTGATATCGATATCCAGTATGCTTTGACTAATCATTCAGTTTACTCGCAAGAGACAGCAGTTAAACTTGATAATAATCTTATCATAAACTCAGCATCTCAAAACAGCCGGATTAACTTTACGCTCCCGGAAAACAGTAATGTTAAAATTACGCTTTATAACAATCTGGGACAATTAGTAACCGTGGTCTTACAGAACAAACTCGCGCCGGGCGAATATTCGCTACCGTTAGGCGTTCAAAACCTATCCGCTGGGATATATTATCTGCGATATGAAATCAATCAAGGGATTAGATTACATAAAATTGTAATTAGTCATTAATAACCGCGTAAGCTGACTTGAGTAAAATATTTTTTGATTAGTTTTTGAAACTCTTGTGCCTGCTCAGGCAAATATGGTTTGATTTTGCGGTATCGTGCCAGGCGGGCGTTTTTCGGTACATATTGCTGCAAAACTAATTTTTTTGCAGGCGTGAGTTTTTCCGCAATCGCAAGCAGTTCTTGCTCACCGACCAGATTGGGCACCAGAGTAGTGCGAAATTCATAACCCAAACCGCACTCTTTAAGCAAGCGGATGGTTCGCTCAATCACGACAAAATGGATGGTTCGTCCAATCGCTTTGTAATACCGTTCGTCCAGGGCGGTTTTTATATCCATTGCAACATAATCGACCAGGCCGAGCTCGATTGCTTCTTTTAAGGGATAGGGATAATAACCATTGGTATCAACTTTTACTTTGTAACCAAGTTCCTTGATTTTAATCAAGAGCCCGAAAATTTCCGGATGCATCATCGGTTCACCGCCGCTCACAACTACCCCGTCAAGCCATTTGCGTTTTTTCTCAAGAGTCTTTTTGATATCTTCCCATTCGATTGGAGGCAGGGATTTGGCGTCATTAGCAAGGTCTGAGTTCTGGCAGAACGGGCAGCGGAAATTACAGCCGCCGACAAAGATGACCGAGACAACTTTTTTATCCCAGTCCAGCAAAGATGTTTCAATAAATCCGCGGATGCGCATTGGAAATTAGGTTAAATAAAAACCGTAAAACCTATTTGCCGGCTAAAAAATCATTAAGTTCGGAAAAAATCGGCGCTGATTTGACCCAGCGTTTTACTTCGGCGTCGTCTTTCATCAGGATGACGGTCGGAATATCAGGTACGCTCCGAAAAGCGCTTTCGGCTAAACCGTCAACCGAATCGACATCATAATATTCCATTGGAATCGGCGTGTACTTATTATTATAGTATTCGATTTTTTCTTTGATTGACTGGCAGGCTTCACAAGTTTCCCGTCCAAATATCATCAGTTTCATAATATAGATAATAGATTTTTTATGCCTCAATGTCAAGACAAAAAATATTTATAGAACAGGTAAAAAAATCCGGCAAAATATGACAATTTTTCCAGATTGACTTGAAAAAAACAGTTTGAGGCATTCCTGGTCTATTGGGCTGTCCATTTGCCAATCGAATCGGCTGTCATATCGGCAACTGATTGAGCAATCAGAAGTTTTACCGATTGGGCAGTGAATTTAGCGGGCCAGGGGGCAGGCCTGTCGGCAAGCCAGCGGGCTGCCGACTGGCTTATCAAGAGGACAGCTAAAAGGATAAGATAAGGGGTAACCGAGAGAATAACCGATGGGGTCGGGATAACCTCTGAATAAAATCAGATATCAAAAGTCAAGAGATATAATCAAATTATGTGGAAATTGAAAATATGCCTTTTTATGGGTATAATAAAAGCGCCGGTATCAACCAAAAACCGATACCGGCAGAAAGAACAACAATGATAGATTATAACAATAAAAAAG